>OGOB01000404.1_pt1 | contig 23915 bp, 28 predicted proteins | sample 1573611 | NCBI WGS metagenome assembly OGOB01 (sample SAMEA2582016, study PRJEB24529) | metagenome | biome: Human gut stool | place: China | collected 2011 | reverse complement strand
TGCCTTATTTTTTATAATACAGTGAACTGGAATATTGGATAAATTTGTTTCTTTGTAGTCATTGATTTTAAAAGATAATACCATGAATGAATATGTAGATTATTATAAGGAACACTGTTTGAATATCCTAAAAGGTAAAGTAAAAACTTCTAAAGGGGAAGTGGCGCCGGTATTTCTAGAGAAAAGTGATGGCTATTCATATTCATTGTATGGATATATGAATGTGGATACTAAGGAATATTATTATAAAGAGAGTGTTCAATGGGAGATTACAGCAGGTAATCGTACTGGTACTGTTGAACAGATGGACGTTAATGTTGAGGCGATGGCAAGAGATTTGCAGGAAATATTGAGGATAGGAGCGGAGCAGAAGAGATTGTGGGAGGTGTATGAAAGAAGATAGCAAGTTAGTGTATATTATCGTTTTAGAAGATAGTTTGCTGAACAATCTGGAATAGATTGAAATTTTTGTATTAGGATGATAAAATAATGTTAGGTTTTAGCAAACAAGCATAAAACAAAGAATGAGGTAATCATATGGATGAAAAATTTGGTAAGTTTGTGCGTAACAAGCGTGAAGAGAAAAAGATAAATCTGAGAAAATTGGCTGAAATTCTAGAGATAGCACCAGCATATATGAGTGATATGGAAAAAGCAAGAAGATATCCGCCAGATAAGGAAAAATTGGCTAAGATAGCAGAGGCTCTGGAACTCACAGAAGATGAAGCTAATACAATGTACGACTATGCAGCATTGGCGAAGGATAATTCTGTATCACCTGATCTGCCGGAGTATATTATGGAGACAGATAATGTCCGTGTTGCGCTTAGAAAAGCCAGAGATTTGGGAATGGGAGATAAAGACTGGATGGATGTCATAAAAATGCTTGAAGAGAAGGAGAAAGAAGCAAAGAAGTGAAGTATTTTGAATATTCACAATCCCAGCTTGAACATAAAGCTAATGAGCTTATAGAAAGGCATGATAAAGAGAGACTTGTTAAGGCAAAGAATATAGATGTTTATGATATTGTAGATTTAATTGGATGCACACCAGATTGGTTTTATATTACACCAGATTTGAGTGTGCTTGGCATGACTGCATTTCATGATGTATTAATGTGGTCATGGCCGAGCAATCATTACGAAGAAGGAATGTATCCAGAACGGGTAAAGGTGGATAAGGGAACAGTTGTTATAGATCGTGCATTGCAGGAAAATGGTAATATTGGCAGAGAAAATTTTACAGTGATACATGAATGTTTCCATCAGCTACTACACCCAAGGTGTTTTAATAACAGAGGTGCTGACTATACAAAAATGTGTACGCATAAATCCTTTAGAAATCATGCAGAGAGAGTTAGAAATATGACTGCAATAGATATCATAGAATATCAGGCAAATTATTCAGCAGCAGCTTTCCTGATGCCAAGAGTGGCAGTTTTCAATACTTTTGAAGAAATAATAGGACAGCCGGTAACAAGTAAAATTTTACAGGAAACTGACAATGAGGTAAGTAATGCAATAAAAGAAACAGCGAAGCAATTTGATGTAAATTATACTGCTATGAAGTATAGGTTACAGACTTTGGGGTTACTCGAAAAGGAATCACAAAAAGAAGAATATATCGTTTAGAATGGAGAAATTATGAATCAGTCAACATACAACTCATTGAAATCATTTATCTGGGGAATCGCCAATGATTGCCTGGTAGATGTATATGATGTGGGAGATTATAGAAAAATAATATTGCCAATGTTTGTTATCAGGCGATTTGATGCGGTGTTAGAGCCAAAACATGAGGCTGTTATGAAAGCCAAGGAACAATTCACTAAAGCAGGAATTATTGAACTTGATGCAGCACTTGCCTCTGTTGCAGAGCAGGCATTTGTAAACAAATCTGATTTTACATTGACAGATTTAAAGTCAAGGACGAATCAACAACAACTGAAAAAGGATTTTATTGAATATTTGGATGGATTTTCAGAAAATGTGCAGGTAATCATCAACAAATTCCATATCAGAAATGAGATAGACAGACTTTCAGAGCAGGACAGATTGGGATTATTGATAGAAAAGTTTGTAGATCCGCGAATTAATCTGAGTAACAGACCAGTATTGAATGAAGATGGTTCGGTCAAGATAGAAGCACTTGACAATCATACTATGGGTACTCTTTTTGAGGAAGTTATCCGTATGTTTAATGAGGAGACCAATGTAACAGATGCCGGAAGACATTTTACACCGAGAGATATAGTTGAATTGATAGCAGATTTAGCATTCATACCTGTGCAGGATAAAATTCAGAGTACGACATATCGTATTTATGACGGAGCCTGTGGTACCGGAGGTATGCTTACTGTGGGAGATGAACACATAAAAAAGCTTGCCAGGGAACAAGGAAAAAAGGTATCCATTCATTTGTATGGTCAGGAGAATGCAGATGAAACCTATGCAATTGCCAGAGCAGATATGCTTGTAAAGGGTGAGGGCAAGGAGTCTGATCAGATACGATTTGGTTCCACAATTTCTGATGATAAATTTGCAAAAGAAGAGTTTGATTTTATGCTTTCAAATCCTCCATTTGGTACGCCATGGAAGACAGACCTGAAGGCATGGGGTATTGGTAAAAAAGATGAAATATCAGATTCCAGATTTATCATAAATTACGATGATAATCCGGAGTACAGTTTAATACCAGATATTGGTGATCCTCAGATGTTATTTCTTGCAAATAATATCAGCAAGATGAAGACAACAACAGAGCTTGGAAGCCGTATTATAGAAGTCCACAATGGCTCGTCATTATTTACGGGAAAAGCGGGTTCCGGTCCAAGTAATCTGCGAAGGTATATCTTTGAACAGGATTTGTGTGAGGCAATCATAGCGATACCTGAGAATATGTTTTATAACACAGGAATAGGAACATATCTGTGGGTACTTACAAATAAGAAAGATGAAAAGCGTAAAGGTAAAGTGCAGCTCATTGATGCCACAAGCATGAAAGAGCCTTTAAGAAAGAACCTTGGCGATAAAAACTGTGAGATGACACGGAAAATGCGTGAAAAGGTTATGGAACTATATCTTGCGTTTGATAAGGCAGATAGTGAGTATAGCAAGGTATTTTCAAATGAAGAATTCGGATTTTATCAGGTAGAAGTGAATCGACCATTGCGTTTAAGAGTAAATGTAAGTGATGAAGCATTGGAAGAGTTCAAAAACAATGCAAAAGATGATGAATTCTATGATTTCCTTATGACAAATGAGAAAGATACAGAAAGTACAAATTTCAATTCATTTATAGGGAAACTTGAAAAGTCTACAAAAAGGACAGGACTTAAATGGACAAAAAAACGTGAAAATGCGATTAGAAAGTACTTTACAACAACGGATGAAAATGCAAATGTTGTGTTGGATAAAAAAGGAAATACAGAGCCGGATAGCAATCTGAAAGATATAGAACAGGTACCACTGTTATATGATGGTGGAATAACAGGATTCTTTGAAAATGAAGTAAAACCATATGTAGAAGATGCGTGGATTAATGAAGATAGTGCTGTTATAGGGTATGAGCTCAGTTTCACAAAGTATTTCTATAAGCCGGTACAGCTTAGAGATTTGAGTGACATTATTGCAGATATCAGGGCTATTGAGCAGAGTACAGACGGATTACTTGCCTCTATTATTGGAGGTGAGGTGTGATGCTGAAGGGGTATGAGAAATATAAAGAATCTGGAATACCTTGGGATATTTGCGAGCCTGCAACATGGGATTGCGTTCGAGGTAAAGCATTATTTGAGAATCCGAAATATATAAATAAAAATAATGAATATAAAAATGTTCTTTCGCTTACGTTAAAAGGGGTTATTAGAAACAATATAGAAAATCCTAATGGACTTGTACCAAGGTCATATGACACATATCAGCTTTTTGAAAAAGATGATTTGGTTTTTAAGCTTATTGATTTAGAAAATATTTCAACCAGTAGGGTAGGTATTGTCGGAGAACAGGGAATAATGAGTCCAGCATATATTCGATTGGTTCTTAGAAAAAAAGAGAAACAAAACATAAAATATTATTACTATCAGTATTTTTCTTTATATCAAAGACAAATATTTAATAGTTTAGGAGCAGGTGTTAGACAAACTTTATCTGCAAGAGAATTGCTTGAACAAAAAATTATGGTTCCACCAAAACCAGAACAGGATAAAATAGTACAATTTCTTGATTGGAAGATTTCTGAGATGAATCATTGTATTCATCAGAAGAAAAAGCAAATTAAGTTATTGGAAGAACTAAAAAGAAACATAATAGATGATTTGATAACAAATGGAAAAAATTCAGAAAAGCGGGTTAAGATTTCTAAGGCAAAATGGATGGGAAATGTACCATATGATTGGAACGAATATAGATTGAAAAATTTATTTCAAGAAATAAATGTCAGATCAGAGCTAGGTTTGGAACCTCATTTGTCAATGAGTCAGAAGAAAGGGCTTGTTACAGATGATGAGGATATAGAAAGAAGATTGTTGTCAGAATCATATGCTGGTGCAAAATTATGTGAAAAGGATGATTTAGTATTAAATCGATTGAAAGCCCATTTAGGAGTATTTGCACTGGTTCCTATGAAAGGAATTGTAAGTCCTGATTATACAGTATTAAGGATAAATGCAAAGAGAGTAATTCCGAAATATTTAGAGTATTTATTGAAGTCAAATGCTTGTAGGAGGGAGTTGGTTACAAGAGTTAGAGGTATTGTAGAAGGTTTTTGGAGGTTGTATACAGAAGATCTTGGTGAAATTCCTGTATGTATTCCCAATACTGAGGAGCAGAAGGCAATATTGGAAGTTATATTAGAGAAAACTAATAATATTAATGAAATGATTTCCGGAATAAACAAAGAAATCACCCTTGTTGAAGAACTTCGGACAAAACTTATATCAGATGTAGTTACAGGTCAGGTAGATGTCAGGAATGTCAAGATTCCAGCATATGAGACTGAAACGGATATAATAGATTCTGAAGAAGACTCAGATGAAGAAAATCAGGAAGAAAGCACGGAATAATAGGAGGACGCAGATGGAAAAGAATATTGTGTATCATGGAAGTAATGTAGAAGTATCGATTCCGCGTATTCTCCAGAATGGTTTTTACAAGGATTTCGGATATGGATTTTACTGTACCAGTTTTGAAAAACAAGCAAAGCGGTGGGCAATGACAAGAAAAGGTGCATCTGTAGTAAATCATTATGAATATACGCCAAACACAGAATTGAAGATATTGACCTTTAATGAGATGACAGATGAGTGGCTTGATTTTGTGGCAGACTGCAGACGAGGAATTGAACATGATTATGACATTGTGGAAGGACCTATGGCAGACGATCAGATCTGGAACTTTGTGGAAGGATTCATTGATGGCAGAATCCCAAGAGATGCATTCTGGGGACTGGTAAGATTTAATTATCCTACCCATCAGATTGTATTCTGTACAGAAGCTGCACTGAAAACATTGACTTTTGAAGGGAGTGAGACATTATGAAGAATAAGTACTTCCCAGACGAGGATATAGAATCGAATGACCTTTATTTTGTATGTTATATGATAGAGCGTGTTGCAAGACACATTAAGCAGAAAAATAAGTATGTCGTAAATACAATCGGACGGGATGGTTTATATCATCTGCTTAGCTGTGCAAATGTATTACATTGTGAAAATCCATTGAAGGTAGAAGAAGACTGGATAAGTGATTATGATTTAAAAACCGGAGATTATGATATTACAGCAGTTGACAAAGAGATGGCTTCAATTATTCCTTCGCCTTTAGATATGGGAGCAGTATATCAGCGTCTGATAAGAGATACCTTGACTTCAAAAGAAGATTTTGTAGATGGGATAATCAGGGTATATAACAATGAAATCTGTGATGTGATTGATAATTACAACTGTAGTGCATTTTATGAGCCATCGTATGTGATTGCACGAGCATATCAGAATGGTGGATTTTAACTGAAGAAGGAGGCGCATTAGTTAATGGCAACAAATATGAAAGAGAATGGCTTTGAAACTATGATTGTAAAATATCTGGTAGAAAACAATCATTATGAAGAGGGCAGCAATTCAGATTATAACAAGATATATGCTATAGATGAAGTGCGCCTGTTTCGCTTTTTACATGACACGCAGGATGAGAAACTTGCCGAGCTTCGTATAGAAGACAATGAGATCGAGAAGAAAAAGTTTCTGGATCGTCTGAGTAAAAAAATATCAGATGATGGCGTAATCAATATTATTCGTAAGGGAATGAAGTATAAGAATAAAACTGTAGATTTCTATATGGTCAGACCGAGTGAGGGTAATCAAGAGGCTAAAGAGAGCTATGATAAAAATATCTTTAGTGTTACAAGGCAGCTTCGATATAGCAATGATTATGGCAGGCTGGCTCTTGATGTTTGTATTTTTTTAAATGGGCTGCCTATCATTACTATGGAACTTAAAAATCAGATAACCAAGCAAAATCATGATGATGCAATCAGACAGTATATGACAGATAGAACACCGGATGAATTGTTATTTCAATTTAAGAGGTGCATTGTACATTTTGCAGTAGATGACGATGAAATATATATGTGTACAGAACTTAAGAAAGAGAAGTCTTTCTTTATGCCATTTAATAAGGGAAATAATAATGGAGCTGGAAATCCTAGAAATCCCAATGGCTTGAAGACAGATTATCTGTGGAAAGATATATTGACAAAGCCATGTTTGTCTAACATATTGGAAAATTATGTACAGATAACAGAAGAAAAGGACGAGGATACAGGGCGCAAATCATACAAGCAGATATTTCCAAGATATCATCAGTTATCAGTAGTCACTTCTCTTTTAGCTGATGCAAAAAATGATGGTCCAGGACATAGGTATCTTATTCAGCATAGTGCTGGTTCAGGAAAATCTAATTCAATAGCATGGCTGGCACATCAGCTTGTTACATTAAAAAAGGATAAGAAAGATGTATTTGATACAGTAATAGTTGTTACAGACAGAGTAAATCTTGATAAGCAAATCCGTGATACCATTAAGCAGTTTATGCAGGTGTCTAGTACAGTTGGCTGGGCAAAGGATGCATCAACATTAAGTACGCTTATGGAACAAGGAAAAAAGATTATTATTACGATTGTACATAAGTTTCAATTTATTCTTGATGCAGTTTCTGCAGATTACAAAAATAAGAAATTTGCTATCATAATTGATGAAGCTCATTCCAGCCAGAATGGCAGTTTGGCTGCAAAGATGAATATTGCAGTTTCAGGAAATGTGTATGACGATGATGATGAGTTTGAAGATAAATTAAATACGATTATAGAGGGCAAGAAGATGGCTCCTAATGCCAGCTATTTCGCATTTACAGCGACACCAAAGAATAAAACTCTTGAGATGTTCGGAAAGAAAATGTTTGATGAACACGGAAATCCTATTTTGAATGATGATGGTACACAGAAAGCAAATCCTCATTATGTGTATACCATGAAACAAGCTATAGAAGAGAAGTTTATTCTGGATGTTCTCAGATACTATACGCCATACGAAAGCTTTTATCATATTGTCAAGACAGTGGAAAATGATCCTTTGTTTGATAAAAAACAGGCACAGAGAATATTACGTTATTATGTAGAAGTGCAAAAAGTGGCGGTAAAGGAGAAAGCAGGGGTCATTGTCGAACATTTTCATTCTGAAGTGCGTAACAAGATTAAAGGACAAGCACGAGCAATGGTGGTTGCAAGCAATATAAAAAGAGCCGTAGAGTATTATATGGCAATTAGCAGGCTGCTTGAAGAAAGAAAAAGTCCATATAAGGCTATAGTGGCTTTTACAGGTGAAATTAAATATGAAGGTGTCACATATAATGAAGCAAAACTAAATGGTTTTCCAAGTTCACAGATAGAGAAAAAGTTTAGAAAAGATCCTTACAGATTGCTTATAGTTGCAAATAAATTTCAGACAGGATATGATGAACCATTGCTGCAAACGATGTATGTTGATAAGGGATTATCGGATATCAAGGCAGTACAGACATTATCACGCTTGAACCGTTGCTATCCTAATAAAAATGAAGTTTTTGTTCTTGATTTCCAAAATGATCCGGCAGATATCAAGACAGCATTTGATAAGTACTATAAAACAACTATTTTATCAGGAGAGACAGACGTAAATAAATTAAATGATTTAGTCGATGAGATGGAACCTTTAGATGTTTACTCAGATGAGGAAGTAACAGAGGTAGCAGAACTATATTTAGATAATGCCGATAGAGCAAAGATAGATCCGATTATTGATAAGGGAACAGAAAGATATAAAGAACTTGAATATGATGATCAGGTAGATTTTAAGAGTTCTGCTAAGACCTTTTTACGAACTTATAATTTTCTTTCATCTATATTGCCGTATGGATCAATGAACTGGGAAAGATTATCAATTTATTTGACTTTTCTTGTAAGTAAGCTGCCTAAACCGGATAATGGAAATGCTGATGAGATAATGGAAGATGTTGAACTTGAAAGTTATAGATTAGTGGCACAGGATACGATAAGTATAAAGCTGGAGGATAAGGATTCGGAGATAGAGCCTATACCGGTAAAGACAGATGTGGGTATTCCTGTTCCAGAGCTGGACACTTTATCAAATATATTAGCATCATTTCATGAGATGTGGGGAAACTGCGAGTGGACAGATGAGGATAGAATCAGAAAGCAAATTGCAGAATTACCAGATATTGTGGAACAAGATGAGACATATCAGAATGCTATGAAGTATTCTGATGCACAAAATGCAAGAGATGAGAGTGATAGAGCAACTTATGATGCAATATTGAAAAGTTTGGTTTCTGGTACGGAATTGTATAAAGCATTTTCGGATGATATAAGAAATAAGAATAATCAATCTTTCAAGAAGTGGTTGTTAGACTATGTATTTAATGTGACATATAAACCAGAGAGTAGGGAGTAATAAGATACAGAGATAGGCAGGTCATATCTTGTTAGATAAGTTTATGACCTGTCAATGAAAAACATAGTTGACAGAAAGATATGTAAGTGCTATTCTAATGTTAGAAAACAGCGAACAAGCTAATATATGACGATGCTAAAAAGGGGATCAAGCCCTATATTTTTTAAATATGATGTTAGAAATAAGCGAACAAGCATGATGAATGGAGGCGATGAAATGATACATGGTTTATCGGAAGAAGAAAAATTTAAAGTGATTAGACCAATGTTGGGAGACCATATGCTAGGGGACTATGGAATGCCTATAATACATAAAACTGATGAGGAAATGTTGGACATTGAAAATATGAAACCAGTTGGAATAAAGAATTTAACAACAAAACAAGATAACAGTAAAAAAATAGTGTTACCATTTACATATGATAAAGATTTATTGAAATATTGGACTGATCCTATGAAATATATACCTAGATTTCAAACAGTAATGGCGGTAGGGACACCAGATTATAGCATTTATCCAACAATGAATATTAATGAAGTAAGACATAATGTGTATATGAACCGATGGCTTGGTTGTCTTTGGCAGACATATAAATGTGTTGTCTTACCAGTTATATCATGGTGGGCAGAAGATACTTATGACATATGTTTTAGTGGAATAGAGAAGAATTCTATAGTTATAGTTTCAACAATAGGATGTATGAATAATCAGAAAGTATTTTTGAAAGGGTTTAATGAGATGAAAAAAAGAATTGAGCCACCATTGATTATTGTATATGGAGATATGATATCCGGAATGACTGGAAGATTTGTAAATATAAAATATAAAGATGCATTTAATTATAAAAATAAAGAATTTAAGCAATTGTGTTTATGGAAAGAATCTAATATTTTTGAACGAAAGGATGTGTTACAATATGGGAAGTAGAGGAGCATTCCAAGATGTAGATACAGGAAAATTTAATTTTGTTGAAAATGGGCAGAATTATCATACTGTAGGCGATGTAGATGGGGTGCAGGTAATTTTACAGAATAGTGGTGCTGTTAAGGCTCCTGAATATTCGCACTCAGCAGAAAGAGCATATGCGATTGTTCAGAATGGAAAGTTAAAACATTTATCTTTTTATGATGAGACACATAGGCAGATTATAAGCATTGATTTACTACATCAACATCATGGATTGATGCCACATAAGCACTTGAATTTAGACCATAGCGATAAAGGAATACCAATAACAGCGGATGAAGAAAAACTAATTAAGAAGATTAAGAGGAGGTTCGGATTGTCATGAGAGTTAATGAATATAAAGAATTAAAGGATTTTATATATGAGTATGAATCAGGACGATCAATTCCTGCAGATAATTTAGACAGACAAAAGTTTATGGGCATAGAGTTTAAGTACAATGATGTATATTACAGAATGTGCAGAGAGCCGCTAGACGAGAATGAAAAAGTTACTCTTTCAGACGGAAGAACAGGACAATATGATGTTATTTTATTACATTGTGAAAAGACAGGATACCCCCAGTCAGAGAGTTGTGAACTAATTGGATGGTATGCGGATTTAGACGATGTACTTGAAAATTGTATGATTCAGGGACGGAAGTTTAAAGATGTAATAATGGATGAACAGACGGAAATATTGGGAAAGGATTAATTTATGAATAGGTCGACAAAATATGTAAAAAATCAAGAACTAAAGAGGTTTAATAATATTAAAGGTAAGAAAAAATATTTGCTTATTTCAAAAGTGATGAATAGAATGGAACTTTCTGTACCGATTATTCTATATTTGATGTTTATAGGTATAGTGGTTTATTTGATGAGATATCAAGGTAATGAAAAAATAGCAACAGTAATTGATTTTATTGTAGCAGTAATGTCTGTAGTGATAATGGTAATGTCATACATAAGAACTATAATAACAAAAAAAGAAAATGCAAATGCCATATGGATATATAACGGAATATTTATTTTGATATTATCAATAGGATTAGTGGTAGTGTTAATTGCGGGAATAAAAATGAAAAATGCTGGTATGATTGCAAGAGGCTTATCTTTGGCAGCATTAATTTATACATTTACATTAGAACTGATAAAAACATTAAAATTATATTATGACAAAAATAATGAATGGGAAAACAACTTAGAAGAGCAAATAAAAAAGATAAAGTCAGATAGTATTACCAAATTTTGATGTGGGGGAGTTGCTATGAATTTAGGATTTTACCAAGAATATGACAAAAGAAAGCATAAAGATTTAAGTAAATACAAAATGGATTTTTTAAAGTCAATAATAGTAAACGATAAATTGTATAAATTTATTGCGTTCGATAATAATGAATATTTGAATCGGATAAAATTTCAAAGTTTGGAAAAGGGACAGTTATGGTTCTCATATTATAAGTTTCTAAATGATAAAACAGAATTTGATATGAAATATAATGTAAAAAAAGTGTCATATAGAACAGGAATTCCTAGTGATAATATAATGTTTTTTATAGCAACTATGAAGGAAATATATGACGTGTGTTCATTAACATATTCGTGTGAGAACTATATGTGGAAGGCATATAGTAATAACAGTAGGGGAATATGCCTTGTATTTAATGTTATAGATTATGATATGTTATATCCAGTTGAATATGTTGATAAGAACAAGGTTGATTATACAGAAATGTTGATAGAAGCATATAATTCAAGTCCTAAAGAATTGTTTGACAATGGAATGCTAATGGCAGAACTTCCATATGTCATTAAAAATCCAGATAATGAATCTATGAAATCATATCTTGAAAAAGAAGTTAGAATTCTAAGTGATCCATTTGGTGAGGGAATTTTGAATTCAGGAAATGTTTATCCAAAAGTAAAAGAAGATTTTGATTACAAAGGAAGGGATATTTCATATGATAAATGCGGTCTGGCATTAGATAAAATTATAATTGGAAAAAATTGTGACAATACATTAATAGATAGCATTATGAACGTGGGTGATGAAAATAATATAATTTTTCAATAAGAATACTTGTATGTGATACCCATATGATACCTGAATTTTTGAAAACATAAAATAATTGTGATAAAAGATGTAATAATCGCCATTAAAAGTTCCAGAAATCAAGCCTTCACAGGGATGATAAGTTTCTCTGCGGGGAGTTTGAATAATTTTCAAAAGCTCGCAAAGCCTAGTAAAATGGGCATTTGCGAGCTTGTTTTTTGTCTTGTGGTACTATTTTGGTACTAAATATGAATAATGTCCTTATGATAATTATTTTGGAGTTTATAACATACTGTTTTTAATTCATTTGTCATTTGCTTCAAATTTTTTATTTCAGGTATTAGAGCACCATGTACAAGAGCGTTTCTGTATTTTCTTAATTCAATAATGCGAGATAATTCTGCAGGTGAGAATATTATTTTTAAGTTGTTTGTGCTAAATGGAGTACGATAATTGGGATTTTTATCCATAGAAATTGAATTAATAAGTCTTTCAAGTAAAATCCATTGTTCCATAAATTGTCCTATAGAAGCATGAAATTCATTGTTTTCTTCATTGGATGAGGTTTTCAGACTGATATATATATTATATCTGTCCGAATTACCAAAAATAATATTGTCTGTAATTAGTTCACTTATTGTTTTAAGTCCTTTTGCAAAATCAAGAGATTTTAAATAAGGTGCTAAATCCGAAGCTGTCATAAGTTTGCATCGTATCATTAGATTGAAAAGAAGCTCTACATTACCTAACTTTATTTGCTTATTAGAGTCAATCTTGTTTTGGTATTTTGTGTATAAAAAAGAAGCAAGCTCATATTGATTATTAAAAGCATTTTCGGTTTTGATTCTGCTTTTTGCAGCCTCGTTTAATCTTTCTAAAGCTATTTCACCAGCTAAAACTAAACCATTAAGTTCGTCAAGAATAGAGAGTTCTTCGTTTGATAAATTCCCACTAAGAGGCTTGTATACTAAATCATGTTCTACTTCTGACCAAGCATGCATAAGTACGGATGCAACTTGAATTTCTGTTTTTGAGTTAACATATCTTAATTGACTTTCTGTTAAAGAAGTATCTTTAAGAGATATCCGATAATGTCTTGCCCAATAACCTGAAAAACGTTTATTAAAATTGGGGATTTTTTGTTGGGTAGGAAATATTTTTGGCTCTTGTAGTAGGTTAAAGTTATCCTTGATAATTTCTTCGACATTGTCTCGGTCACTTGGAAAATATAAAGCAACACGTACGCCAGAAAAATCACATATATCATTATATATATCTTCTAAACAGGAATAAGGATGTTCAGTGTTTCTTTGAATAAGTTTTGTTTGAAGACGCTGTGGATTTTTTGCACGATATGTAACAATTGCACGAATGCCAGAAGCATGTAATGCATTTTCAAGTTGTTGTGCAACAAGTTTACTTGCAGTATCATAAAAATCATATTCTTTTTTATAATGTTCTATAAATTCATCAATAATGTTCATATATTCACTCCTTATCTTTTTTATGCATTAGGCCATGTGATTTTCCACTCAAAATATTCATTTGGAGGAATCTCTCCGTTATTTAATTTCGTTTTCATTTCACACCATTCCGAAAGGAAATCATTTACCAATCCATATTCAAAAGTTAATGCTACAGGTGCACCTGCACAGTCATAATCATCTTCGTTATAAGTTGGTCTTGCTGTTTCAGATGGCTTTGCCGGAGTCATTGCAGTTAAGTGAATCAGGTTGCCAGGAGCAGTGTACTCAGGAAATCTTGTACCTTTTCCTCTTGCTGGAAGTGAAGCTGCACTTTCTTCAAGCCAGAAAAGTGTTTCAATGATATCCTCTGCAGCACCAAGGCTGTAATCAGAAATAGCTTTGTAATTGCAGTGCAGTGCATCGGCGAGCTTTTGAATCATATCTTCGCCGGGAATACGTGCACCAGTTTCGTATTGTGATATACGGACTGACATATTTTTTCCTTCAAAGCCAAGAGCACCGCCCAGCTCGTCCATTGTCATTTTACGGAATACCCGTATTTTCTTTATTCGTTCACCAATTGTCATAGTGTAGTCACCTCCGTTTATCTGTCCCTGATGGACTGTTAAAGACAGTATAACACGGAAAAAATGAAAATAGAAGTTTTTCTATACGAGAACATTAGAAAAATTTCTTGACAATTCAATACCATACGGTATAGAATAATATCAATTCAATTATCTATACGATATGGTATTGAAAATCAACTAAATGAGCGGTACCAGAAATCTAACAGGCATTTGCCATGACCTTCGTATGAAATTAATCTATAGAATTAAATGTGAAGCGAGCGAGTGTAGACACTCCCCTAAGTGGACCGAGTACCTCGAGCAGGAGCGGGCGGTATTACAGGAGATTATCTCAGGTAAGGAGGCTGGTTGTGACATCAGCAGAACTGGTATGGAGAAACGCCAAAACAACATTTTATTAAGGGAAGGTGGTGAAAGGCATGAACAAAAAGTTTTTAAAAGTGGAAGATATCATGGAAATTCTTGGAATTTCCAAGTCAGCAGCATACAAGCTTATGCGGGAACTGAACGAAGAAATGGTAAAGAAAGGCTATATTGCAATTCGTGGAAGAGTAAACAGAAAGTATTTTGAAGAACGATTCTATGGAATGAGTGATGCAGGCTGATATTAAGGGAATATCGGGAGCTGATAGGAGCTTCCGGTATTTCTATAGGTTTTGAAGTATGTTGACAGACAAAGAGAATGAGCGCAGCAGGTGTAAAAGTTCGTATGGCTTATGCACCTGTTTTTGCGTTGCCAGGCATACGACAAAAAGGTATGGTGGACCTTTTTGGCGTGGAAAGGAGATGATGAATATGCCAGCTTATAAAGATAATAAGACAGGCACCTGGTTCGTCAAATTCTATTGTAAGGACTGGACCGGAGAAAATAAACAGATAAAGAAAAGGGGCTTTGCAACGAAGAGGGAAGCCCTTGATTATGAACGGAACTATAAGATTCGGCAGGAGAAAAATCTGGATATGACATTTGGAGAGTTCTGGAAGCTGTATACAGAGGATGTAAAGCCGAGAGTGAAGCTGAACACATGGCTGACTAAGGAAAATATAGTCGAAAAGAAGATACTTCCATATTTTAGGAATCTGAAGATGAATGAAATAACTCTTGCGGATGTGCGTAAATGGCAGAATGAGATGCTTGCCCTAAAGGATACGGAAGGAAAGCCATATTCACAGACTTACAGGAAGACAATGCACAATATGCTGAGTACCATATTTAACCATACGTGCAGGTTTTATAATCTGAAATCAAATCCGGCAAGGCAGACTGGAAATATGGGGAAAGAAGAATACAAGGAAATGCTCTTCTGGACAACTGAGGAATACAAGAAGTTTTCGGAAGAAGTTATTGATAAGCCGGTTTCATTTTATGCATTTGAAATGCTGTACTGGACAGGAATGCGAATGGGAGAGCTTCTTGCACTTACGATGGCAGACTTTGACTTTGAAAAGAATACAGTCCGTATTAACAAATCATATCAGAGATTGCAGGGACAGGACTATATTACAAGTCCTAAGACACCGAAGAGTAACAGAACCATCAAGCTGCCGAAGTTTCTTGCAGAGGAGATGCAGGAATATTTTGCAATGCTTTATGACCAGACTCCGACGGACAGGATATTTCAGGTGACAAAGAGCTTTCTTCATCATGAAATGGAGAGAGGTTCGGAAGCAGCAGGAGTAAAGAAGATACGAATCCATGATCTGAGACATTCGCACATTTCGCATTTGATTGACCTCGGGTTTTCCGCAGTTGCGATAGCAGACAGAGTTGGACATGAGAGCATTGATATCACATATCGTTATTCGCATTTGTTTCCGTCAAAGCAGGTGGCAATGGCAGATACCCTCGATAAGGTAAATGCCAGTTTCGAGGATTGTGAGGAAATGGATGATGACATTGATATGGAAACTGTCGTGTCGGAGCAGGATAAAGCAGAACCTATGATTGATATGGATGCTGTCATGGGAGTGGAAGATGCAGGCGAAGTGAATAGGGGAGACACAGCTAAAGCTGATGAGGCAGACAAAACAGTTAAAAAAACTGTTGATGATGCAAAAGATGTTGATGTTATTGAAAATGCGGATGCTGGCAAAGCGAAAGTAGTCAGTATCGGACAGTACAGGGCTGGATGATAATCATGATATTGATGTGGAAGGAGTGCATATTATATGAGCGAAAAAGGCTGGATGCCAAGAACAGATGGAGAAATGTTGTAGTAGCATTTCGTATGTCACCAGAGGAAGCACAGGAATTGAATGTAAAGGTTGCCTTGAGTGGTCTTTCAAAGCAGGATTATATCATTCAATGCCTGTTGAAACATGAAATCAGAGTGGTTGGAGGAATGAAGGTTGCGAGAAAAGTCAGGATTCATCTTGATACCATTCTGGAAGAATTGCAGTCGCTTGACGATTCAGACCGGAATGTGGATGTTGAGGAACTTCTGGTTCCGTTAAGACATGTGCTTGATATTTTAGATGGTGATGAGAAAGGTGGTAAGGACAGATTAAAAGTTATTATGATAAGATTTCCCGAAGCAAGCAGGAAAAATTATTTTATGAGGTTATCGTTCAGATAGGCAACAAGGATGATACCGGAGTAGGTAGTTTTTCTGCTGAAGTTGCAACATGGGTGCTGAAGGATTATGTGAAAACGTTCCAACTTCGCAATCCACAGCTTTATGTGATTGGTGCTTATATTCATCTGGATGAGGAAACACCACATTTGCATCTGAATTTTATCCCTTGGGTATACGATTGCAAGAGAGGATTGGAGACAAAGACAAGTCTTAAGGCGGCACTTGCTACCAGAGGATTTGTAAGTGAAGGAAAAGGCAATACCGAATGGAAGCAGTGGGCGGAGGCAGAGAAAGATGATATTGCTTTTATTATGAGCCGGTACGGAATTGACTGGAAAAAGAAAGATACACACAATAAGCATTTATCCGTATTGGATTACAAGAAGCAGGAACGGGCAAAAGAAGTGGCTGCACTTGAGGAGGAGATAGAGAGTGCACAGGTTGTTCTGGAATTAAAAGAGGAACGGATTGATTCTCTGGAGAAGGAAATTGAAAGTAAGCAAGACAGTTTTAGAAAAGAACAGTCTGAGGCTCAAAAGAAGCTGGATGATACCATAGCTGAAAACCAGAAATTGCAGTCGGAAACAATGGATTTACGTTTAAAGAATTCAGAATTACGGCTGGAATATTATGAGAATGTAGACAAGCTCACTGATAAAGAGAAAGAAATTGAGGCGGCTCAAAAAGAGGCTGACAAGTGGATGATGATATCGGATACGGCTAAATTGCAGACGGAGCAGACACAGTTTGAGTTAGAGGAAGCAGGACGACTTAAGAAGGAGCTACTGGGAGCTGTCGATGGCGATGATTATCTGAAGGAGCAGGTGATAGAGCTGAGGTATCAGAATCATATGCTTCGGGAGGAGAATCGTAGCCTGAAGGATAAGTTGGAAAAGGCAAATGAGTTTATGAAACAGTTTGTGATTGGTGGGATTAATCTGCTGGAGAAGTTTATGGAGTGGATTGGTGAGAAGGTCAAGGATAATAGAGGCAGATATTGATGGAATGATTTTGGGATATAAATATTTGCGAGACTGGCATATAAGAAATTCTATATGCCAGTCTCGCTTAATTAGTATTCACCTCTACAATCAGTGCATTCGCTTTGGTCACGATTTACAGTTGTTCTAAGACCAAATTGTTCTGAACATTTTGCTCTTCCACATTTAGGGCATTCTTTTAAAAAATCACCATTCTGAATACCAACGATATTAGTAACACGTAAATTATCACCATCGTATCCGCTTGTTTTGGGAAAAGATAGGTTCGTTGGTGGTAAAGAGGTAAAGGTTTGATCGTCTTCTAATCTGACGGGTAATTTGTAAATCATATGATGTTCTCCTTTCGATGTTTTAATTTTTATCGGGAACTAGTCCCCATGTCATATTTCTACCAGAATAGTTCCAGTAGGCAATATCTTGTTCAATAAATAACCATTTAATTACTTTTAGTATATGTTCAGGTGATAATCCAAATTCAAAATGCAATTCGGAATACTCGATTTCTTTTATATCTTGGCATTCGAATACTTTTTTGAGTAGCTCATACAATTTTTTATACATTTCTGGATTTTCTTTTTTCTTTGCTTCTAGATCAACACTAATATCTTTGTGTGTTGGTACATTTTTATATGAACCTTTATGACCATAGTCCGCATTTTCAACTCTTATTACAAAATCAAATCCCTTATTAAGAAATGCTGGACGAGTTAAATATACTCTATTTCCATCGGCTAGTGTTTCGACATAATAAGTATATTTAGAAGAATCATTCCCGGCCCCCATTCCCGGTTCTTCTTCCATAAAACAAGCTATTATACGTTTCCTTACATCATTTCTTGAACCTCTATTTGAAAACCATTTTTCTATATATTGTCTTTCCATTTCGTATACTCCTATAATCCCAAGAAATTAAGAGGGATCTCATTAAAGAAAAATCGACAATCCATCATTTCAATGTATTCTAATGTGTCTTTGTATTTGTCTTTCAAAAACCAATCATTAAAGATATATAAATATTCAACTTGAAAGTTCAAAGGTGCGAATAACTTTTCGTATTCTAGTTTTTTGAAGTGACATCCAGGAAGTTTTTCGTCAACAGAACCTTCACAGTTTTGAAATTTCTTTTCGATTATGTAGGCAACTTTATTTTCTAAATGTATAAAGCATTCATCTGGTAACCATTTTTTAGAATTATAGTAGGTATAATCGATTCCATTTGACTCTAGAAAGCAAGTATAAATTTTGTTTTTGGGAACAGATAAACCTATTAATTTTTTGCCGTTATAGACTTCTGTGCCATATACCTTGTATCTTGCGTTTTCGAGTGCATCCTCTAGAGATGTGGTTTGCTCGAAGCGTAGGCCGTTAGCATTTGTTCGTGCACCACCACCGTGTATATTGGGAGTTCTAGCCATATTTGTTTACCTCCTTAAAAAATTCACTAATCTCAACACCAAGTACATTTGCGATCTGATTCAACACAGAAATAGAAAGACTCTTATCACATCCGGCAGCTTCGATTTTGGAGAGATAGCTGATGCTGATTTTAGCCTGTTCGGCAAGTTGTACCTGTGTTAATTTTGCTTGTTCTCTGTAATTTTTTATATTTGCACCTATAACACGATATAGGTCAGTATCGTTTTCGAAATACATGGATTTGCCTCTTTCACTATTTGTGAATATTATCTCATGAGATGTATAACACATAAATTCACTTATAGTGAAAGAAGAACACTATGGATTTTTGTATGAAATTGAGTTACAATGTAGAAATGAACAAAAAAGAAGGAGGTATGTCTTATAAGTTTACAACCAAATAATTTTAGGCTTGAACCAACAACAGTCTGGTCGTTTCCGGACAGAGGCAGTTGGGCAACACATTCAGGAAAGTATCGAGGAAATTGGTCGCCATATGTACCAAGAAATCTGATACTTCGGTATTCTAATCCCAGTGATTGGGTCTTAGATCAATTTATGGGTAGTGGAACAACCTTAGTAGAGGCAAAGCTACTCAATCGTCATGCGGTAGGTGTTGATATCAATCCGCAATCTGTTTCAATCTCTGAAACGAATTTACAATTCCGATGTGAAACAAATTCAAAAATCTTTACACGAAATGGAAATGCTACAGATTTGCATTTTATCAAAGATAGTCGAATTGACTTTATCTGTACGCATCCGCCATATGCCAATATCATCAAATACAGCAAAGGGATAGAAGGGGATATTTCATTGCTTAATGTAGAAAAGTTTTTGACAGAAATGCAGAAGGTGGCAGAGGAATCATATCGTGTGTTAAAGAAGGGAAAAATGTGTGCTGTAATGATTGGGGATTTAAGAAAATATGGAAAGGTCATTCCGTTAGGATTTCGTATGATGGAATGCTTTTTACAGGCAGGATTTGCAAATAAAGAAATTATAATTAAGGAGCAGCATAATTGTCGTTCTACTGATTTTTGGGAAAAACGAAACAATAATTTTCTGCTTCTGGCACATGAGTATATATTTGTATTTCAGAAGTAAGATAATTCACAAAGAGTGAAAGTTTTGGTTGTTATTTTGTATGTTTGCAAGTATAATAAATGAGTAAAAGATTGTCCTTTTGCGGACATAGAGAAGAGGAATCAAAATGAGTAATTCAAGTGTAGCTCCATTTGTGAAATGGGCTGGTGGGAAGCGTCAGTTAATTCCGCAAATAAAGGAGAGAATGCCTGAAAAATATAATGATTATTATGAGCCATTTGTGGGTGGCGGTGCAGTTACATTCGAATTGCTACCTGCAAATGCTTTGATAAACGATATCAACAAAGCGTTGATAAATGCTTACAGGCAGATATGTAATGCACCGGAAGCATTTCTGAAGGCAGTAAAGAAGCTGGATGAGGAAATGTGGGAGGACGGCAAAGAATATTATTATTCTCTTAGGGAGCATTACAATGATAAGCTGATGAAAGCGGAGTTTGATGTGGAGTTGGCTGCATTGTTTGTATTTATCAATAAGCACTGTTTTAACGGCTTGTATCGTGTAAATGGCAAGGGACTTTTCAATGTTCCATACAACAATAGTCGTAGGGTTTCAGTTGATGCAGAGGTTATTATGGCTACTTCAAATTACTTGCAGGGAGTAACCATTATAGATGGTGATTTTGAACTGGCTTGTAAGGATGCAAAGAAGGGCGATTTTGTATTTATTGACAGCCCGTATGCACCATTGAATCCTACCTCTTTTGAATCATACACAAAAGAGGGTTTTGATATAGAAAGTCATAAGCGACTAGCAAATCTTTTCGATGAATTAACAGCCAGAGGTTGCTACTGTATGCTCACAAACCATAATACAGACTTGATAAATGAACTGTATGGTAACAAAGGCTATAAAATAGATGTTGTAAGTGTAAAGCGTATGATTAATTCAGATGCATCTAACAGAGTTGGCGAAGAAGTGATTATATGCAATTATTAAGGAGATAAAGCAATGGGATATTTTGATGAACAACAAAGAATTGTTGATTATGTCACTCACGATGGTATGATAATAGAATTAACACAAAATAAGGATAATTTGAAAAGTAATTATCAGGTATTAGAGACTTATGCAGATTCTTCTCAATTGGCAATAAGATATCCTGGATATAAGACAACTAGAGCTAAATGTGATTATTGTGTATATTTAGTAGACGAAGATGGTGAACATCCTATTTCTCATGTTGAGATTATGACTGATCTATATAATAAAACTACTATGCAAAATTATAAGCACATGAAACAGTATATTGAGGATGTTGCGACAATAGGTCGTGATATTAATATTGATGTATCTTTACTCTCGGCATTTGAATATGGTTTTTCATTTGAAGTGTTGACCGATTTGATGTTTTATATTGCAATTCAAGAAGATATCAATTATCCAGGGGAACGTTTCCAAGGAAGAAAAATGTGTTTTTATAGGTATCTTGAAGCAATATATTGTAAAGTACATACTAATCATCAAATAGAAGAAGCGATAGATAAAGCTGTTGCATATGGATATATACCTAGAAATTGGAATGATGTAGGAGAATTGTATAATATCGTTTCAAGAATAAAACGTTAATTATAGAGAGGCGAAATATATATGAATCAAGTTTGGGGTTCAAAGGTGCCATTATATTTCGAGACAGAACAATCACAGTTGGTATTAGGTGATTCCTTTAAAATTCTAACAAAGATGAAACCGGAATCTGTTGATATGATATTTGCAGATCCACCTTATTTTTTAAGTAATGATGGCATTACCTGTCAGGGTGGGAAAATGGTTTCGGTAAATAAAGGCTCATGGGATAAGCTTTCGGAAAGTGGAACCGGCGTCGAAGAAAAACACAAGTTTAACAGAAAGTGGATTAAGTTATGTAGGAAAGTACTAAAGCCGAACGGAACAATATGGATATCAGGAACATTACACAATATATATTCGATTGGTATGGCATTGGAGCAGGAAGGCTTCAAAATCATCAACAACATTACATGGCAGAAAACAAATCCACCACCAAACTTAGCATGTCGATGCTTCACACATTCTACGGAAACCATATTATGGGCACAGAAGAATGATAAGAAGTCTCGGCATTTTTTTGATTATCAGAAAATGAAAGAAATGAACGGTGGAAAGCAGATGAAGGATGTGTGGACAGGAGCATTGACGAAACCTTCGGAGAAAACAGAAGGTAAGCACCCTACGCAGAAACCGGAATATTTGCTTGAAAAAATTGTGCTGGCATCGACGGAGGAAGGACAAGTTATCTTGGATCCTTTTTGTGGATCAGGAACTACCGGAGTAGAGGCGGTACGATTTGGACGAAAATTTATCGGAATAGATGTAAGTGAAGAATACTTGGAGATATCCAAGAGGAGATTGGAGAAGGTAGCAAATGACAAATAGAAATTTTGATGAATGGCTGAGTAAGTTCAGACCGAGTATATCAAGTTATGATTATTATATCGACTTTGCAAAGGTCGTAAGAAATGTAGATGAAATCAAGGTGGAATTAAACATCTTAAATTCCTTGATTGCTTCTAAAAATATTGAAGAAGAATTTGAGAAGATAGTGACAAAGTATCCGGAAACTTTACAATGTGTTCCTCTGCTTCTTGCGGTGCGAGGTCATGAAATATATGCCCAGGATGAAGAAGGAGCTTTCCTATATAATTTCAAGAAAATGAATTACAGTGTGGAACAGTACAAGGTATTTATGCGTAAGACCGGATTGTTTGATATGATTGCAAATCATTTGGTAAATAATCTTGTGGATTATGCTTTGGGTATCGAAACCGGATTGGACTCTAATGGTCGTAAGAATCGTGGCGGTCATCAGATGGAAGATTTGGTCGAGAAGTATATTGTGGCAGCAGGTTTCAAAAAGAACGAGAATTACTTTAAAGAGATGTACTTAAAAGATATTGAATCTAAATGGAATATTGATTTGTCGGCACTTTCAAATCAGGGAAAAGCTGCAAAGAGATTTGATTTTGTAATCAAGACGGATAAGATGATTTATGGTATAGAAACAAACTTCTATGGCGGTGGCGGTTCAAAACTAAATGAAACTGCAAGAAGTTATAAAATGCTTGCGCAAGAGGCAGATACTATTGAGGGCTTTACATTTGTGTGGTTTACGGATGGAATTGGCTGGAAGAGTGCAAGAGGTAATTTAAGAGAGACATTTGAGGTTATGGATACGATTTACAGTATCAATGATATGGAGAATGGGGTTATGCAGAAATTATTTGAATAGGAGCATATATGGTCGATAAAGATAAAGTTATTGAATTAATAGAGCGTGGACAAGAAACAGATTTTTGTGATTTTAAGAGAGAATTTTACCATACAGCCAAGAAAGCAGATATGATAAAAGATATTCTTTCTTTTGCAAATAGTACTATGTGTGGTGATAAGTATATAATATTTAACGTTGATGATGAAACACGTCAATTATGCAATATGAAAATAGATTCTCTTCCAGATGTATCAGAAATAAATGGATTGTTAAGAGAGTATTGTGAACCATATATTGGAATAGAACTGTGTTGTTTCTCTTATAAGGAAACGAATGTGGCATACATAAAAATTTCAGCAGATTATTTTGACAAACCATATATGGTAAAAAAAGACTATGTGCGAGAGGGAAGGACGTTATTACAGCAAGGGCAAGTATTTGTTCGGAGAAATTCAGATAATTATAAAGCAAATAGAAGAGATTTGGATGAAATATATGAATCACGAGAAAAAAGGAGCATACAAGTAT
>OGOB01000395.1_pt1 | contig 24316 bp, 21 predicted proteins | sample 1573611 | NCBI WGS metagenome assembly OGOB01 (sample SAMEA2582016, study PRJEB24529) | metagenome | biome: Human gut stool | place: China | collected 2011 | reverse complement strand
TCGACTTCAGCGGGCTTTACGAGAGTAGTGCTCATATCTATTTCCTCCTGATAAGCTTTTTGTAACGTTTCAGGCGCCTTTGTGGGGCGCGAGTGTCAGTATACATCATAAAAAGGCACCTGTCAACAGCATTTTTTGATTTTTTCGCTGTAATTTTTTCAATCTCTCGAATGCTCTCGTTTTCTCTTGAATCCTCTCGTTTTCTAAAAACGCATTTTCTGTAAAATTTTCTGCCCGCCGCCGCACATTTTCTGCCTCTGCCCGCTACAATTTTGCCCTTTGGTGTGGTATACTATAAAGGATATGGCAGCTTTTGCTGCGCACTGATACAAGGAGAATTTTTTACATGCCAAACGACATCGACCGCAACGCTTCTGCCCAGCGCCGCACCTCCAAGCTGCTGGCCGCCATGGCCATCTTCATCTGTCTGGGCATCGTGGCGTACATCATCCTCACCCTGCTGGTCAACCGGCAGACCCCCGCCAACCCCGACACCCACTACACCGGCACCAACGGAGTTTCGGTGTATTACGACAGCAGCATCTGGAAGGTCTGCCAGATGACCGAGGACGCCACCCTCGGAACTGTGCTGGAGCTGGCGACGGCCGACTCGGCTGACGGCGCGGAGGATTATCAGGCCGTACTGCTGCAGCGCGGCACCGCCGACAGCTACGCGGACTTTATCGATGCGTCCGAGAAAGACCTCAAGCAGGCCTATGGCGTCATCAAGCCCCGCAAGGTCAACCTGACCGTGGAGGGTACGACGGTAGAGGCGGTGCGCTGTGATATCCGCACCTACTACGCCGTGCTGGCCACCATCACCTACGACAGCGGCGATGTGGTCTATGTCTCGGCGCTGACCAAGCTGGCGTCCATCTGCGATGTGGTCAATCTGGTAGAAAGCGTGAGCCTGTCATGAGTGATCTTCGTGCAATGCAGCGGCTTTGCGGCCTGATGCGCAAGGCCGTGCAGGACTATGAAATGATCGCCCCCGGCGACCGGGTAATGGTGGGCGTTTCCGGCGGCAAGGACAGCGTGGCGCTGACCATCGGTCTTTCCATGCTGCGCAAGTACATCGGCTTTGATTTTACGGTGCAGGCTGTCACGCTGGACCCGCAGTTCGGCGGCAAGCCCATGGATTATACCGTGTTGCAGGAGCTGTTTGCCCGGTACGACATCCCCTATGAGATCCGCCGCACCGAGATCGGCCCCGTGGTGTTCGACTACCGCAAGGAGAAGAACCCCTGCGCCCTGTGCGCCAAGCTGCGGCGCGGCGCACTGCACACGGCAGCGCAGGAACTGGGCTGCAACAAGGTGGCGCTGGGCCACCATCTGGACGATGCCGTGGAGACCTTTTACATGAACCTCTGGCGGGAGGGCCGCATTGGCTGTTTTTCCCCGGTCACCCAGCTGGACCGCCGGGGCCTGACCCTGATCCGCCCCATGCTGCTGGCCACCGAACACGAGGTGCGCTGTGCGGTAAAGGAGGAGGAGTTCCCTGTCGTCAAGAGCCGCTGCCCCGCCGACGGTGTGACCGTGCGGGAGCAGACCAAGGATTTTGTCCGGGAGCGCTGCCGCACCGACCACGCCTTCCGGCAGAAAACGCTCCATGCTCTGCAGGAGAGCGGCATCGACGGCTGGCGGCCGGTCCATACAGGACGCACATCCAATCCATCCCCAAAGGAGGGAATGCATCATGCAGATGCAGAACTTTGAAAAACACGTCTGGGCTGAGATCGACCTCGATGCCCTGCGGGCCAACTTCCGCACCGTAAAGCAGCGGGCAGGCAGCCTGCCCCTGTGTGCCGTGGTCAAGGCCGACAGCTACGGCCACGGTGCCGTCCAGTGCGCCCGGGTCTTTGCGCAGGAGGGTGCCTCCTGGCTGGCTGTCAGCTGCCTGGCCGAGGCCCTGCAGCTGCGCAGGAGCGGCCAAACCCTGCCCATCCTCATTCTGGGCCATGTGCAGCCCACATACGCTGCCGCCCTCATCCGGGACGATATCACCGCGGCCTGCTATTCCCTGCCCCAGGCCAAAGCCCTGAGCGAGGCCGCACAGGCCGCCGGGGGCCGGGTCAAAGTGCATCTGGCTGTGGATACCGGCATGGGCCGCATCGGCTTTGCTCTGCGCACCGATTTTGATGCCGCCATTGCCGAGGCCATTGCCGCCTGCACCCTGCCCGGCCTGGAAATGACCGGCCTGTTCCAGCACTTCTCGGTGGCCGATGACACCGCTGAGGAAAACATTGCCTACACCGCCGAGCAGCACCGGCTCTTTGTGCAGACCTGCAGCGCCCTGACGGCAGCCGGGCACGAGCCCGGCATCGTCCACTGCGACAACTCGGCCGGTGTGATGCTCCACCCGGACTGGCCCGAGGGCCTGCCCCGGGCACACTGCATGGCCCGCCCCGGCATCATCCTGTACGGCTTTGACCCCAGCGATGAAGTCCGCTTCGGGCTGTTCCGCCCGGTGATGAAGCTCAAGACCGTGGTCAGCATGGTCAAGGTGCTGCAGCCGGGCCAGTCCACCAGCTATGGCCGCCGGTTCACAGCAGAGCGCCCCACGCCGGTGGCCACCCTCTGCACCGGCTACGCCGATGGCTACCCCCGCCAGCTCAGCTGCGGCAAGGGCATCGTGGAGATCCACGGCACGCCCTGCCCGGTGCTGGGCCGGGTCTGCATGGATCAGATGATGGTGGATCTCTCCGCTGTGCCGGGCACGGTGCAGGAGGGGAACGAAGCCATCCTGTGGGGCGGCACTGTCAGCGACAGTGCGGAGGACATTGCCCGCAAGACCGATACCATCACCTACGAGGTGCTCTGCGGCGTTTCCCGCCGGGTACCCCGTGTTTATCTGGAACACGGCACGACCGCTGCCGTAGAGGACTGGATCCTGAACGACTAACACACTCTCCCGGAGGAATTACATGGCAAGAGACAACATCCGAAATTTCTGCATCATTGCACACATCGACCACGGCAAGTCCACCCTGTCGGACCGCATCCTGGAGCTGACCAAGAGCGTGGACGAGCGCATCATGGAGGATCAGATCCTCGATAACATGGACATCGAGCGGGAGCGCGGCATCACCATCAAGGCCCGCGCCGTTACCCTGAACTACACTGCCAAGGACGGCAAGACCTACGAGTTCAACCTCATCGACACCCCGGGCCATGTGGACTTCGCCTACGAGGTCAGCCGCAGTCTGGCCGCCTGTGAGGGTGCCATTCTGGTGGTAGATGCCACCCAGGGTGTGGAGGCCCAGACGCTGGCAAACACCTACATGGCGCTGGAGCATGATCTGGAGCTGGTGCCCATCCTGAACAAGATCGACCTGCCCAGCGCCCACCCGGACGAGGTGGCGCAGGAGGTGGAGGACGTGATCGGCCTGCCCTGCATGGATGCGCCCCGCGTCTCCGCCAAGACCGGCCTGAACGTTGATCAGGTGCTGGAGCGGGTGGTCAGCGATATTCCCGCCCCCACCGGCGACCCGGACGCTCCCCTCAAGGCCCTGATCTTTGACAGCATCTACGACAGCTACAAGGGCGTCATCGTCTATATCCGCGTGTTTGAAGGCACGGTCAAGCCCGGCGACACCATCCGCATGATGGCCACCGGTGCCGAGTTCACGCTGGTGGAAGTAGGCCACATGGGCGCCACCAGCCTGACCCCCTGCACACAGCTGCAGGCCGGCGAGGTGGGCTACCTGACCGCCAGCATCAAGACCGTGCAGGACACCCGCGTGGGTGACACCGTCACGCTGGCCGACCGCCCCACTCCGGAGGCGCTGCCCGGCTACCGTCAGGTCAAGCCCATGGTGTTCTGCGGCATCTACCCCGCCGACGGTGCCAAGTACCCCGACCTGAAGGACGCGCTGGAAAAGCTGCAGCTGAACGACGCTTCCCTGACCTATGAACTTGAGACCAGTGCCGCACTGGGCTTTGGCTTCCGCTGCGGCTTCCTGGGCCTGCTCCACATGGAGATCATCACCGAGCGTCTGGAGCGGGAGTTCGACCTGGACATCATCACCACCACTCCCAGCGTCCGCTACCGCCTGACCATGACGGACGGCACCGTGGAGATGATCGACAACCCGTCCAGCTACCCGGACCCCTCCAACATCGTCAAGCAGGAAGAGCCTTTTGTGGATGTTCACCTGTACACCCCCAACGACTATGTGGGCGGCCTGATGGATCTGTGCCAGAACAAGCGCGGCGTGCTGATCGACATGAAGTATCTGGACGATGTCCGCGTGGACCTGCACTACGCCCTGCCGCTGGGCGAGATCGTCTACGACTTCTTCGATGCCATCAAGAGCCGCAGCCGCGGTTACGCCAGCTACGACTACGAGTTCAAGGAGTACCGCGAGAGCGATCTGGTCAAGCTGGACTTCCTGCTGAACGGTGACCCTGTGGACGCGCTCTCCATGATCGTGTTCCGGGACAACGCCTACGCCAAGGGCCGCCGCATCTGCGAAAAGCTGCGGGACAACATTCCCCGCACCCTGTTTGAGATCCCGGTGCAGGCCGCCATCGGCGGCAAGATCATCGCCCGTGAGACCGTCAAGGCCATGCGCAAGGACGTGCTGGCCAAGTGCTACGGCGGCGATATCTCCCGCAAGAAGAAGCTGCTGGAAAAGCAGAAGGAAGGCAAAAAGAAGATGCGCCAGCTCGGCAGCGTCTCCCTGCCCAGTGAGGCCTTTACCGCCGTGCTGAAGCTCGACAGCGACGACAACTGATTCTTTATCCCTTCTATCATAGAATAACAGCAACAGCCCCCACCAGATACAGCAAAAAGCTGCATACCGTGGGGGCTGTTGCATTATTCTTGCCCTTCTTTACTTATCAGCATAAAAATTCAGCCGAACCATTTTTATCTATTCTTACAATTTCTCCATTTATTGTTGCATAGAGCGATTCATTATAAATCTCATAGGCCGAATTCCAATATCCGTTTGCTCCATCAAATACAAACGTTTCTACGTCACTAAGATTCTGTCCCACCTGATTGATTGTCGTATAATAGTCATTTTCTTGACTCACTGTTACCAGTAATCCATCTTTCGTTGGATATATGCTCTTTATTGTCCCCTTTTGCGGTTCAACACTCCACGTCCCATCTTTTCTTATGATTCCCCAAAAAGGAACCCCATCAGGATTCAGCATTTGCAATGCAGCATACCCATTCATAAATCGTGGTTCATCAGTTGTAACCGGCTGAATGTTATACTGGCTCAAATCGATGATACAGTTCAAGTGAATATCATAAAATCCTGATGGATATTTCTCAAACTCACCTGTATCTCTTCTTGCATCAAGGTAAATCAGCCCCTCTGCCAATACTGGCGTTCCACTTCGCTGTGATTTAATACTCTTCCACTCCGGCAGTTCATTAAAGTCATCGTCCAAAACTCGAATGCTCGGTGCTGTCTGAAACATCACACCATTTTCCATTCTAATCTGACATGCATTAAATTCAGAAATATAATGGAGTTTTCCATTTGCAATGTTTATAAAGACATATCCATTCCATCCTCGGACACGATAAAGCGTTCCTCCGCAATAAATGAACGGAGTAGAGATTCCTTCTGCATTCATATCATATCCAGCATTCACAAGTGTCTCATAAAGATCATTCGGATTAAGCTCAGAGAACTCTGGCTGTGTCGTATCGCATTGAAAACAGATTGAGCTATCCATTTTTCTTGCGGTAAACGTAACTTTTGTCCCATCGATTCCATCTTCTCTCTTTATCGACCATAGAAGAACGCCCTCTTCATCCTTTGCAAACCGGATAATTTTTTCATTCTCTGGAAGCCATGATACCAGCAGCTGCGTTCCGTCTTCTGTTGCCATCATCCCATTACTAAGTAAGCACATACCATTATAGTATCCAGACACAACCCTGCTTCCGTCTTCAAACAGGTGATGAACCATTCCCTGTGCATCAAAAAGAACGCTTTTGTTCGATTGACCATCTCTGATTTCGCCTACTGAAAGTTCATCAAAATTGGGGAATGTCAAGTAAACATGCCCCTCTCCCACAGCTTCTAACAAACTCATCTTATCCGTAACGTTTTCCGCTGCTTTTTCAGAATCCACTATAGTTTCTTGTTGTTCAGACACACTTTTTCCATCTTGCGGATTCACTGTATCCGAAGCGCTTTTATTTTCCTGACTGCACCCGCAGAACAGTAACAAGGATATTATTGTAAAAAGCACAATATTCTTTAAGTTTTTCATATTGTCCTCTCCCGGAAGCTTTAATGTTTTAACGCTTCTTCAGCCGTATGATAATATGTGACAGTTTCACCATTGGGCAACTCAAGTTCAAGCGAATTATCATCGACAGCTGTAATAGGATAGGTTCTTGTTTCTCCATAGAAATCTGTAAGTTTCAAGGTATCTTCATCTACAATGCTCCATTTTCCCTGTCCGTAGTCTCCTCGAATCTGACAAGTACCATCATCATAAAGCGAAAGGGACAGTCGATCATCTCCTTGGAGATACCAATCCCCACTCATCAGCTCTTCTTTACTTTTTCCGCAACTCGACAACATTCCCATTCCACTTATGAGCACTGCAATTGTGGCCATTCTCAAGAAGTTTCGACGTGTAATCTCTTTCATTTTGCATCCTCCTCAAGCAATTCCTGTATTTTTGATATCCAATTGGATATCATACACCCAGCATAGCATCTCCTTGCGGTATTGTCAAGATATCCATTCAGATATCAGGAGGATTTTTATGGCCTACTACCGCCGAATCCGTGACATGCGCGAAGATCACGACTTAACTCAACGTCAACTTGCCGCCATTCTAAAAATGCCACAATCTCAGTATAACCGCTATGAACAAGGACTAAGAGACATTCCAACCGTTACATTAATTCAACTTGCTGATCTATACCATACCTCTACCGATTATCTTCTTGGTCGAATAGAAAATCCGGAATTTCCCAAAACATAAACAGAGAGCTCCCCCTGCATCATTTTGCTGCGATGCAAGAGAGCTCTCTATTTATTGTCTTACTTTCTCAGTTCAGGTTTATGAACCAGTTCATGGTATCCTTGATGCCTTCCATGGAATTCTTGATGATCTTTCCATAGACATAAATGGTATACGCCGCTCCGACGATCTGCACAAAGGCTTTTCCAAGCTCCACGCCATAGCTCAGCAGCGGCTTGACCTGATGCCAGAGGGGGCGGATCTGATCCTTCAGCGCTCCTACCCAGGCAGGAGCGCCGCCGGAGATCTGCTCCAGCTCCTCAGCGGGAATGACGGTGCACTGCGCCGGAAATTTTAAGTTCTGCTGCATGTCCGCTCCTCTCAAAGTGCCAGGCTTGCCAGCAGCACCAGAACCACGCTTCCGGCCGCCAGCCCCATCGTTGTAAGAAGGGTGTCCGGGTCTACTTCTTTCTCCTCCACCACTTCCGCGCTGCCGCCGTTGGCAGACCAATGGGCATAGACGGTGGTATCCGCACCAAACGCCGTATCGTTGGCTTTGACCTGCACATCAATGGGAAAACCGGTGACATCATCTGTGCCAGAGGTGTACCAGCCATCGAAGGTGTAGCCCTCCATGCTGGCACCGGGCAGGCTGCCCAGTTTGCCCTCGTCATTGGTGCGCTCTGCGGCAGAGGTACAGGTGCCGCCGTTGGCATCAAAATAGACGATGACCTTTGCCGCAAAAGCGGTGGGGGTACACAGGCAGACCGCCACCACCCAGGCCAGCCCCGCCAGCATCCGTTTGAATTTCTTCATCCTGCGCTCTCTTTCCGGTTCAGCGTCAGACGCTGTAGCCCTGTGCCTTGATGACATCCACCACCTGAGAAACATACTTCTGGCAGGTGTCGTGGTCGGGGGCCTCCACCATCACACGGACTACCGGCTCGGTGCCGGACTCCCGGACAAGGATGCGGCCGGTATCGCCCAGTGCCTCGGCCACCGCCTTGACAGCGGCCTGCACAGCGGCATCGTCCTGCGCGGCCTTCTTATCGGTCACACGGACATTTTCCAGCACCTGCGGGTAGATCTTCAGCGGGGCGGCCAGCGCACTCAGAGGCTTCTTCTTGGCCAGCATGACCTCCATCATCTTCAGGCTGGTCAGGATACCATCACCGGTGCTGGCGTACTTGGAGAAAATGATGTGGCCGCTCTGCTCACCGCCGATGCGGCAGCCGTTCCTGGCCATATACTCGTAGACATACTTGTCGCCCACGGCCGTCTTGGCGTAGCCGATGCCCTGCTCGTCAAAGGCCTTGTACAGGCCAAAGTTGGACATGACCGTGGTAACCACGGTGTTGGTCAGCAGTTTGCCGCGCTCCTTCATGTAGCAGCCGTAGATGTACAGGATGTGGTCACCGGTGATCACATTGCCCTTTTCGTCCACGCAGAGGCAGCGGTCTGCATCGCCGTCATAGGCAAAGCCCACGTCCAGGCCCTTTTCCACCACGAACTTCTGCAGGCCCTCGATGTGGGTGGAGCCTGCGTTCAGGTTGATGTTCAGGCCGTTGGGCTGGTTGTTGATGACATAGGTGTCTGCGCCCAGCGCATCGAACACGCTCTTGGCAATGTTCCAGCTGGCACCGTTGGCGCAGTCCAGACCCACCTTGATGCCCTTGAAGGAGTAGATGCCCAGGCTGATCAGGTAACCCATGTAGCGGTTGCGGCCCGCCACATAGTCCACGGTGCAGCCGATGTGCTCCCGGTGGGCGAAGGGCAGCTCCGGCCAGTCCTGATCAAAGACATGGAGCTTGCCGTCGATGTAGTCCTCCACCAGCAGCAGAGTCTCCTCGGGCATCTTTTCGCCGTAGCAGTCGATCAGCTTGATGCCGTTGTCGTAGAACGGGTTATGGCTGGCGGAGATCATAATGCCGCAGTCAAAATCATCCACGCTGGCAATGTAGGCCACGCTGGGGGTGGTGGTGACGTGGAGCAGGTAGGCATCCGCGCCGGAAGCGGTCAGGCCCGCCACCAGGCTGTACTCGAACATATAGCTGGAGCGGCGGGTATCCTTGCCAATGACGATGCGGGCAGGCTCGTTGTTGCCGCTGCGCTCCCGCAGTGCATTATAATACCAGCCCAGAAAACGGCCCACCTTGTAGGCGTGGTCGGCGGTCAGGTTCACACCTGCCTCGCCACGGAAGCCATCGGTTCCAAAATATTTTCCCATGATCCTCTTCTCCTTCTATTGCAACGTTACGTTTTCTCTTATCCCTGAGAGCGCTCTCTCCTTGCTCTTACTCTTTATAATAGCATAAAACCGGAAAAGAATCCATGGGTTTGGGCATTCTGTGCAGCCCATCCCCGGAACAGCAGCTCTTTTTTCAGCCTTTACTGCATCTTTAGGAAAAGTATGGTATACTTTTCATCTGGAGTAGAATAGATATGGAGGGATCCCCATGAAGCAGAAGACCCGCTGGCACGACGCGCTGGTCCTGGCCGCTGTGCTGTGCGCTGCCTTTCTCATTGTGACCGGCACACAGCAGGTCACCGGCCGGATCGATGGCGTTGCATCAATGGTGTTTGTTCTGGCAGTTTTTTTGATCTCGATCTATACGGATGGTTATGTGTGGGGCGTGGTGGCTTCCCTGATCGGCGTGCTGGCCGTGAATTTTGCGTTCCGCTCCCCTTACTTTGCCTTCAACTTCACCCTGCCGGAAAACCTGTTCTCGGGCATGGCGATGCTGGTGGTGTCCATTATGACCAGCACCCTGACCACCCGCATCAAAAAGCAGGAACAGCTGCGGATGGAGAGCGAGACCGAAAAAATGCGGGCCACCCTGCTGCGGGCCGTCTCCCACGATCTGCGCACGCCCCTTACTTCCATTTACGGGGCCTGTTCCACGGTCATTGAAAATTATGACAGCCTGGAAAAAGAGCAAAAATTAAAACTTCTTGGCGAAGCCTGTTCCGATGCCCAGTGGCTGAACCGGATGGTGGAGAACCTGCTGTCCGTCACCCGCTTTGACGGCGGGCAGGTGGCCGTGCAAAAAACCCCCACCGTGCTGGACGAGCTGATCGACACCGTGCTGGTGCGGTTCCAGAAGCGCTACCCCAAGGTGCCCGTTACCACCTACCTGCCCGACAGCTTCATCGTGATCCCCATGGACTCGATGCTGATCTCGCAGGTGCTGACGAACCTTTTGGAAAATGCCGCCGTCCACGCCGAGGGGATGACCCAGCTGACCCTGCGGGTGTTCACGCTGGGCAGCCGGGCGGTGTTTGAGGTATCGGACAACGGCTGCGGCATTCCGAAGGAGCGCCTGCGTACCCTGTTCACCGGTGTGCTGCCCGCCGATGCCGCGGCCGACAGCGGCAAGCACGGCATGGGCATTGGCCTTTCGGTCTGTGCCGCCATCGTCAAGGCCCACGGCGGCGAGATCCAGGCCGAGAGCAAGGTGGGCGAGGGCACCAGCATCCGCTTCTGGCTGGAGACCGAATCGATCGAGACGGAGGAAAATGAAGATGGGCAATAACAAATTCAAAGTTCTGGTCGTGGAAGATGAGGCCAACATCTGCAGCTTTATTGAGACGCTGCTGGAGACCAACGGCTATCAGGCCCTTGTTGCCAACACCTGCGCCATGGGCCAGACCCTGTTCACCTCCCACAATCCGGATCTCATCATCCTGGATCTGGGCCTGCCTGACCGGGACGGTCTGGAGCTCATCCGTTTTGTGCGGCAGAAGTTCCTGACCCCCATCGTCGTGCTCTCGGCCCGCACCACCGAGCAGGACAAGATCGAGGCGCTGGATCTGGGAGCCAACGATTACATCACCAAACCCTTTGGCACCGGCGAACTGCTGGCCCGGGTGCGCGCCGCCCTGCGCACCAACCGCTTCGGCGTGCTGGGCGGAATGCCCGGCGGCGTGTTCCGGGCACAGGGGCTTGAGATCAACTACGAGCGCCGCAAGGTCTTTGTGGACGGTGCCGAGATCAAGCTGACCCAGACCGAATACAACATCGTGGCCTTCCTCTCGGAACATGCAGGCCGGGTGATGACCTATGCCGCCATCGTGCGGGCCATCTGGGGCGATACCGACTGCGGCAGCACCAAAAAGCTGCAGGTCAACATGGCAAACATCCGCAAAAAGCTGGGCAGCGTGCCTGGCCGCAACACCTATATTCTGAACGAACTGGGCGTGGGATACCGGATGATCGACGAGGACACCGATGCCAAGCCCGAAAACTGAGGACTGCGTATGCTCCCTGCACTGATCATTTTTCTGCTGACCTATCTTCTGATGCTGGTCCTGCCGCAGTACCGGCCTTTTGCCGCGCTGGGCGGGGCCGCTCTGTTTCTGGCTCTGGGCGCGGCGGGCCTGTGGGACTTTACCCTGATGGATGCCGCCCGGGCCGTGGATTTCAATGTCCTGCTGATGATGGCGGGCACCATGGGCACGGTCTCCCTCTTTATTGAGAGCAGGATGCCCGCCCGGCTGGCCGAGCTGCTCATCGTGCGGGTGCCCAACGTGAAATGGGCCGTGTGTATGCTGGCCCTTTTTGCCGGAGTCATCAGCGCCTTTGTGGACAATGTTGCCACGGTGCTCATGGTAGCCCCTGTGGGCCTTGCCATTGCCCGCAAGCTCAGGATCTCCCCCGTGCCCGTCCTCATCTCCATTGCGGTCTCCTCCAACCTGCAGGGAGCTGCTACCCTTGTAGGCGACACCACCAGCATCCTGCTGGGCGGCTTTGCGGGGATGAACTTCTTCAATTTCTTCTGGATGGAGGGCAGGCCCGGCATCTTCTTCGGGGTGGAGCTGGGGGCGCTGGCCTCTCTGGGCGTGCTGCTGTTCACTTTCCGGCACGAGACACAGCCCATCTCGGCCACGGTGGAGACAGAGGTCACCGACACCGTCCCCTCCGCCCTGATGCTGCTGACGGTGGGCCTGCTCATCGCGGCCTCCTTCCTTCCCCAGCCTGCGGGCGGTCTGCCGCTGGCGCTCTATGGCCTGCGCAGCGGTCTGATCTGTGCAGGGGTCTGCCTGTTCGGCATCCTGCGCGCCTGCCTGCGCCGCCGCTCGTTCGCGCCGTTCCGGCTGGCGGCCCGGGAGCTGGACTGTGACACCCTGCTGCTGTTGTTCGGCTTGTTCATCGTGATCGCGGGCATCCACGCGGCGGGTGTTATCGACGCAGCAGCCCGGCTGTTCCATGCCGTGGCAGGGGAAAGCCCCTTCCGGCTGTTCACCCTGCTGGTGGTGGTGTCGGTGGTGCTTTCGGCCTTCATCGATAACATCCCCTATGTGGCCACCATGCTGCCGGTGGTGCAGGGCATTGCCGGGCTGATGAACGGCGGTGCAGGCTTCCCGCCCGAGCTGTTTTATTTCGGCCTGCTCACGGGCGCAACTCTGGGCGGCAACCTGACCCCCATTGGCGCTTCGGCCAACATTGCAGCCATCGGCATCCTGCGCAAGCAGGGTGAGCAGGTGCGCACCCGTGATTTCCTGCGCATCGGCATCCCGTTCACACTGGCAGCCGTCCTGACGGGCTATGTGTATCTCTGGCTGGTGTGGGGCGCATAAGTGCCGCCGTGCCCGTGCAGCAGCAAAGAAAAACGCGCCGTGTCCAACGACACAGCGCGTTTTTGTTGTTTATTCCAACCCGATCTGCCGGGCGTATTCTTCCAGCAGCTCCCGCTCCAGGAAGGGGGTTTTCACGCCCTCACGGTCGCGGTAGGTCTCGTGGCCCTTGCCGATGACGGCGATCAGGTCGCCCTCCTGCGCGTGATCCACTGCATAGTGCAGCGCATCCAGACGGTCGGGGATCTCCACAAACTTTGCGTCCGGGTTGCCCTTGTTCATACCCACGCGGATATCGGCAAGGATGTCCTCCACCTTTTCAAAGCGGTTGTTGTCCTCGGTGAGGATGGAGAAATCGGCCATCTTGGCGCAGATCTCGCCCATGCCGTAGCGGCGCAGCTTGGAGCGGTTGCCGCCGCAGCCGAACACCACCACCAGCCGGTGGGGGTGATAAGCCCGCAGGGTGGTGAGCAGGCTCTCGGTGGAGACCTCGTTGTGGGCGTAGTCCAGCAGGATGGTAAACTTTTTGCTGATGGGCACCAGCTCCACGCGGCCCTTGACCACGCACTTGCCCAGACCCTCATGGATGGCGGCATCGGGCAGGCCCAGCACCTTGCCCACAGCCAGGGCAGCCAGCGCGTTGTAGACGCTGAACTCGCCGGGCATATTCACCCTGACATCCATGTTGTCCCTGCCGGAGACATGGAACGCCACGCCCAGAAAATCGTGGGTACGCAGCAGCTCACAGCCCTCGGCGCGGTAGTCGGCCTTTTCACTGCGGCCATAGGTCACCAGCTTGCAGGTGTGGCCTTCCAGCAGGGCTTCGGTGTTCTCGTCATCGATGTTCACCACGCCCACATCACACCGCCGGAAAAGCTGTCCCTTCCAGCTGCGGTACTCCTCAAAGGTCTTGTGCTCACCGGGGCCGATGTGATCCGGCGAAAGGTTGGTGAACACGCCCACATCGTAGTGCACGCCCGCCACGCGGTCCATCATCAGGCCCTGACTGGATACCTCCATCAGCGCGGTGTCGCAGCCGGCATCCAGAAACTCCCGGAAGGTCTTTTGCAGCTCGTAGCTTTCCGGGGTGGTGTTGGCGGTGTCCTTGTGGCGTCCCATATAGTAGATGCCGTTGGTGCCGATCATGCCCACCTTGCGGCCCGCTGCTTCCAGCACGCTCTTGATCATGTGGGTGGTGGTGGTCTTGCCCTTGGTGCCGGTCACGCCGATCATGGTCATCCGGCGGGAGGGGTTGCCAAAGAGGTTGCCGCTCATCAGCGCCATGGCATAGCGGCTGCTCTCCACCTTGACCACGGTCACACCGGGCATGGCAGAAAGGTCAATGTCGTGCTGGATGACCAGCACGCTCACGCCCTTGGCAGCGCAGTCTGCGGCAAACTCGTGGCTGTCACGCTGGGTGCCCACGATGCAGACAAAGGCAAGGCCCGGGGCCGCCTTCCGGCTGTCGTAGATGATGTCCTGCACTTCGGTATCCAGGCTGCCCTGCACCAGCGTAAAGGGCACGCCTTCCAGTAATTGTTCCAGCTTCATAACATTACACGCTCCTCATTGGGTCGTTTAGGGTTGGTTTGCATCGCCCGCCGCCGGGGTCGTTCCCTCGGCGGGGGTCGGCTGTACAGTCTGTCCGGCCTCGGGTCCTGCCGGGGCCGCGGCGGTATCCGTTGGTGTTTCGGCAGCGGCATCTGCAGCGGCTTCGCCCTCTGCCGGGGCAGTGCCGTCTGTGGCCGTGCCTTCTGCCGTTTCACCGGTCACACCTTCTTCGGCGGGTGTTTCCTCCACCGGTTCAGGCACGATGTAGCCGGAGGGCAACTCCGGCTCACCCTGTGCAAAGGTGAACTTGCGGGTGCTGGACATGCTGATATGGGTGAAGTCCAGCTTGCCGGTGTCCGTTGCGGCACAGCCCTTGCCGTCCTCATTCAGCAGGACGTGCTTTGCCAGCTTGAGCTTATATTCCAGCTCATTCAGGGTGCCCAGCCAGACGCTGATGCGGTCCTGATAGAGGAAGGCCATCTCGTCCACATCCGCAAACTCGATGCGGGTCACGTCGGCGCTCATGCCTGCGGCATCCAGCGCAGCCAGCAGAGTGTTCAGGCTTTCCAGCCGCTGGTCCGCCTCCTCCTCAACAGTGCCGGAGGCGCTGCTGTCGGCGGCGCTGTCCGGGGTACTGTCGGCCTTGGGCTCCGCCGCAAAGGTCAGCTGTTCGCCGGGCTCGGCAGAGACCGGTTCGCCGCCGTACAGAGTGGGCAGACCGGCAGGCTGGGCAGAATCCTTTTCCAGGATCTTCAGGCTGCCCGAGAGGGTCAGCCAGCCGGAGGAGGTCTGCATGGCCCAGGCAGGCCGTGCTTCTGTTACCCGCACCACCACGGTGCCGGGGTAATCCCGCTCCACCCGGATATCCTCCAGCATGGGGAACACTTTTTCCAGCGCGGCGGCCTTGCTGCCGGGGTCAAAGCTGAAGATATTCTCTTCCGGATGGACATCCAGCGCCTGCAGGATCTGGTCGCTGGTATAGCCGCCGGCCTCCTGCACCACACCGTCCGCTGTCTGCACCTGAATGGAGCTGATCTTGAACAGCATCGTCACGGTGAGGTAGACCCCCGCGCCGATAACGCAGAGCAGCATGACAAGGGCCGTGAGCCGCCGCATGAGCCTGCGCCGCCGGATGGCGGCCCGGGTCAGCTTCCGCTTTTTCCTGCCCTCCCGCCGGATGGGGTCACGCCGGGCGTTCTGCCCCTGCACCGGCCGCATCCGCTGGCCGCTGCGATTCTGGGCGTTCTGCGGGCGGCGCTGGGCGTTCCGGTTCTGGCCGCCAGACGGGCGACGGTTCCGCTGATTGCCCACTGAGGTGCGCCGCTGGCCGCTCTGCCCGCTGCGGGGGCGCTGTGCGCCGCTCTGGCTGCTCCGCCCGCCGGTGGGAAAGGTGATGCTGTTATCCGGGTAGGAGCCGTAGTTCACCGTGCGCTCCGTATACCGGCTGGGGCGGGGCGCATCGGGGTCATAATTGGGGTTCGTGATGGGGTGGCCGCCGGAGGAATATCCCGCGTACCCGCTGTACCCCAGGTCACTGCCTGCACCCGCGCTGCTGCGGCGCTGGGTGCTCTGCCCGCCGCGCCGGTCATCCCGGGCCTGATCGTAGGCCCGGCGGCGCTTGCGGTTCCGGCTGTTCCGGTCATTCTGCGGCATCCGGCTGCACCTCCTTTCCTCTGTTTTTTCCTTCCGTTACGGGGTCTTGACCAGCTTGAGCAGGGCATCCGCAATGCGGTCCAGGCTGTCGTCCACCGACAGGCTCCGGGCATTGCGGCCCATCTCAGCCAGCTTGCCGGGCTGGGCCAGCATCCCGGCAACGGTCTGCACCAGCTTTTCGCCGGTCAGGTCTTTTTCCTCAATGACCACAGCGGCACCGGCCTTCTGCAGCTCCATGGCGTTGTAATACTGGTGGTTCTCGGCCACGTTGGGGCTGGGGATAAGCACAGCGGCACGGCCCACAGCCTCCAGCTCAGCCAGTGTCAGGGCACCGGCGCGGCTGATGACAAGGTCCGCTGCGGCCAGCAGCTCGGGCATATTGTTGATGTATTCCTTCACCACAAGGCTCTCGCCGGGGGCAAAGCCCTTTTCCTTTTCCAGATCCTGAAACAGCTGCACGCCGTACTGTCCGGTGGCATGGAGATGGAGGACGGGCTTGTGGTTTTTCTGCTCCCAGGCGCAGAGGTCGGCCACCACCTCGTTCACACGGCGGGCACCCAGACTGCCGCCGAAGGAGAGGATCACGGTGCGGTCACCCGCGCCCAGTTCGGCACGGATGGCTTCCCGGTTCTTCGCCTGGGTGAACACCTCAGGCCGGACGGGATTGCCCACCACGATGGTCTTTTCGGGTGCGCCCAGCTTTTCCACGGCGGCGGGCACAGCGGCGAACACGATGTCCACATCCGGGGCCAGCAGCTTGTTGGTCACACCGGGAAAGGCGTTCTGCTCATGCAGGGCGGTCTTGATGCCCTGTTTGGCGGCGCAGCGCACCACCGGGCCGGACACATAGCCGCCGCAGCCAATGACCAGGTCTGGCTGGATGTCCTTCATCATCTTTTTGGCCTTGGGGCCGGAGAGTGCCAGATTCCACAGGGTAATGATATTCCGCTTGATATTGTTCAGGCTCAGCTTTCGCTGAAAGCCGGTGATCTCGATGTGATGGAAGGGATAGCCCGCCTGTGTGACCAGACGGTACTCCATGCCCTCCTTCCGGCCCGCAAAATGGATCTCGGCGGTGGGGTCGGCTTTTTTGATGGCTCCCGCAATGGCCAGAGCCGGGTTGATATGACCGGCAGTGCCGCCGGCTGCAATGAGTACACGCATCTTGGTTCCTCCTTACTGTTCTGTCTGTGCTCTGCGCGCGGTATCCAGCACAATGGTCTTTGCCTTGCGCCGGCGCTCCCGCACGGCGTGGACTTCCTCCCGTTCCAGACGGGCCCGTTCGCCGTTGCGCCCGATATTGACCATAACGCCCATCTCGGCCAGCAGCAGGATCAGGCTGGTGCCGCCGGAGGAGAAGAAGGGCAGCGAAATGCCGGTGTTGGGCAGGGTGTTGGTGACAACGGCGATGTTGCAGAACACCTGCCAGGCGATCTGCGCCATGATGCCGATGCCCACCAGCGTGCAGAACCGGTTTTCGGCATGGAAAGCGATCCAGAAGCCCTGCACCAGAAAGAGGACGAACAGCACGATGACGATCACCGCGCCGACGAAGCCCAGTTCTTCGCACACGACACTGAAGATAAAGTCGTTGGTGCTCTCCGGCAGCCAGAGCTGCTTTTCGATGCTGTTGCCAAGGCCCAGCCCCGTGGCACCGCCTGAGCCGATGGCGTACAGGCTCTGCTTGGTCTGGCTGGTCATCCGGTCAAGATCCTGCGTCCAGCCGTCCAGACGGCTCTGCAGGTAGTCGATGGAGTCCACGTGCTTCAGCAAAGTCTCCAGCAGGAACAGTGCGGCACCGGCACAGCCCCAGGTAATGATGCCGCCGCTGCCGCCCAGCAGCAGGATGGTGCCCACGATGGCCGTGGTCAGCAGGATGCCCGACATGTGGGGCTCCAGCACCAGCAGGATCAGGACAGGCACCAGCCACAGGATGGGCCGGATGAGCTCCACCACGATGCTGTGGTGGACCCACTTGCGCAGGGGCAGCTCGCCGAATTTGACCTGCGGGGTCCTGGCGGCGATGTCTGCCGTGAGCAGGATCATCTCAAACTTTGCCACCTCGGAGGCCTGTAAGGTCAGGCCGCCGAAGCTGATCCACCGGCGGCAGCCGTTGATGGGGCTGCTGAACAGCACCAGCACCAGCAGGATCAGGCAGACGATATAGCCCAGCTTGACCATTCTGCGCAGGAAACGGTGGTCAAAATAGGAGAACAAGAACATCATGCCCAGGCCCAGCACCGTGCAGAGCAGCTGGGATTTGATGTAATGGAAGCTGTCCCCAAAGCGGAGATAGCCCGTGGTATAGCTTGCACTGAACAGCATGACCAGCCCGAACACCATGATGATGGCCAGGGTCGCCATCCAGTTGAGCAGGATGGGCGGCCAGGGGCCGGGGTCCCGCTGAAAGACGGAAAACGGCTCTGCTTTTTTTCTGCGGAGTGTTGCCAAACTGCACCCCTCCTTAACTGATTTTTGCCAGCTGAACGGTCAGCGCCACGCCCAGCATGGCAATGACACAAAAGGTATAAAAGATCTGTTCCGCGCTCTGGCCCCGCAGCTCCAGCCAGCGGTGGAGCGGTGCCGAGCGGAACAGCTGCCTGCGGCCCCGGCTGGCCTTGCAGACCAGGATCTGCAGGGCCACCATGCCGCCCTCCAGCCAGAAGGGCAGGGCCAGCGGCAGGGTAAGGTCAGGCCAGCCGATGCACAGGGGCACGCACCCCAGCATCCCGGCCAGAAACAGGCTGCCCACGCTGCCCAGCCGCAGCTTTGCGGGTGGGAAGTTCCAGAGCAGGAAGGCCATCAGGGAACCGGCCAGTGCGGCGGGCAGAACGCCCAGCGGGAACCAGCCCAGCAGGGTCATCACCCCCATCAGGCCCAGCATGGCCGCAAAGGACGCGCCGCAGACGATGCCGTCCATGCCATCGGCAATGCGGGCACACTCGGCCAGTGCGACCAGCAGCCCTTCCCACAGCAGCGGGGCGGCAATGCCCAGATCGACATAGCCCACACCCGGCAGGGTGATCCCGGCTGCAAGGCAGCCTTTGGCTCCCAGCAGCACCAGCACCACGGCACCGGCAGCGGCTTCCAGCCCAAGGCGGGTGTGCCGCCGCAGGCCCAGCACCGAACGGCTGCGGATGCGGGCCAGATCCTCCAGCAGACCCACGCCGCCAAAGAGCAAAGCTCCCAGCAGCGCTGTGAGCAGCCGGACCGAGAACATGCTCTCGGCCCCCAGCAGCTCAGGCTGAGCCACACAGGCGGCAGTCCAGCCCACGCCCACAGCAGCCAGCACCCCCACCATCAGGCAGAGCCCGCCCATGGTGGGAGCCTGCGGCGGGCGCTCCGGCTCGGCATCCGGCGCTTCCTGCCCGGGTGCCTGCCGGGCCTTGGGCTCATCCCAGCGTCCCTGGAACGCCCGCAGCAGCGGCACCATCAGATTCCCGAGCGCCGCCGTGAGGAAGAACCCCAGCGTTGAGGCGGCGATCAAGGCGAAACGAATCATAGCTCGATGTTACTCCTTGTAAAAGATCTCCAGCACTTTTTCCAGTGCCATGCCGCGGCTGGCCTTGACCAGCAGGGCATCGCCGGGCTGCATTTTGTTCAGCAGGGCATCGGCGGCCTGAGCGTATGTGTCGGCATGGAGGGTGGGCAGCCCCTTGGCAGCAGCCACCACGGCAATGCGCTTGGCCTGCTCGCCATAAGTAACGAGGTAGTCCACCTTGTTCTCCACGGCCTGACGGCCCACCTCCTCGTGGGCGGCGCGGCTGATATCGCCCAGCTCCAGCATATCGCCCAGCAGGGCAAAGCGGCGCTTGCAGGGATATTCCCTGAACATGGCCAGCGCGGCCTTCATGCTGTCGGGGTTGGCGTTGTAACAATCCTCAATGACATCCACGCCTCTGACGTGCACCACCTTCTGGCGCATTCCGGTCTGCTCAAAGTCGGCCAGACCGGCAATGACCCGGCGGGCATCCAGCCCCAAGCGGGTGGCGGCGCAGTAGGCAGCCAGCGCGTTGGCCACGTTGTGCCGGCCCATGGCGGGGATCTTTACGAGGAAAGTCCCTTCCTCATGATCCTCCAGCACAAAGCTCATGCCCTTTTCATCCTGCTGGATGGACAGGGCACAGACATCAGCGTTCTCATCGCCCAGGCTGAACCAGACCGGGCGGACATGGTCGGGCAGGACGGCCTTGCGCAGGAAGGGATCATCCCCGTTCAGCACCAGCGGCGCACCCTCCGGCAGACCGGCGCAGATCTCCAGCTTTGCCTTGCAGATGTTCTCCTGACTGCCCAGGTTGCCGATGTGGGACACCCCGATGCAGGTGATGATGCCTACATCCGGGCGGGCGCACTTGCTCAGGCGCTCGATCTCTCCGGCGTGGCTCATTCCCATCTCCACCACGGCGTACTGGGTCTCTTTGCCGATGCGGAACATGGTGCGGGGCAGGCCCAGCTCATTGTTCTGGTTGCCCTCGGTCTTGATGGTACTGCCAAAGCCTGCAATGGCGGCGTAGGTCATCTGCTTTGTGGTGGTCTTGCCCACGCTGCCGGTCACGCCCACCACTTTGGGGTGGAACTGGCTGCGATAATTGGCACCCAGCACCATCATGGCGTGATAGCTGTCCGGGCAGATCACGCTCTTCTCCTCCGGCACGCCTTCCACGGGGTGGTTCAGCACCACGCAGAGCGCGCCGTTTTCCAGCGCCTTGGCGGCAAAATCATGGCCGTCGAATTTTTCGCCCGGGAACGCCACAAAGATGCACCCGGGGCAGACCTCACGGCTGTCGGTGGTCACCAGCGTGACCGGAGTCTCGCACTGGGCCAGCGCGTTGACCGCCAGGCCCTCCAACAGGATGTTTGCTGCAATTGCTTCCATACTCTCATTCCCCTTTATCCACAGATCAGATGTACGATGGTTCCCCGCTGGACGCTGGAGCCGGGTGCCTCGCTCTGGCTCTGGACCGTGCCGGAGCCTTCGACTGTGCAGTTGAGCCCTGCGGCGTTCAGCATCTGCCGGGCAAAGTCCGCGCTCTTGCCGGTCACGTCCGGCACCTCGGCGTGTTTGCCCTCATAGGTATCGGTATACAGATAAACGGTGGTGCCGTAGGGCACCTCTGCCCCCGCGCGGGGGTACTGGTAGGTGACAAGGGCGGCGGTCTGGTCGGATTCGCTCTCGGCCAGGTGATGCTTCAAGCCCTTGATGTTCAGCTGCACCTGCGCGTTGCTCCACTCCTTGCCCGTCAGGTTGGGCACCTTGACGGTGGTGCCGCTGCGATCCACGCCGTCGGTGGCGATGCCCAGATAGGGCGCGATCTCGCTGATGATGTTGCCCACCACCGGAGCCGCCAGAATGGAGGAATAGTCGGTGCGGGCATTGTTGGGGTCGTCCAGCATGACATAGACCAGGATCTCCGGGTCGTTGGCGGGCAGGACAGCCGCAAAGGATGCCACCTTCTTGTAGTCGCCGTCGGCGCGGCGGTCCATGTTCAGCTGCTCGGAGGTGCCGGATTTGCCGCCGATGCGGTAGCCTGCAACGTAGGCGTTGCCGCCGCCGCCCTGGGTGCCGTCGCCCACCTCAAACTCCATGATCTGGCGGATGGTCTCGCTGGCGCTCTCGCTGATGACCTGGCGGCGGATGTTGGTGCCGATCTCCTGCACCACATTGCCGTTCTGGTCCGTGATCTTGTCCACCACATGGGGGGTGACCAGATAGCCGCCGTTGACTGCCGCCGAGATGGCAGTGCACACCTGCAGCGGGGTCACGGCCATGGCCTGACCAAAGGCGGAGGAGGCCAGCTCAACCTCGCCCAGACGGCTCTTGCTGTAATACTGCATGAAGCTGGTCTCATTGGGCAGGTCCACGCCGGTGCGCTCGGTAAAGCCAAAGGCATCAAAGTAATCATAGAACAGGCTGGAACCCACGCGCTGGCCCAGCTGGACAAAGTAGATGTTGCAGCTGTTGCGCAGGGCTTCGGCCAGATTCTGGGCCCCGTGCGCCTTTCTGCCGGCGCAGTGGTAGGTCTGCTTTGCCACGCTGTAAGCACCGGAGCAGTTCAGGGTGGTGTAATAGGTCGCCTTGCCGCTGTCCACACCCATGGCGGCGGTGATGACCTTGAACACGCTTCCGGGGTAGTACAGCTCGGTGATGGTCTTGTTCTTCCACTGGATATCCCGGTAGGTGCCGGTGTAGTCGGCCTCCTCATCCACGATCTTCTGGCCATTCTCGTCCCGCAGGTAATTGCCGTTCTCGTCTTTTTTGTAGATGGTGTACAGCTCCGGCTCAGCCTGCACCTGCTCCGTTAGATAGGCCAGATTGGCGCTGAAATCCTGTGGGTCATTGGGGTCAAAGTCCGGCTTGGAGGCCATGGCAAGGATGGCACCGGTCTTGACATTCATCACAATGGCGCAGCCGCGGTTCTCAACGGTGTTGGCCGCCACGGCCTCGTTCAGGTAGCGCTCCACCACTTCCTGAATGTTCACGTCCAGCGAGAGCACCAGATTGGAGCCGTCCTTGGCGGCGTAGGTGGTGGCGTTTTCATCGGCAATGGCGTTGCCGTAGGCGTTGCGCAGGGTGATGGTGCGGCCATTCACACCGGCCAGCGTGGACTCATAGGAGTTTTCCAGACCGTACACGCCCTGACCATCCGCATTGCAGAAGCCCAGCACGGCGGCGGCAAAGCGGCCGTAGGGGTAATCCCGCTGGAAGCCCTTGGAGGCCGACACCGACACCCGTCCCTTGCGGACAGTGGGGGGGCCGTCGTCGCTCTCCTGCTGGCCCAGGCCCAGCTTGGCCAGGATCTTTTCCAGCGCACCGGCGGACTTTCCGCTCTTGCTGTGGGCCTTGTTGTAGGTCTTGACGTATTCCTCAATGGAGAGCTTGATGGCGTTGTTGACCTTGGTGGCCAGCACCTGATAGGAGCTTTCGTTTTGGGAGAGGGCATCGCAGACCGCCTGATACTGGGTCTGGTACTCTGCCGAAGCGGTGTCCACGCTGTCCAGACTCTCGCCGTCGCCCGAAAGCAGGCGGAGGGTGATCTGAGTGCAGACCTCCTTCATGGCGGCCTCATCGATGGTGTGGATCTCCGCCTTGGTGTCCTGATCGGTGGTGGTGGTATACAGGGCCGTGCTGTAAGAGGGGTCGGCCCAGATGGTCCAGACCACGCTGGTGGAGGCCAGCGTGATGCCGCTGGTGTCGTAAATCTCGCCGCGGGTGGCCTGAATGGTGCTGTCCAGCAGCTGCTGCTCGGCGGCGTACTGGCGGTAGGTGGCACCGTCGCGGATCTGGATCTTGTACAGGCTGTAGATCACGGTCAGCGCGGCGGCCACCACAAGAAGCACGGCGGCACCAAAGCTGATATGACGCAGCCGGGCACTGAGCCGTGCGTGCGGGTCCGCACTGCGGCGGCGGGCACTGTTCTTTTTGGGATCGGAGGATGGTGTTTGCATTGCGTACTCCCGAAGAAAACCGAAAAAGCGTGCGCTGCCGCACGCTTTTCGTTGTTTGGTTTATTTTGCCGTTCTGACAGAGGCAAGAATGGTCATTGCCCCATCGTGGAGCAGATCCGACCACTGCCGCACAGCGGATGCCTTGCGCACCAGAACGCTGCCCTCATCCAGCCGGATGTAGGTGATCTGGCTCTGGTCGATCTTCATCAGGCCCAGACGCCCGGCGGTTTCCTCCACGCTGGTGATATTGGTCTTGCTGTTCAGGGTGCTGTTGTAATAAGTATACTGGCTCTGCTCGCTCACCAGCTGTGCCTTTGCATCCTGGATCTGATCGTTCAGCTCCACCAGCTGGGATTCGCTCCACAGCAGGCTGATGGCAAAGCCCACCAGCAGCGCAGCTGCCACCAGATTCATGGCATTGTGCACCGCTGCCTGCAGCGGCGTAAGACGGCGCTTGCCGCCCTTTGCAACACGCAGGTTCGCCTTGCGCTGTGTCTGCGGGGCTTTTCTGCGCCGCACTGCGTTATAATCATATGCTGCCTGACCCATGGCTTGCTCTCCTCCTCACAAAACAGGTATTCTGTTCAGCATTTTTCCAAAACTCTCAGGTGGGCAGAACGGCTGCGCCGGTTCTCCTCCAGTTCCTGACTGTTTGCCTCAATGGGCTTGCGGGTGACAAGCTTTGCTTTTGCCTTGCCCCCGCACACGCACACCGGAAACTCCGGCGGGCAGGTACAGGCTGTGGACCAGCGGCGGAATTTGTTCTTCACCAGCCGCGCGCGCAGCAGGCTCCGCGCGCCGGACACGCCGGAAAACGGCGCAAGATAGGGCTGCCCCAGTGATTCCAGCCCGGACAGATGCACCAGCAGGCACAGCGCGCCCATCGTCAGGCCGAACAGCCCCGCGAGGCTGGCCAGCACCGCCAGAAGAAAGCGCCACAGGCGCAGCGCGTCAGCAAAGCCGCGTCCCGGCATGGCAAAGCCGCAGATGCCCGCCATGTGGATCGCCGTATTGCCTCCGTTGGTCGAATTGCCGTGGGTATCGGCCTCCACCGCGCCGTAATTCTGCAGGCGTTCGAGCTTCGTGCCCTCCGTTTCGCTGAAGATGAAGCCCACCATCGCCGCCGAAACACGCGCGGCGCTGGTGC
>OGOB01000393.1_pt1 | contig 24420 bp, 25 predicted proteins | sample 1573611 | NCBI WGS metagenome assembly OGOB01 (sample SAMEA2582016, study PRJEB24529) | metagenome | biome: Human gut stool | place: China | collected 2011 | reverse complement strand
CTGCGATTATTTCGGCACGAGCGAGAACGCGCCGACGGATTCGCAGCTGCTTTATGTCGGATTCTGGACGGATAAGGGGAACGCGGACAGCGCCACGCTGGCGCTGCTGCAAAAGCTGAGGAATAAGAAGCTCTTCCTCTTCGGCACGGCGGGCTTCGGCGGCAGCGAGGACTATTTCAAAAAAATACTCGCCAACGCAGAGAGCGCCCTTGACGGGAGCAACACCGTTGCGGGAGAGTTTATGTGCCAGGGAAAGATGCCGCAGACGGTGAGAGAGCGATATATGAGCATGAAGGCTCAGCCGAATCCCCCGGCGAACCTCGATATGCTTATCGAAAATTTTGACCGCGCCCTGTCGCATCCCGATGCAGAGGATCTGGAAAGACTGAAGAAAACGGTTTTAAAATGACGCTTTAAAAGCAGAAAGGACGACTCGATGAATAAGATTTACGAGCTTTCGTGGCTGTGGAAATCGTTGGGAATTGCCCTTGCGGCGGCGGCCGTCGCCGTGGCGCTTGCCGCGCTGATATGCAGGGCTGCAAAGAAAAAGCTCGGCAAAAAAGCGGCCGTTATTATCGGCATAGCGGCATTTGCGACAGCCGCTATAATTGTCATACTGCTTTCAAACGACCCCATGCCGATTTAAAAAATCGGGTTATATTTCCTGTGTGTTCTCGTCGTTTTCGCTCTGCTCCTGCGGCAAAGCGGGACCGAATCTGTCCGCCTTAGGCAGGCTCCATCTGAAGTGGGCGGCGAGCAGGCGGACAACGAACACTATTGCCGCGCCCGCGATGACCGCCGCAGTGCTGTTGAAGCGCCAGATGATAACGCAGGCGACCGCGCCGGCTATCGACGCGCAGGCGTAGATGTGCTTTACGAATATGTACGGCTTCTCCCCGGCGAGAACATCACGCAGCACTCCGCCGCCGACTCCGGTTATGACTCCGACGAATACTACAAGAAACGCGCCGCGTCCGGTCGAGACGCTGTAAGCGGTCTGTATACCGACGACCGTGAACACTCCGAGCCCGAGCGAGTCGAGAATCAGCAGGACGAAGTCGTGGATGTGCTGATTACTCGTGAGCAGTCTGCGGACTGCCGGCAGAAAAGTTATTATCGCCGTGACCGTCGCGACTATCGCATATACCGGGTGGCCGAATGTACCGGGCGGCGTTATGCCGAGAATAAGATCACGCGTGACTCCGCCGCCGATAGCCGTCACGACGCCCAGAATCATGACGCCGAAAATATCCATGTTTTTCTTCAGCCCCGTCATCGCGCCCGAAACGGAAAACGCAACAGTGCCGATAATTTCAAAAGCAAAAATGAGAATGTCCATAAACCCCTCCGAAAACAAAAAGAGTACACCATAAGAAAAATGGTGTACTCTGTCTTTTTACCTGAAAGATTCTCCGCTTCGCGGATTGCTTCGTCGGTGCAAATGCCTTTCCAGAGGACCGTCCCGGCTCGGTTCTTTTACCTGAGAGTTTCGCCCCTTCGGTGGCCGGAAATCCGGCTCTCTCCCAAACCCGTCAATCGGATACCCGATTATTTTATAGCGCATAGCGGCACTTGTCAAGAGGAAAAATAAAGGTTATTCCTCCATCTGCTTGCCGAGGAAAGAAGCCGCGACCTGAACAAGCTTTATCTCCGTCTGCGTCGGCACGGATGCCTCGTCCGCCGTGAGCAGAACCACTGCGCCGGATACATCGCCCGCGCCGATTATCGGGAACGCCGCCGCCGCATCGCGCTCAACGCCCTCTATCGGATGGAACCGTTCGCCGCCCTCCTCGCAGATAAACGGACTGCGGTTCTCCATGATGTTTTCGAGCGCCTGCGTTATCCTGCGCTCGACCGTCTCCTTCTTCGGCACGCCCGCGCAGGAAATGACTCTGTCGCGGTCGGTTATCACGACCGGAAGCCCCGTGTTCTTGTGCAGAACCTCGGCGTACTGCGCCGTCAGCGATGACAGCTCGCCGACCTGCGAATATTTTTTGAAAATAACTTCGCCGTCCGCGTCCGTGTATATTTCGAGCGGGTCGCCCTCTTTGATAACATTGACAGTAAAGACCTTGTCCGCGCGGTTCGCGGACCTTTGGGTAACTGCGATATCCTTACTGCCCGACTTAAAATTTACGGTGTGCTCCGTATCCTCAAGCGACAAAAGCTCGTCCACATCGGATTTGAGCTTGACATTCAAATGGTCCTCAAACACCGTGATTTTCTCAACGATCAAGCCGATGTCGCGCTTGTCAAGCTTTTCTTTTTTCAGCACGCCGTCAAAGACTTCGATAACCGTTTTCGCCTTTCGGTTGGCGGTAATCATATTGTTGCGCATGTTGTTGACATCGCCGAATTGCTTTTCGAGCATTTCAATACGGGCGAGCAGCTCTTCCTCCATTTCGTCATAAAGTGCCGCCTTGGTTCGGCTTTTGGCGTCGGACAGTCCCGCGTCAATCAGCATTTTTTCTTTATACAGCGCTTTGAGCTTTGCTTTTGCCTCGTTAAGCTGCATTTCAATGCTCTCAACCGTCGCGCCGAGCTGTTTCTCGCGCTCGGGCTGCTCGTCAATCGTTTTTTGCAGCTCGTCAATCATACCCTTGCAATTATCGCGCACACGAAGGATAAACTCCTTGAGCAGCCTGTCAAGCACATCTACGCGGATATGGTGCGATGTGCAGCCCTTGAGTCCTCGCTTGTGGTATGTACCGCAGGTGTAGGCAGGCGACAGGTCGGGGCGGGACATAGAGAACATCGGGCTGCCGCAGTCGCCGCAGAACATAAAGCCGGAATAATCGGTGGCATACTTCTTTTCACCGCGATAATTGCCATTTGAGCGCAGCCGGAGCTGCTCTTTTGTATAGGCAAAGGTCTTGCCGTCCACAATCGGCTCGTGGGCGTTTTCAATCACGATATTGTCCTCATCGCCGAGCTTTACATCCTTGCCGTTAATGCCCTTGCGCGTGTACTTGCGCTGACGGAGCGTGCCGATATAAAAATCGTTTTTGAGAATTGCCTGCACGGTGATAATGCTCCATTCATTGCGCGCGGTAAGCTTGGTCGCCTTGCCCTCGGCTTCCTTTTGGGCAATCTCGTTTGCCCTCGGGGTCGGCACGCCGCTGTCGGTCAGGTGATTTGCGATTTTTTTGTACCCCCAACCGAGGTTGTAAAGTCTGAAAACCTCGCGCACAACCTCCGCCGCAGGTGGGTCGATCTCGTAGGTCATTTCTTTGGTGTTGGTAATGCGGTAGCCATAGGGCACGGCGCATATCCACTGCCCGTTTTTCTGTCGGTTGTCTATCATCTGCTTGATTTTTTTCGAGGTGTCGGTGACCGGCATTTCGTTCATCAGAAATTTGAACTGAATGAGCATCCAGTCGTCGCGCGTTGGGTAGTCGATATTGTCGCCTATCGAAATAATGCGGATACCCGCGTCGCGCAGCGTTTCAAGCTCCAAAAGCCCTAAGCTGTTGCGGCGTGAGAAACGGGAGAAATCCTTGACGATTAAGATACGCACATCGCCGTTTATCAGCTCCTTGCGCATTTTCTGATAATTTTCGCGCTGAGAAAAGGTGTAGCCGCTTCGATCGCGGTCCTCATATATCGTCAGCTCCGCGTCGGGAAATTCCTTTGCCACAAAGTCGCGAATGATTCGTTTTTGGTTTTCGATACTTGTATTCTCGTGGCTGTCTTCCTGCAAATCCACCGAAATTCGGGCGTATCCGTCAATTTTCAACTTTGTTTCTCCTTCCTATATTTTTAACTAACAACATTGTAATACAATCGAAGCCAAAAGTCAATACGTATCAAGGGGAATCTTGTTGCCAAGTCATTTATGTTCGCTACTATTGACAAAATAGTATAAAGCGTTTATAATAGAAAACATAAGGGGTGAGTGCAAATGAAAAATGCAGCGTATAATATTATGCCAGATACGGAAAATATTCTTAAAACCATGGGTGAGCAAATAAAAATGGCACGGCTCAGAAGAAGGCTGTCCGCAACATTGGTCGCCGAGCGTGCGGGAATCAGCCGCTCGACACTGTGGAAAGTGGAAAACGGCAATCCTTCGGTTGCCGTCGGTATTTACGCCGCCGTTTTGCATGCGCTCAACAATATGGATAAGGATCTCTTAAAAATTGCAGGCGACGACGAACTCGGCAGAAAGCTGCAGGATATGGATTTAATAGGCAAAAATAAAAGGTAAGGAGGCAGCATATGAAAACGATTTATGTATTTGATGATTTTTCGGGCGACACGCCCGTGCATATGGGTAATTTATACGTCGATGTCATTAAAGGCGGCGAAAGCTATTCCTTTGAATATACAGAAGAATGGTTAAAACAGAATAACGGGAACGCGAGCATTGACCCCGATTTGTTTCCCTTTGTCGGAAGACAGTTTCCGAACGGAAACAGCATTTTCGGCGTCTTTTCCGACGCTTCGCCCGACCGCTGGGGACGGGTTTTGATGAATAAAAAGGAGCGCAAGCTTGCCGACTGCGAAAAGCGCAAGCCGAGAAAGCTTCTTGAAAGCGATTATCTTTTGGGCGTTTATGATGAGACACGAATGGGCGGCATTCGCTTTAAAACAGACCTCGACGGAGAGTTTTTATCCTGCGACAAGGAGACCGCAGCCCCACCATGGACAACGCTGCGCACATTGGAGGAGGCTTCCCGTCAGTTTGAAAACGACGAGTCGCTGAACGAAAAATGGCTGAATCAGCTGCTCAGACCCGGTTCCTCGCTCGGCGGCGCAAGACCGAAAGCAACGGTGACCGACACCGAGGGGCAGCTATGGATAGCGAAATTTCCGTCTAAAAACGATGAAAACAATACCGGCGCATGGGAAAAGGTTGCGTCCGATTTGGCGAGACTTTGCGGACTGAATGTCCCTGAATCCAAGGTCGAGAAGTTCTCAAAATACGGCAGCACATTTCTTGTAAAGCGCTTTGACCGTGATAAAAAGAAAAGAATTCACTTTGCCTCAGCTATGAACCTGCTTAAAAAGACAGACGGCGCTTCCGCCGCCGACGGAACAAGCTACCTTGATATTGCGTCGTTTATCAAATCAAACGGCAGCAATCCGAAAGACGATTTAATTGAGCTGTGGAAACGAATCGTATTCAACATGGCAGTTTCAAACACAGACGATCATCTGCGAAATCACGCTTTTATATACTGTAAAAGCGGATGGAAACTTTCTCCTCTGTATGATGTAAACCCCGTGCCTTACGGCGACGAGCTGTCTTTAAATGTCAACGAAACCGATAATATGATTTCGGTGCCGCTGGCAATAGAAACCGCACCTCGATTCGGCATTGAAAGCCAAAAGGCAAAAGAAATTGCCGCCGGCATACTTGATACCGTAAGGGGCAATTGGGAGACGTTAGCGGCAAAATACGGGATCTCGCGCGCGGATATTGAGGATATGCGCCCCGCATTTTCCGAGTGTTATAAATAAATTTATAGGGAACATTTGATAGGGTAAATCCCCGCAAATGTTCCCTATTTTTAACTCTCTGACTTGCAGTCGAACGAAAAGTGATATTTAAAAATGATAAGGGTTATGTACGCGGCAGACTGCCGCTTCCGCTTTATCGCGCGTCGCGCGATTTTGAAGTCTTTGCGCGCGGTGTCGGGTTATTAAGATTGTAGGCAAGCAGTTCTTTGGTGTTTTCCAAAAGGTCGCCGTCGCCCGATTCATAAACACAGACGAATATTTTCTTTTTTCGGCAATCGGCGATAAACTCCTTTAGCTTTTGCTGCTTTGCCTCGTCCCTTTGATCGGCGTGGGAGCACCACACCTTTGCCAGCTTCAGTTCGTTATCCATTACAAATTCCATTTTATCAAACTCCTCACATTTTTATTATTGGTTAAATTTGGTGATTTCATTCACCGTGACGGTTATTCCGTCAGCCGTTTCCGAAGACGTTAATCGAAAATTTGAATTTGAAACGGATAGTTTCGGTTTATCTTGACAGTGTTTTGTCGGTTTTTGCGTCGCGTATACGGTAGCCGTTCGCCCACTCGTAGGGATCGTTGCCGCGCTGAATATTCTGCTCGGATTTTAGCAGCTGTTTGATTTTCGTCTCATCGGTAACGAGCGTTCCTGCAACCTGTTTTTGAAAGCGCAGATTTTTGAGCATTTCGGTGCAGCGGTTTCGCTTTTTAGTGTATTCAGCAGCTTGTTCGGGCGTTTTTGCGCTGCGCAGTTTGTTTTTCCAGTATTCGCGATAGGCTTGAACCTCGGCGATTTTCAGCTCACGGTCGGAAATATAAGCCCGCACCTCGTCTATGCTCCCGAATTTCTCCTGGGAGAGCAGCATCAACTGACGTGTGTACCTCTCGGCAAACCGCACGGTTTCACGCACTTCAGGCGATTTCGGTTTCATACACGCTGCAATAACACATTCGGGCACCTTAGTTTCGGGCAAGAGAAGCTCCACCGCCGACTTGATCGTCTGAACGGTCAAATCCAAAATCAGCACAAACAGCACCGCATAAATTTCGATGAGTGATGCGCGGTCAACATTAAAGCTGTATAACGCTTTCCGCAAATTATATTCCGGCGGCGGTGGGTGCTCGTCCACCCAAGTATAGGTGAACTTAAAAAATCGAGCTTCGTACCGCCGATTGGTGTTCAGTCGGTCATAGTGCAGATTTTCGTCAAGCCTCTTAAAGATCGCCGGTCGGTCGTATTCTTCCCCGAGCCTGTAGAGCCGTGTTCCGCGCTTTGAGCCGAGCGAACGAATTGTCGCATACTTCACATTAAATCCGAGATATACGCGGTAGCCGAGCTGCCGCAGCGCAGTCTCAAACTCCGCCTCGCTGCAGCTGCAGGAGAGCGCCTCGTCGATTGCCTCGCGCATAAGATTGTACTTGGTCGGCTCTCCGTTTTTCTCGGCAAAATAAATTTGTCGCGGCGCACGCCTGCCGGGATTTTCAATCACCGTCAGCCCCTCGCGGCGGCACATCTCGTCGGACAGCTGCCGCATACGGTAATACTCGCGCTTGTTACAGTCGTATTTTTTGCCGTCCCACAGACACACCGGCTGAAGAACAAAGTGGTTGTGCAGCGTTCCCGTGTTAAAATGAGTTGCAACCAGCACCTGATACTTGTCGCGCCACATCTTTTGCGCCAGCTCAACGCCGAGCCTGTGACATTGCTCCGGCGTAACCTCTCCGGTTTTGAAGCTTTGGTACGCGTGGTAAGCCACATTGTCGCCGGTTTTTCCGAACCGTTTCTGCACGGCAAGCATTTCGTCAAGCGCCGTTTTTGCATTGCAATTGACGCCCGTCACGGCGTAAAATTGCTCGTTTTCATCAAGCGTTTTGTGCTCGTCCGCCGCATATCCAACGACCCGCGCAAGATCATGCGTCCTTGTCTTTTCGGGATTGCCTGCATACTTTACCACATCGGCAAGGCTCCCCTTAACCTGCCATATCTTCGTCACCGCCATTCGCATTCACCTCCTTTCCGCGGTAAATGTCCAAAAGAATCTCCTGCGCCTTTTCAAGCGGACCCGTGTACTTTTCCGTGCCGCCGTAATCGGAAAGCTGCATTCGCACTGCGCCGATAATTCTGTACGCTTCTCCGAGCACCTCTTTCGGCAGCTCTGCAATTTTGCGCTCTAAAGCGCAGTTTCTCACATAGTCCGAAATGCTCAGTCCACACCTTCGCGCCTTGCGCTTTATGACCTCGGCTTCGGTCGGATACACTCTGAAATTTATCTGTTTTGTTCTCTCCCGCATTTTTAAATCACCTCTTTTCTTACTGGGGTATAAGGGGCGCGGATGTCCGGTGGACACCTCTGCCGCAGGCAGAAGCGCTGACCGAGTCGGCAGGCGAGAACGCCCCTTTCGCACGAATGTGCGCTCCGGTTTTGGCTATACAAAACCTATGCTCGCTATTCTTACGCATTTTACAGCCGCGTATAGCCACGGCTTTTCAGTCGCCCATAAGCACCGCTCCTTTCTTCCTCTCACCTAACGTCAAAAACAATGGAAAATATGCATAGTTTTCAGAAAAATATTTTTAGATGATGAGTTTTTTACTTCGCTTTTCTTTGCCGTTTTGTCGAACTGCTGTTTCTTTACCATTTTTTCTGAGGTTCCCGCACACACTTTTTGTAAAAAGAAATTGCACACTCACATCCCATTCAGTCGGTTATTCAGTTGTCAAAGAACATTTCGGGTCTGATTCCCTCGGCTTGTTCATCCGCTCATGTTCACTCGCCGAGTCTTTCAGCCCTCTATATTGGATTGCTGAAAAACCGCCGAAAAATTAACCCCCACAGTAAAACTTTTTTCTTGGTAGACTTTTCATCCCCTACTTATCAAGCGGCAGAAAAATACTTGTTTTGAGCCAAATATTTTTTAGCGTATTTAAAAAACGGCAAAAAAATCCCTCCCGCGCCGCAGCACGAGAGGGAGCATATAAATATCTACTTTTATATAAAAATATAAGACACCGCATAAAACAGATCACGTTGTTTTCATACGGTGTCTTAGAAATTTGTTTTGTTCCTTATGCTTTTATGTTGCGCGGAAAATGAAATTATCAATTCATTTTTTGTCTTCTGCTATGTATACAAATGACTGCGGCGCTTGGTTAATCGCGTAATCCTTTAAATCTTTTGGGGAGGGAAACAATCTCGGTTTTTTTAGTACATAGGCAAACGCGCATTTTGAATTCTTAAAGTATTGTCGATATTTATCTCGGGATATCCCGGCGCCGTGTTTAGTCAGTTCCCACATAGGGGTCTTCTTCATCGACAGTATGCCATCAACATCCACTTCTCCTATTACTTGCTTGACCGGAGCAGTCGAATAAACAATGATTTTTTCGACTTTTTCAGAAGCAATATGTCTTCTGTATTCATATTTTTTCGTTCCCGCGAATATTTTCTCTGCATATTCCGGCTTAATAGATAATAAAATAACAGCCATACTTTCACCTGTCACATGTATAATTCCGTTTGTGAATCTCTTAAAATCATATCGAATTGATCATTTGTTAACCTTGTAAAAGGTCTTGGTCCGGATGGCGGAGCTACAATTCCTTGTTTGTGCAAATAATCGAGCGTTAATCTCTTTGTTAAGCCTTTTGCATACACAAATTTAATAACCTTGAGGTTATATCTGTGGTTATTCCAGAAGGATTTTAATTCTTCTTGAGAAAAAACGCTCCTATTTTGGCAATGCTGCAGGAAATCCTCTTCATTTTTAAATGAGGAAATAACGCGGTCTACTATTCCTATTGTTGTCATAACCGAACTGTACTTTTTGGGTTGTGTTTCTCCTGTACGGTAAAAAACAATAACATCACCGGGATGAATATTTTGCTCCGGTGCCCATGAAACATATACCTTTTGGAGCGCATAACGGTGAGACACATTCGCTATCAAATCTACCTCATTATTCAGAATCGAATCAGGGAACAGCGAGGTATGATATTGAGGAAAAATTGGAAGAATCATTCTTGCGCTGTTTTTCGCGATGTTAGGAAAATTATAGATAACATCTTTTGTAGCATCATATAGTCCGAGTTTTTTGACCAAAACTGTTTCTTTTCTTCCGTCTTTATGTATCTTTACTCCATGCCGATAAAAGCCCCATTTCATAAGTGTTTCACACAGCTTCTTTAGTTCGGGTCTTTCTTCAAACAATGTAACATAAATCTCATCGAGATGACGTTCAATTGCATTATCAAAGATTATCTTTATAAATCTCTCTCCGAGCCTGAACCCGGTTGATTCAACCTTAAAAGTCCCTACTTTCAAGCGTTTTTTCGCAGTAAAGGAAGGTGTAATATCAGAATAGTTTTCTGTTTCATCTTCTGTTTTCAAATACAGAAATCCTAATATTCTGTTGTCATCGGACCGACATACATATGCATCCTCATTGCTTTTCTTCGCAAACCACGCTTCAAAGTCTTCATAATCAGGGCGAAACGAGTCAAAGAACGCATCAGAGACATCAATGTTTCCGATTGTTTCGGGCTTTACTGCTAACGCTTTATACTCAATTAAAGCCGGATTATCGTAATTGCATTTCGATATAAAGCCATTTATAGAAAACACTTTATCCGTCAATCTGAGGCGCTCGGCTTTATTTCGCATTCTTCGGTCTTCAGTTATCAATATATCAGCACGGCCTGAATAAACCTCACACAAAAGTTGATTGTCAATTCGGTCGTTATCTGTTTTTGGTGTATCCGAAAGCAAATCCAAAAACGCTTTGCTTTGCGGAGCTATGCTTTTCATTTCCATATATGCGGCAAGGCGAGCATTATATATCTCTTGCTGCGTACTGTTATTTGCTTTTCTCAATTCCTGTAAAGAATACGGATGCACAAGTTTCTCGTAATGAAGCTTGTCCAACCACTTGAAAAGTAAACCAATGGAGTAATTTGTAGCTTGCAAGTTTTCGCGATGGATAATAATATTTGTATCAAGCAGCGCTTTCAATGTTCGATACACCTCACAATCACTTTAATTATTCTCCTCAAAATTTTCGACCTGCTCCATAACTTTCTGAAATACTTCAGGGCTATACTGCGGCGGATAACCATTTTTGATAAGGCAAACCTTAATGTCAAATTTCAGCTGGTCGCGTACAATTTGATTATTAAGCCAATCGGCAAATGAAGATTTGGTGTTAATAATTTCTTTGATTTTTCTTGCCAAAGATTTGCACTTATCATTTACGGAAATACCGCCGACAGTTTTATCTTCGCCGTACTCAAAGTTATACTGATTTCTTAATGACATCAAGATATCATAAAATGCCTTTTCTTCAAAAGTCAATCCGATTTTGCGGAAGCTTTCACGGCTTTCATTCATCTCCCGCAATATCTTCAATGCCTGTTCGGTTGCAGATTTAATAATATCTTCGGACGCCTGCTCCTGCGTTTCGCCCGCTTCTTCTACTGTCAAATGCTTGCGGCGCTCGTGATATTCTTCTATCGTTTTTTCGAGCATTTCCTGAAACTTCTTTGCTTCCACCTGATTCGTTTTGCGGTATTCTGTAATTTGCTTTCTAAGTACCTTGATAAGCAACTCAAGCTTAGATGCCGGCAATTTAACATCGGACAGTTTTTCAAAGTATTCAGGGCTGAAAATATCTTCTTGTTCGCCTTCGCTAAGCACACTTTCAACCTTGTTGTACTGAAGAGCCTCTTCGACCATTTTGGACACATGGCGGTTCATTGTTTCTGTATCTACTTCGGTTGTGCCGCTCATTTTGCGAACAAAGCCGGCGATTGCCATATAACATTGCGCGAGAGCGGATTCTTCGTCTCCGAGTTCTCCGGACGGCTGGCAAACATCAAAAGCCATCCGCATCCTTTTTACCGTCTTCAAAAAATATGTTTTGAACGATACTGTTTTGACAGATTTTCCGCTGTTGCTTTCGCTCTGCAACTCCTGCGTAGAGGCAAAGACGTATTCAGCCGCTTTCGCAAGAAGCTTGTACCGCTCAAACGGATCACCGTCGGGATTCAAAAACGGCTTTAAATCATATCCGGAAAACAGATTGTTAAGAACAGATAGCTCCTCCCTAAATACTGTAGTAGCCTGTTCGACATCATCTGTTGTAGGCGCAACCGATGTGTTGCCGCCGTATATCTTCATTGCCTCACGCATGTTGTTGCGGATACCGATATAATCGACGATCATTCCGTACTCTTTTCCGGGATATTTTCTGTTTACGCGGCTTAACGTCTGAATCAGCAGATGCTTTTTCAGCGGTTTGTCATTGTACATATATGTGAGCGACGGCACATCAAAACCGGTTATCCACATATCGACTACAATGACAATGTGGAAATTTGATTTATCCTGTTTAAATGCGGCATCCAAAGCCTCGGAGCGCTTATCGTTTTTCACGCCGCCGAGGTAATTGTACATATCTGCTTTGTCATTACTGCCGACACTGGCGACCATAGCCATAAAAGGCATCGGCGTTAATTCTTTCAACTCCTCATCGGTTGCCGTAAATCCGTCAGCAACCTTCTTTTCTACAAACCATTCCGGATACTTGTCCTGAAATTTTTTGAGAAGTTCATAAGCAATTGTTCTGCTTGAGCAAACAATCATTGCTTTCTGCACTCTGTCGGGGTCTTTGGCGCAGGAGGATACATAATGATCGTGAATATCTGCAGCAAGGCGCTCCAAGCGGGACGGCTCACCGAGGATAACTTCCATAGAGCTCATAGCCTTTTTGCTTGCCTCAATATCTTCCTCGGTTGCACCGTCATCAGCACATGTTTTATAATATGTTTCTATCTGTTTGATTTTTTCGGCATCAAAGAGCACCTTAGCAATTCTCGGATGATATTTGATAGAAACCGTCAGTCCGTCGGCTACCGCCTGATCCATTGTGTAGCGGTCGATTTCATCACCGAATGTCTGATATGTTTCGGCGATGGGAGTGCCTGTAAATCCGACAAAGGTTGCATTCGGGAACGCCTCTTTCAACACCTTTGCATAGGGCTTTGAAACCATGGCTTTCATATTCTCGTCAGCATCTTTACTGAACTGAATTTTTTTAGAATGTTCGAGCTGTGTTCTGTGAGCTTCGTCTGAAAAGCAAATAATATTCGCCCGTTCGTTGAGAAGCCCGATTTTGTCGTCCTCGCGATCACAGAATTTTTGAATGGTGCATATATAGAAGCCGCCGCTTTTACGGGAGCTTAATTCCTCCCGCAAAACCTTGCGATTGGGAACAACGCTTACTTCGCCGAGGTTCAAAAACTCTTTGCTTTTCGTAAATAGCTTTGCACCTTGCTTTTGAAGCTCATCACGATCAACGATCATTATGATCGTCGGAGAACCAAGCTCGGGACAGCGCATTGAAAGCTGACGGGCAAGGAAAGCCATGGTATAAGTCTTGCCGCAGCCTGTTGCGCCGAAATATGTACCACCCTTTCCACTTTTTTCTTCAACGGATTTTACAATGCTCTGTTTAAGAAGTCTTGCCGCAAAAAACTGAGGATAACGGCATACGATTTCGCGCTCGTCGCTGTCGTAAATGCTGTCCTGAAAATAGATGTAGTCGCGAAATATCTCAAGAAACCGTTCTGGCGCATAGACACCCTTTATCATATTTTCGGTTTCTTCAAAAGGCAATGTTGAAACCGCGTCGCCGTCATTTACTCTTCTCCAGGCATAAAAATGCTCATAGGGAGTACGAACTGTACCGAGCCGGGTTTTCACGCCGTCCGAAATACATGCCAAAGGGCAATAGTGGAGCAAATGAGGAATATCACGCCAATAACGAATATTAATCTGCTCCCACGCGTCATAAATTGTGGCATTGGCATCAGCCGGGTTCTTGAGCTCTATTACGCAAAGCGGTAACCCGTTGACAAACAACAGTACATCAGGTCTGCGGGTTTCTTTTTGACCGTTATTGATATATTCTACAGCAAACTGATTCACGCAGCGGAAAATGTTATTGTCCGGGGTTTCAAAGTCGATCAGTGATATTATTCTCGGGATGCCGTTCTGTGGAGTGAATTGTATACCGCTGACCATCCAACCGTAGACCTTATGCAGCGTTGCGAAGTCACTTTCCGCACCGACAAGACGGACAGAATCCATAATCTGATGAATTTCATCAGCAGTAAGATCCGTGTTGGTTTTGCTCAAAAATTGTTCCATATCATCGGCATATAAAACCGTAGTTTTTGAATCGCGCGGAATACTGTTGCCGTGCAGATAATGCCATCCCTCATCCTCTAAAAATGATAGAAAGGCATATTCATATTCCGACTCACAGTATTTGCCGTTGAATTCCTGTAATTTTGCCATTGTTTTTGCCTCCGTTAGCTTGGTCGCTATTATTCCAGCGCTGCAATGCATCTTTTTATAGCATCACCAAGTTCATCAAGGGTTTGAAATCTTTTCGTCTTATCCGGATTTGTTCCCTTTTCCATAAAAGATTTAACAACAGGTTCTGTTATCTTCGCCCAATTGCTTTTACCAGTTAATATGTATGCAAAAAGCAATGTTATTGCATAGAGTTCATGTGCCAATTCATAGTTTCCGAACCCTTCAACTTTCAGAGCCGGATCATTTAACGAACCTTTAAATTCCGTATTTTCAGAAGTCAAGTCACTATCAGCGATTTTAACCAACCCAAAATCAGATAATTTTACTACTAATACATCATCATACTGTTTTAATAAAACATTTTTAGGACTAATATCACGGTGAAAAACACTTTTAGAATGCAAATAACCGTATGCTCGTAACAGTTGCATAATGATATTTTTTCGCGTTTGTATCGTTATATTGGAATTATTAATGTTGATATATTTTTCTAAAGTAAAATCCATAAGTTCCATTATATATTCGTGTCGTTCATCATTGTACGAATACACTTCAACTATGTATGGCGAGTGTAGCACTTGCATTTGCTCATATTCTCGCTTAAATCGAGCAAGTTCTTTTTCATTCAAATCCGATTTTGCTCGTTTTAACACAAAATCTCTTTTATAAAATTCATCAGTATACCGAAAAACTTTGGCATATGATCCTTCGCCTAAAGATTTCATACCTGCGTATATTGTTTCATTTGAATGTGAAATTATCACATGATCTATTTCATGCGCTTCATATGCCTCTCTACCCGAAATCTTTTTTACAGGTATCAAACGATATCCATCAGGTTCAAGTATCTCATTAAATTTATCTAAATATTTGCGCCAAGGACTTTTTTCATCTCTAACAGCAGGATGAAGCATCTCACAAATAAAACGCAATATGTATGTATCATCATTACCGTTAGACAGTTGAAATCTACCGTCAGTAAAATACCAATAGTCCTCCCAGTCGTCGTTATTTACCGTGTGCTGCCAAATGTCCCCGCGGGCATTTGAAAAGCGATTATCAGTCGATGGCATATTATCTAAATCATAAATTCTTGACAAGAAATCAATCTCGCTTAAGCGACCGTATATCGGCAATCTCACACTATAACCATCAATGACGTGTCCACTTTCTCTGTCAAATTCCGGTTCTTCAAGCGAAATCCATATTCCGTCCCTAATTATATCAATAATATCCTGGCGTGTCACATCAGTAATACGATTCATTTTTCAACCCCAACGTTCCTTGATCTAGCATTTACAAAAGTTTATTCAAATCAACTTTATAGCCTATAGCACTTAATTCTTTCAGCAAGTCAAACTGCCAACTTGTAGTATCAGTATATACAACGCCTGACAAATCCGAGGGCATTTCGATTCCTTTATCCGCCAAAAGCACAACATTCTCTCTGCCAAGTTTGCCCATAAAGTAACCTGTTTCCAGTACTACATTTTGTCTTGCACGAATGTTGTCTGTGGTATCGTTTTTTGCTCTGCCGTAATCATCAGCAGTAAATAAACATATTGCACCGCCAACATCACTATAATCTTCAAATTTCTCAATAATTGTGCGCCCCTTGTTTGCTTGCTCGGACAAAATAATTGCCTTAAGTCCTTGCTTTTCAATAATTCTGGCAACAGACTGTTTTAGTTCACCATCGTGACCGTGAACAATAAATATCTTTGCCATATTGCCCTGTTTGGAGGTGCATTTGACATTTGTTGCGGATTGACTTTCTTCAGCTATATCCTCCAAGTAAGTTTCAAATACAGCTTTACAAGACCTAAGTCCATCTGCACACCATTTTATTGAATCCCTGATATCCTGTTCTTCATCTTCGCCACACCAAACCAATGGAGCAAAATATGTATCAAGAAATTTTTGATGTTCCAAGGAGCCTTTTCCATATTTCTTAATCAAGAAGCGTTCTGCTTTTGTATGCCACGCCTCAAACGCAGGTGCAGAAGAGCAAACATGGTGGCTAATAAGATTATCTATTTCATCAATTATGCCTTTTAATTTTTCATAATCTGTCATTATGCTTTTCTTTCCTCCAATGATCCCCGAATCAGTATCGGGCAAATATCTTTGATTTGAGCTTTTAACTGTTCGTTAATCTCTTTGCGCTTATTATATACAGTGTATATTTCGGCTATGGCTTTCTGCACCCCAACATCTGGAATAGGGATCTCTACACTGCACATATCGTCAAACGAAAAGTTCTCTCTTGCAGACCCCCACGAGTTAAAACGAGCATATCTGTCAAACTCTTTCCTTGTAAGCCAAATAGCAAGGTATTGAGCCAAAAGTTTTGTCTGATCGACAGAAAATACTTCGTAAATAGGCGAGACTACCAACGGCTTGTTAAAATAGTTGACTGAAAATGCAAACACTTTCCAAGTGTCTGTGGTGGGAACAAAAGCAAACTCCTCGACATTAACTATCTTATAGTTACCTAATTCATTCCGATTCACACGGCTTTGTGCTTCTCTAAATTCTTTCTTTGTACTCAAACCCATGACAAAATCTATCGATTTATCGACATTCCTATCATTTTTTTGCTGAATATACTTTCCTATCTTCTTACAAGGCATATTTCTCCGCAAATCTTCAATATACGCGTCGCAAGTGAGTTTCAAATCATCCAAGCCGCGCTCGTAGGCTTGCTGATTGGCGACCATAGCGTTATAGATATCAACATATTTCTGCTGCGTAGGCAAGTCGGGAAGCTCAATATCAATATCACAAAGAGTATCCCAATCAAAAGTTTCTCTTGCCGACCCCCAAGAGTTGAATCTTGCGTAGCGGTCAAATTCAGGACGATTAAAATACATAAATAAGTAATCAGAATTCAGCAAATCGGTCTTTGATACACTAAAGACCATATATGATGATGAAACAATATAGGTATCATTTGTAGTATTATGCGCCAATGTTATTTTTTCGCCATTTCTTGATGTCACTGTCACATAAGCGAAAAAATCAGGTTTAACAAGGATATATGGCAAAAGTGAAACCCCTTGCATATCAGCCTTTGTTTCAATGAATTTTTTCTGAATTGATATGCCTTTAACATCTTTGATATTGTATGAATCGTTGGTGTTTCGCCCATCTTCAAGTTGGATTAGCTCGCCCAACTTATACTTACTCAATGCCATAGCCGATCCCCCTGAAGGCGTCTTCAAGCATCTTTTGAGATTGCTTTTCCTGTTCTAATATTTCATGCATTTCTTTTTGGATACGGGTCATCTCGGCATTGTAATCAATATCCAGATCATGATCAATAAATTCAATATATTTGCTGGGTACAAGACTCCATCCGTTCTTTTCGATTTCGTCTATACCGACACTGCGATAAAGTTCCGACACGGCATAATCTGTGCCGTTTGTGCCCTCGTTTTGCCATGTGTGATAAATATCGGCGGCTATTTGAATCTGCTTGCTGTCAAGCAGAACTTTCTTTTTGTTTTCGCCCTTTACGGGGTTTTCTGTCCATGTGCGCAGATCCATAAACAGTATTTCATGCTCACGGTTACGCAGATTTCTGCCGTGATAGCTTCCGCCTTTTTTGTTTTGATTCAAAATCCAGAGAGTTACGCTTATATCGGTTGTGATAAAAAGCTCACGCGGAAGAATAACAATTGCCTCTACTTTATCATTTTGGATCAGCCTTTTGCGGATTTCAAGAGTATCGCTGTCGCCCAAAGCGCCGTTTGCGAGCAAAAATCCGGCGACTCCGTCCGCAGCTTTCAGGTGAGAAAGTATGTGCAAAATCCAAGCATAGTTGGCGTTGCTTTCCGGGGGAGTTACATAATCTGCCCAGCGAGAATCGTTTTTCAAATTCTCGTCATACCAACCTTTAAGGTTGAATGGCGGATTTGCCATAATGTAATTGAAGTAGATACCTTTATGTAAATCGTGCGTGAATGTAGAGTCCGCCTCTCCGCCGAGGTGATGGCTGATTCCGCGCAAAGCAAGATTCATTTTTGCAAGACGATAGGTTGCAGGCTCTTTTTCCTGACCGTAAACATTGATTCGGCTGATATCGCCGAGCTTAGCTTTTACAAGGTCGGCACTCTGAATAAACATACCTCCCGAACCGCAGCAAGGGTCATACAATGTTCCGTCAAACGGTTCAATCATGGTTGCGATAAGCTGAACTATGTCATGAGGTGTATAAAATTCGCCTTCTTCTTTGGTAGCGTTAACCGCGAATTCTTTAAGGAAGTATTCATAAACATGGCCGATAAGGTCTTTTTCTTCGCCAAACGCTTTATGACTGATTTTATTTACTTCATCGACAATCTTTTTTATATCATTCGCCGCCAAATTACGGGTGGTAAATGTACCCTCAACAAAGCAGCCGCGAAGCTGTTTGCTGCTTGTGGCAATGCTATGCAGCGCTGTATCAAGAGCAACATTCAACTGCGGCGCCGGTGTGTTTATAATGGTTGACCAGCGTGCTTCAATCGGCAGATTGTATGTGCCGTCCGTAAATGTAGCATCGTCAAAGAATGCCGCAAAAATCTCTTCGTCGTCAGGATCAAGCCCCTGCGCAATTAAATCCTCGCGCAGCTTTGCTACGCCGTCTTCAAATTTTTCTCCGATAAAGCGTAAAAATACGAGGGTCAGCATCATATCGCGCTTTTCAAAGAACGATCCTGAATTTCTCGCTGCGCGCAATATATCACGACACTTGAAAAGTATCGAATCTATATTTATCTTTTCTTCTGCTTTTTTCTTAGCCATAATTTTCTCCAATGAGTTTTAAACATAATTTGCTTTGCTAAATTGGACTTTAAAGTTTTCGAGACGTTATTTCCAATATTTTCTCGGATTTTTCGATTTCGTCAGCGCTTCGGCGATGTTCATAGCGCAAAACAACCACTTTGCACTTTCTACGTCCCAAACGGCGCGAACCGGAATATTCTCAAAAAATCTGAGCGAAGTTTTATTTGCCATTTTCCGCAACGTCCTCCAACACTCTAAGATAATCATCAAGCCGCTCGTTTACGTAGCCGGCAACAAGGTCGGTCATTGCGGCTGCGCCGCCGTTTTTATAGTATTCGTCGAACGCATCATAGTACCTTTTGCGATCGGCAAATTTTATATTTATCGGCGGATAGCCGTTTCGGATAAGGTCAAGGTTAAGAATCAGCCGTCCCGTTCTGCCGTTGCCGTCGATAAACGGGTGAATACCCTCGAACTCCAAATGAAAACGGGCAATACGTTCAATCGGGTTCATTGTTTCCTTGCACTTTTAGTTTTCAAGCAAAAGCTCGGTGATTTTAGGCTCTATCATATACGGCTGCACAGGTTCGGTGAAAGCACCCATAATGCGCACGGGAATGCGACGGAACACGCGGATGTTTTCTCCCACGGTAGAACGGAGCGAGAAAATAATCGCTTTGGCGTTGTTGGTGCGGTTGTCTACCATTACATATTTCCTTGCAGAGGCGATTTATCTACTTGTACTTGCTTGAATAATAAAGTGAAATTATGGTAAATATACCATTAAAACCTTTTAAGCAGGCATTGCAATATTTTCATCAGCAACTCGTCAAGGTCAAGCCGACTTTATCGGCGGTAGCTTCCTTAGGCTCTGAAAATCTTGAAATATCTATATATACCACACTCTACTCTTTTGTCAAAGTGAGCTTAGGGTTTTTCTTATTTTAAATCCGAACTTCACTTTGGCAATTTAGGGCCTCGCCTATGCAAATTATAGCAGATATGCTGTCCCAAAAAACGGACACTTTAATGATTTTTTATCATTCCGCTTCAACGGCAACATGTTTTCCGCTGAAAGCGACGCCGTATTTATAGATCATTTTTACACCTTTTGATTTCAACTCGGTGTCGTATTTTTTGTCGTTAATTTGTTTTAATGCTGTTTTGGCAAGCTCTTGTAATTTGTTCTCATTGCAGTTTTTCTCGGCTTTCAGTTCGATGATAATACCGGGAAGATTACTGACTTTCGGAGAAAGTGCAATATCGTATCTGCCGTCACCGGATTCGCGGTTAGAGGTTACATACGAATTGCCAAACAGAGCACAAACACCGAGCATAAAGCCGTGATAGAAGTTTTCGCCTGCAGCATCAAAAGTGCTAACCGACTGAATAAGAAAATTGCTGATGATATCTCGCAACTTTTCACCGTTGCCGGAGAATATTGCTTCCTCAACGGCAATAGCTGTGGCTTGGCAACAAGGGCAACACCAGCCGCGAGATCATCCGCAACTACTTTTTGAAGGATTTCTTTGCGGTAAACAAGTGAGATTTCTTTATTCGGCAAAGCGACCTCGCACATAAAATCTCCGCTTATAGAAACGCTCGATTTAACAACTTTCAAATATCCTGCCATCAGCAAGAAACTGTAAATAGATGACGGATTGTTTTTAATTTGCGGATAAATCACGCTTGTGTCGATATAAGTTGTAAACGAGCCGCCGTTGACAAGAGAAGAGAGGCGTTCGTAGATTTCGTTGTCCGCTTCTTTAATAATCTCACCGATGATGTCGTTGCTTCCGGTGGAAAGCCAGAATGCTCTCGGTTCACAGTCGTTGCTGAAATAGTTAATAACCGACCACGGGTTGAAAATATCTGTCTTGCCGAAGCGGTAGCCGTCATACCATTCGCAAACCTCGTCAAACTTATCCGGAGCACTGTAGTACGCCGCCATTTCTTTTACTTCGTTTGCAGTAAATCCGAAATATTCGCTGTATTTATTATCGAGAACCGAATTGATTGTAAGGTTATTCAGCCCACTGAAAATGCTTTCTTTGGCAACGCGGAGAATACCTGTGAGGAAACCAAATGCCAGACTCTTATTATCCTTGAAACAGCCGGACAGAAGATTACGCATAAACGCGATAACATCGTCGTAGAAACCGCTTGTGTGACCGCTTTGAATTGGAGTGTCATACTCATCAATGATGATAACAGCACCCTCACCGTAATGTTTTTTCAACATTTCAGACAGATACAGCAGCGACCGCTCAAGGTCAACAGCCGAAAACTTTTCGGACACCATTTTATCGTAAAAATCTTTTTGCTTTTTATCTAACTTTGGACTTTTAGAAAGATCTGAATGCCGGCAGTATTCGCTGGAAATAATCGAGCCGATATTGGCAAAAGTGTTATCCCAAGAATTGTGTTTTACATCTTTTAATGTAATAAAAATCACGGGGTACTTGCCTTGAAAAGAGCGATAATATTCGCCTTGCTCCCAAATCTTTTTATCCTTGAAATACTTTGAAGTATCCTCGTTTGTTTTTTCAAAGAAAGTGCGGAGCATATCCATATTGAGAGTTTTACCAAAACGGCGTGGGCGCGTAAAAAGAGTAACCATCGGGCGCTCATCGATGAAATCTTTGAGCATCATAGTCTTGTCGATATAATAATATTCAGTTGAAGCTAAGCGATAATCAGACACACCGACTGGCAGGGGCAAGTGTTTCGGACGGCTTTTTGCCCGAACATACGCTCCTGTTTTAATTCTGTTGTCAACCGGCTTTTCGGCGCCGGCAGGGATAAGCCAGTTGCGTCCGCTTTTGATAGCACCGGGGATTTTCCCACCAATACAAAGTCCGCGAACTGTTCTTTCGGCTAATTCCCAACGCATTGCTGCTTCTTTTACAGAAATTACATTCGCCATAGTAAAACTCTCCTTACAGTTGTTCGATTATATTATACCCATATTGCGGCTAAATGTCAATACAAAACGGCGAAATGTTTGATAATTCGCCGCTGCGTTTCGCCGATTGATAATCAACATAAGAAAAGCGGAGCCGAAGCGCCGCTAAATTTATTAATTTTCGACTTCAATAGTCTCGCTCAGGTCTATGAAATCATCTTTGGCTGAGTTTGTATAGCCCCTTCGCAGATATTCGTGCCCGCCGTCAACAAAAACCTTGCCGCATTTGCAGGTTTTAAAGTCATGTGCGCTCGTTGATTCAATGATTTCACCGCAATGTTTACATTGAATTGCATTTTTAATGATTTTCTTCAACACACACTCCCTGTACCTCTTACGAAGTACGGGAAGTGATTATGTTGCTATCTCAAAATCAATTCCTCATTGACTATCTCCTCCGCGCGGTGGCGGATAATGTTCATTCGGCGCACCCATTCCATTTGGTCGGTGGCCTTTAGGCGCTCGGTGACATTTTCATTTTGCGCCAAGTCGCAAATAAAAGGAGCTTGCTTATGTTTATTACCAATGATATTCGCTATGTAGGCGTTCAGCTCACCCGAAAGCCACAGACTGCTGAAAAGTATTTTATCGTGCTTTCGGATATAGGCGTAGTGCCGCCGACCGAAAGGTCCAAAGGTGGGCTGCTCGGGCGCGGCAACATTAGGCAGGAGATAATCGCCCTCTTTGCGGTAAGCGCCGCCCATGCGTTCAAATAGTGTTTCTTTCATTTTCATTGACTCCTTTTTGTTATTTTCCAAGCCGTGAGGAGAGTTTCTCCACGGCTATTCGGAACTTTTCGAACGGTGTCAATGTTATCAGCAGCGGGTCGCCCTCGCGGATACGCATCGTGCGGCGAATCTCCTTGGGGATAACGACCCTGCCGAGATCGTCGATTCTTCTGACTATTCCTGTTGCTTTCATTATATTAACTCCCTTGCTTTTGTTGCGTGTCTGTATTGTTTGCCGCTTGAGGGAGATTATGCGGATAAATGAAAAGTTGAGCAGAATGGCGGGAATGTATGTGGCGTATTAAATAAAGAAAGTGGGATTATTGTATATTTTTTACAATATATCCCCGACTTTTCTTGACGGGTGCCGTCCGAATATGATATCATTCTTAATGAGTTAATACGCTGAAAAATTACAGGAGGTGTTTTTGTGGTCCCTGAAAATTTTAAGGAAAACGGCTTTATGATAGGACTCGGTCTTTTCATCGTCGTCTTTGTCATAGCGCAGTCGCTTTTCTTTCTCGTCAAGGCATGGAAACAAGGCAAAAAACTCGGAATAACAACTGATACACTGAAGAACACCGTTGTGTCGAGCGCGCTGTTCACTATCGCGCCCGCCATCTCGATTCTCGCAACGGTCATCGTGCTCGCGAACTCGCTGGGCATCGTCCTGCCGTGGATCAGACTCTCGGTCATAGGCAACCTCGCCTATGAGAGCGTCGCCGCTGAGGCAGCGCTCGATACCTTCGGTCTGACTCTTTCGAGCCCCGTGACTGATCCCAAGGTCTTTGCGACCATCGCGTTCGTCATGACCATCGGCTGCATCCTGCCGCTCATTCTCATCATCTTCGTTATGAAGAAGGTGCAGAAGACCATGGGCAAGGTCGCCGACAAGAACTCGAAGCTTGCGGATACTCTTTCCGCAGCCGCGTTTATCGGCATCATCGCCGCATTTGTAGCGCGCGCAATTGCCGGCGCAGGTAAGGCGGGCGACAACGCCCTCTACGGCGCGGAGTTTGGCGACGGCGCGGGATTCATGTCTGTGTGCGTGCTCGTCTCGGCGATGATATTCATGAGTCTGCTCACGTTCTTGTGCAAGAAGTTCAAGATAAAGTGGCTTGAAGCATTCGCTCTGCCGATAAGCATGTTTGCCGCGATGGGCATCGCTATTGCTATAGCAAAGCTCTGCCCCGAGGGACTCGCTTATCTTGAGTGGAGAGGCTGATAAGGAGGGAAATGCAAATGAGTAAAAAGAACGCTAAGCCCTACAGCGAAAAAATACATATCTGGGGCAGAATTTCTTCGATAACCGCCATTGCAGCCCTCATGCTCGTGCCCATCGCGATAAGCGCGCACTACAATGCGTGGCCCGAGGCGGGCAAGCTCTTCAATGCAATGAAGGTCGTTATCCCGGTCTACTGGATCTCCGGCATCGCCGAAGTGTTCACCTATGCTCCCATGCTCGGCGCAGGCGGAACATATCTGAGCTTCGTCACCGGCAACATCACGAACCTCAAGCTGCCCTGCGGACTCAACGCCATGGAGAATGCGGGCGTGCGCGCAAACTCCGAGGAGGGCGAAGTCATCTCGACTATCGCTATCGCGTCCTCGGCTATCACGACTACTGTAATCCTCGCAGTCGGCGTGCTCGCGTTCCGTCCGGTGCTCCCCGCGCTGACCACCAACCCCAACATCGCTCCCGCTTTCAAGCAGGTTCTGCCCGCGCTCTTCGGCGCGCTCGCCGCGACCTACTTCTCGAAGCACTGGAAGATTTCCATCTTCCCGATAATGGTCGGAGTCATAACCCTCATCTTCGCCTCGACCATGGGAGTCGGAACGCTTATCTTCGTCACCATCATCGCATCGCTCCTCGGCGCGTTTGCAATGTACAAGTTCGGCTGGCTCGACAGCAAGGACGAGAGAAAAGCCAAGAAAGCCGCAAAGGCAAAGAAATAAGTCCGACATTCGGCATTCGGCAGTCCCGCAAAAGCCGATTATCCGTAAAACAGATTCAGTCCCGACAGGCATATTGTCTGCCGGGACTTTTTACTTTTGTATATATCACAACCGTGCAGGGGCGGATATCATCCGCCCGCGGTTTATGAAGCAGCTGCGGCAG
>OGOB01000385.1_pt1 | contig 24732 bp, 18 predicted proteins | sample 1573611 | NCBI WGS metagenome assembly OGOB01 (sample SAMEA2582016, study PRJEB24529) | metagenome | biome: Human gut stool | place: China | collected 2011 | reverse complement strand
GCGGCGACTCTGCGCACGACATCAAGGAGTTTCTTTCGGCGCTGGAGGCTGTCGACGGTTTGCGCGTGATTTTCACCATGCCCAACAGCGACACCGGACGCGACGCCATCGCCGACGCTATCGCCGACTACGTAGACCGCCATCCCGATAAGTCGAAGGCATTCGCATCGCTCGGTCTGCGCCGCTATCTGTCGGCGCTGCATTATGCCAAAGCGGCGGTGGGCAACTCCTCGAGCGGAATCATTGAAGTGCCGTCGTTCGGCATCCCGTCGCTCAACATCGGCGACCGTCAGAAAGGCAGACTGGCGTCGGAGAGTGTTGTGAACTGTGGCACGGGTAAAGATGATATTCTGAAAGGTCTGCGCCTTTGCCTATCTCCGGAGATGCGTCGGCGGGCAAAGAATGCCGACAATCCCTATGCGAAAGACGGTACAGCCAGTCTTATCCTTGACCGGCTGAAGCACGCCGACCTCGCCGCGCTACGCACAAAACATTTCTACGATATCCCTGTAAAAGGGTAGTGGCATTAACAATAAAAAAGCGGGCATTTCAGATGAAATGTCCGCTTTTCTTGAGCCTCTTGTCGGATTCGAACCAACGACCCCGAGATTACAAATCACGTGCTCTGGCCAACTGAGCTAAAGAGGCGTTTTGCTTTAAGCGAGTGCAAAGGTACTCGCTTTTACTTGATTTTCCAAATATAATAAGGAGAAATTACTGTCGTGAGTTGTGAACAACTATGTTGGTATAAGTTTATTTATTTGATAATCAATGGATAGTCTTGTTAATAAGTTTATAGCGCATAGCGTATCCGGTTATATCACTTCAGGCGTCTCGTCAGGGATATGTCCGCTGCGGATGCGCCATTCCTTAGGGTATAGATTGTTGGCGCGGTTGCCGAGATTTTTGACAAAACCGAGAGGATGGTTGCGGTAGGCAACAACGACATATCCGCGCGGACAGTCGGCAGGCAGAGCCACGGCCTCCCCCCTGAGGTAGGCTATGGCAGAAGCATAGTCGAGGTCGGCGCACGGGAAGGCATCCTGGCGGAGAGCCACGCTTTGCGACAGCGCGTGCTGCGGCACGAGGTCGCGGCCTTTTGCCTGAGCCATCGGTATGCCCGCCAGCAGCGTTTTTGCCGTTTTTGCAATCCTTTCCACAAGCGGCTGATGAGCTTTGGCGACGGCGCAAATCGCATCATCGTATGCCGTGATGGAAAAGTCGTCCTGACCGTCGATCCATTTAGGGCATTCAACGCCTTTGACGCCCTTTGCCGACGTTTTTTTGCCTTTATTCTTGTCTTTTTTCGTTTCTTTCTCCGCGTATTCGCCATTTTTGCGCACCACAGCCATAAACAAGCCCTCGCCGCGTGTGAGATGAGGCATAAAGCGGAAACACGGATAAGGAGTGTCGACACCCTTGTGTATCCCCCATGACGGGTCGGAGACGATGTCGACAGGCTCGGCGCCGAGCGAACGGACAAGGAAGTCGATCATATCCTCGTTTTCGGCACGGTTGAAAGTGCAGGTGCTGTAGATGAAAATGCCGCCAGGCTTCAGAGCCTGCCAGATGTCGGAGGCAATTTCGCGTTGGCGCGCGGCACATTGCTCGACAAGGGCAGGAGTCCATTGCGCCACAGCCTCGTCGTCCTTGCGCATCATGCCTTCGCCGGAACACGGCATGTCGGCAGCCACGATGTCGAAAGCCTCATACAGCTTCCCGAGACGGGAGGCGTCGCTGTTGGTGACCACACAGTGTGGATAGCCCCATTTCACAACGTTCTCGCGCAAAATCTGCGCGCGCCGGCTGTCAATTTCGTTTGCCACGACGAGAGAGCCGTCGGGCAGAGCATCGATGGCAGCGGTGGTTTTTCCTCCTGGAGCGGCACACAGGTCGAGGTAAGCCACCGGAGAATTGCCAGCCACCTGACTCAGCACATGGCTAATAAACATCGACGATGCGTCCTGCACATAGTAGCACCCGGAATGCAGCAGCGGATCGAACGTGAACTGTCGCCGCGCGTCGAGGTAGATTCCCGACTGGCACCAAGCCACGGGGTCGTCGGTCGCCGGCGGCATAGCCTTGCGCCGGTTAACCCTCACCGCCACCGACGGTTCGGTCTGCAAAGCCTGAAGCAAAGCGTCGGCCTCCTCGGGCAGCAACGCCAGCATCTGTTGTCTGAAAAGTATAGGTAGCTCCGCCATTATTCGCTGTAGTATATGCGTTTCACACGTGAAGACACCGACGTCAGCACCTCATAAGGGATGGTCTGCAGGCGGTCTGCCACATCCTGTGCCGAGATATGCTCTCCGAAAATCTCCACTTTGTCGCCCACGGCGCATTCCACGTCGGTCACGTCGGCCATGAACAAGTCCATGCAGATGTTGCCCACAGTAGGCACTCGCTTGCCGTTGATCCACACCTCGCCGTGTCCGCAGCCAAGATGTCTGTTGAAGCCGTCGGCATAACCGATAGGTATCGTCGCGATGCGCGACGGGCGTGTCAGCACGCCGTGGCGGCCGTAGCCGATTGTTGTTCCCGCCTCCCATTCGCGTATTTGGATTATCACCGAATGCAGCGAAGACACCGGACGCAGTTTGTCGTCGTAGCCCGCACCGAGAGTCGGAATGCCGTAGAGTCCGATGCCCAGGCGCACCATCTCGTATTGGTGGTCGGGGAATCTCAGGATTCCGTCGGTGTTGAGGATGTGGCGGATGATTTTATGATTGAAAGCCGGAACAAACGTATTGCAGCAGCGATCGAAATATTCAAGCTGGAAATGGGCATAACTGTCGTCGTGCAGGTCGTCGGCGGTGCATAGGTGCGAGAAAATCGACGCAGGGCACACGTTGTCCTGGCTTTTCAACAGTTCGACGAGCTTGGGCAGTTCATCGTAGACAAATCCCAGACGGTGCATTCCCGTGTCGATTTTTATGTGTATCGGGTAGTCTTTCACATCAAACTTCTGCGCCTCGCGTATAATCTCGCGGCACATGTCGAAAGAGAATACCTCCGGCTCCAGACGGTTGTCGAACAGCGCCTTGTAGTTGACCACCTTCGGGTTGAGCACCATTATAGGCATCGTGATGCCCGCCTCGCGCAGCGCCACGCCCTCGTCGTGTGCCGCCACGGCGATATACGACGCCCCCTGCTGCTGCAGAGTCTTGGCAAGCTCGTAGGATCCGGCTCCGTAGCCGAAAGCCTTCAGCATACACACAATTTTCGTGTCTGGCTTCAGCCGCGACCTGTAGAAGTTGAAGTTGTGCACCAGCGCGTCGAGGTTCACCTCCAGCACCGTTTCGTGCTGCCGCGCCTCGAGCATCTCTATTATGCGGTCGAACCCGAATTCCGGCGCGCCCTTCAGCAGGATGAGTTCCTTAGAGAAGTCGCTCTGCGACATAGCGTTGAGAAAAGCGTCGGTCGACGGAAAGAATCGAGAGTTGCCGGCAAACAAATCGCTGTGGGCGGAAATTTCCCGTCCGATGCCGATTATGCGGTCGATGTGGCGCAGGTGGACAAGTTCGGCAATTTTTTTATACAGCTCCGACGCGGGGATGTTTTCCGGCAGCACGTCGGAAAGAATCAGAGTGCGCGAGCGCAGCAGAGTGTCGCGGCGCGACATAAAGTCGATGGCAGGAGCAAGCGACAGGTAGTCGCTCGTGTATGGGTCGTGAATCAGCTGGCAGTCGTTTACGCCCTCCATTGCGTCCATCCGTGTTCCGGTGGGCGACAGAAGCTTGAACCGTTCCTCAATCGTATCCATAGGCACGCGCATACACAGCAGCGTGGCGAGGCATACGATGGCGTTTTCGATGTCGGCAGCCGCCGTAAACGGAATCTTTACTTGTCCGGCATACAGAAGATAGGTGTAGTTGATTGTTGTAGAGTCTTTCTCTTTGATAATCGAAGAGATAAATATCGGAGCGTCGGTGTTGACGCGCGACCAGCTCACCTCCTGGTGTCCGTATGACAAATCGATGATGCCGTTGCAGATGGTGTTGTTGTCGCCGTCGAACACGATGTATTTGCTGTTGCGCGACAGGCGCAGCTTCTCGATGCATTTTTCTTCGATCGACGCAAAACCCTCCTTGTGCTCGTTTCCTATGTTGGTCATCACCGTGATGTCAGGGCTGATGATGCTTTCAAGCACTGGCATTTCGTCGGGTTGTGAAATACCCGCCTCGATGATTGCAAGACCAGTGTTGTCGTCGATGTCCCAAACCGACAGCGGCACGCCAATCTGCGAGTTGTAGCTGCGCGGACTGCGCACGATATTGTAGTCGGGACGCAGCAACTGAAACAGCCATTCCTTCACCTGAGTCTTTCCGCGGCTGCCCGTCACTCCTATCACCGGGATGTGAAAGCGGTGGCGGTGGAACGAGGCGAGTTGCTGGAGCGCCTTTATGGAATTTTTCACAACAATGAAATTGGCGTCGCCTGTCGGCACGCCTTCCGGGATGTGCTCCACCACAGAATTGCGCACGCCTTTCTCATACAGCTGGTGCACGTAGCGGTGACCGTCGTTGCTGTCGGTGTGGAGCGCGAAAAACAGAGAGCGGTCGGGGTAGGTAAGAGTCCGTGAATCGGTGAGAAGCGTGTCGATTGAGGCATTGTTCAGATGCGAGGTGTCGGCACCGAGAATTTCTGCTATTTCGAGAATCGAATATTTCATTGTTTAAGAAGTTTGTCGATTATTGTTTTCACGTAAGGCATATCCGCCGACAAGGTGTCGGCAGCGCGGCGAGTGGCAGCGCGGAATGCCTCTGCTGCTTCTGAGTCGTCGGTCAGCGGGCGGTGGAGCAGTCGTGCATACACCTTTTCGCAGCGTGTGCAAGCCTGGCGTGCACGGTCGGACAGGCACGAGGCCTTGAACCGTTCGGCGACATACGCCACAGCCACATCCGACGGATGCACCATATCGGCGGCAAAGAAGCGGTAGTCGCGCAGCTGGTCGAGCATAATCTCATACGATGGAAAGTAGTGGCACACGCCGGGGCGTTGCGCCATGATGCTGTCTGCGGCAAGCAGCAGCGTGGATTTGCTCAATTGGTTGCCATGGGCGCCGTCGGCAAGGTGGCGCACCGGACTTACGGTGAACGTGATGTCGATGTGGGGATTGAATTTGCGGATGTCGTCGATTAACGGAATCCATTCGTCTGCAATCTCGTTGGCGGAGAGCATCCGTCGGTTGAACATTGACGCCGGCATCTTGTGGCAGTTGGCGACGGTTTCGCCGTCGGCGGTGGAAAATGTGTAGGCGGTGCCGAAGGTCACAATCAGATGTCGTGCCGATCGCAAACATGCCACACCCTCCGCATAGGCGGCGTTGATTTTTTGCAAAGCCCTGTCCTTGTCTACGCTTGAGAATCGCGAATGATGCGACATGCTGTGCCACAGGTTGCCGTAAGCCACGAGTTCGTCGGCAGAGAACGGCTCGTCGGCCATGAGCCGCCGCAGCGACTGCGCTATGCTGCGAGGGTTGTAGAGCGTGCCGAAGGGGTTTATGCACAGTGCCAGCATCGACCGTTTGAGCAGATTCCCTACGTCTTCGGCAAAGCATGACCCGAGCATCATGACGGCTTCGTCATGCTCTATTTTGATGCCCACAGCATCGGTGTCAACAAGCGTTTGAAAATCCATTGTCGGTCATTTGCGTAAATCAGTGCAAAGATAGTGCAAGGAGAGTGGAAAGAAAAGAGCTTGCTCAATTTTCTTTCCCGAGGCGCAGCCTATTTTATCCTTCCGTCTCTCAGCGGCACCGCGTTGCGGTGCGTGTCATGCCATCTCGCTACCCCGGACGTTGTCCGGGGTTAACTGAAAACGGGTCCGCGCTGCGGACCACAAATCATGTGGATCTTCTTTTAAAGACGAAGGCAACCGCCAAAGTGAGGTTTTTGAGAGATAGTGGCTCAGTGGCGGAGGCAACCGCCGAAGGGCGGTTGTATAAATCAAGGAATATAATATTTGCAAACAGGCGATTCGTCACGGAGTGATGACATATACAACCGCTCTTCGGCGGTAGATGTGCGTGTATTGGCGTCACGGGGTAGGCAAGCCAACCCCGTGCTAACATATACAACCGCTCTTCGGCGGTTTTTTGGCGATGGCGGTGTATTGCGCCGTTGGCGCAATCCGATGATGATGATGATGATGATGATGATGATGATGATGATGACGGGTTTCGCGATGGCGGTTTTTTGGCGATGGCGGTGTATTGCGCCGTGGTGCATACCTATGTGGGGCGGTTTTTTTAATGGTTATGTTTTTGTTGTGAGGATAAAAAATAACGACTCGCCGGACTGGCGTGGTCGCTACCTGAAAAACTATGTTTGAAATCTGAATCTATGTCTTATTCTCCGTCAACCACACGGCATGCACCGATGTAGCGCTTTGCGTAGTAGGCTTCCTGTGACGACGATACCGTGACGCCTTGCGAACAGCTTGAGTGGATAAACTTGAAGTTGCCCGATTCGTCGACCGATGTCACGATGCCCACGTGGCCTACGTTGCTTTTTGAGGCGCGAGAGCCAGAGAAGAACACCAAGTCGCCAGCCTTCAGGTCGCGGCGGTCTTTGACTTGAGAGTCTCCGCGGAGTGCTGAATACTGTGAACGCGATGAGCGCGGAAGCGAGATGTTCTGTTTTGAGAAGATGAATGTGGTGAAGCCAGAGCAGTCAAAACCTGATTTCGGACTCATGTGTCCTGAACGGTAAGGAGAACCGAGGTATTTCATCGCACTTTTAACAATCTCTCGGCCGCAGATGCTGTCGGTCTTGCAAGTTCTGTCTTGAGCCTTCGCTGCGAAGCTTGCAACGAATACTGCCAATACTGCTAAGATTGTTAAAATTTTCTTCATTATCTCTTGTTTTTAGTAGGTTTTACTTCCGAACACCTCAAAGTTAGCAAAATTTGCTGGTGGCGTCAAGCGATTTCAGACATTTAATTAACATATTAAACTTCTTTATGACGATTGGTGGGTGCCTGTACAAATTTTAACAGTTTTTCGGAGCAAAGAGATTAAACCTTCGCAAAGATGCTCATTCTCACCATTTAACAGGTTTTTGCTTTCTCCAAAACTTGTTCACGCACGTTGCTGGCAGCCTTTTTTGCCGCTGCAGATAGTTAAAAGGAGTATTAAAATTCACATTTGCACTGTAAATGCGCAGATTTTCCAACCGATTCCCAACCGATTTTCTTCAGACTCGAAAAAAACGTCTAATAATTTGTGAATTAAATATTTAATACTATCTTTACGGCGCAAACCATTAACAAGACAAATTATGAAGAGAAAATTCATTTATCCAACAAAATAATAATAATAAAACAATGAAAAAGATAGCAGCAATAATCGCAATCGTTTTATGCGTAGCGCTAAACGGTTGTAATAAGGAGGACGATATGTCGAAGCTTGACGAAGGCGGAAAGATTCTGTATTCATTGGAATTGAAGATTGTTGACAAGAATGGAGCAGAAATCATAGCGCAGGACGGAGGCATTGACAAAATAAAAGATTTGGTGTCGATAGAGTATAAAGGAAAGGAGTATAGTCCGCAAGAATTAAGCACTAATCCTTATGTGAGGCCAAAAATGAATCCGGTATTTTCTATAATGCCAAACGAGCAGTCTCCACGCTACCTTTGCTTTGGGCTTTTTTCTCTGCAATCCATCAAGAGCAACGTTTGGTTTACCATAAAGTGGAAGGACGGGAGCAAAGACGTTGTAGAGTTAACGGAATCGTCAGGGAAAGTGGAATTCTATGTGAATGGCGTTATTGACAAGGAAGTAAGTAAAGAGATTGTCGGAGCGGTTGTGACAAAGAAGATTGAATAGGCACAACGGTATTCTTATGATATTTAAGCGTCCAGAATATCTGGGCGCTTTTTTGTGCCTGAATAGCGGTGTGGCGTATGCTTATAGAAACAGAGAGGAAAAGAACGTCATATTGTTTTTTAGCGTGTATTTGTGGGAATGCTCGGATTTGAGTAATTTTACACGATTTTTTCAGAACAAACAATTTTACGCAATATGCAGAAATTCAGTTTTAAGGCATTGTCCGACGGAGCAAAGACCCTTGCCGGCAGCCGCGACTTCCGTTATGGAGTTTTCGGAGTCATCATCCTTGTGGCAATCTCATTGGCATTCTTCGCCACGAGCCTCGGCGACACTCTACAGCAGAGCGACACGATGCAGGGCGTTGCCAACGGACAGGAGGCAAAGGCCTATTTTGAGCAGACCGGCGAAAAGACGTGCTGGACCAACTCGTTGTTTGGCGGTATGCCTACGTTTCAAATCTCGCCGTCGTATGCAAGTTCGAAATTCATAAGCGCGCTTCAGTCGGTGTTCGGACTTGGTCTTCCCAGTCCAGCCAATCTGGTGTTTATGATGATGGCAGGCTTCTACATCCTGCTTCTTGCCATGCGCCAGCGGTGGTATCTTGCCCTTCTTGGCGCCATAGCCTACGGTTTCTCATCGTATTTCTTCATTCTGATAGGAGCCGGACATATATGGAAATTCTGCGTGCTTGCCTACGTGCCTCCCACGATAGCCGGCATCGTGCTCGCCTACCGGGGCAAATGGCTTGCCGGCGGCGCACTCACAGCTGTGTTTGCGATGTTGCAGATAGCGTCAAACCATGTGCAGATGACCTACTATTTCCTCTTTGTCGTAGTGGCTATGATGATTGCCTATTTCGTTGACAGCCGTCGCAAGAAGGAGTTGGGCAAATGGCTTAAAGCCACAGGGGTGCTTGCCGTGGCAGCAGTTGTGGCTGTCGGAGCAAACCTCACGAGCCTGTACAATACATATGAATATAGCAAGGAAACCGTTCGTGGACGCACCACCGACCTTACCGCGGCAAAGTCGTCGGGCGAGTCGGGCAATGTGAATAAAAACGGCATCAACCGCGACAACGTGACAAGTTGGAGCTATGGTGTCGATGAGACGTTGACGCTGATTATTCCTAACGTGAAGGGTGGCGCGACGGTGAAGCCCAACGATATTACCGACGACGGCGGTTTGGCTCCTGCGTCGGTAATCGACCTTGACAAGGCGCAAAGTCTTGTGGAGGCGGCGCAGATTACCGGTGATCCATCCTACGACGAGCAGCTCCGTCCGCAGCTGCAGCAGATGGTGGGGCAGTTCCGCCAGTATTTCGGTGACCAGCCGATGACCAACGGCCCGGTTTATGTGGGGGTGGTTATTTTCGCACTCGCGCTGTTGGCGTTGTTTGTGGTCAAAGGTCCGATGAAGTGGGCGCTGCTTGCCGTCTCGATTCTGTCAATACTGTTGTCGTGGGGTCATAACTTCTCTCCTCTTACATATTGGATGATCGATCATTTCCCGATGTACGACAAGTTTCGCGCTCCGGCAAGCATACTCGTCATCGTCGAGTTTACGTTGCCTATACTTGCCGTGATGGCGGTCAACCAGATTCTTACCGAGGAGAATTTCTTCAAGAAGCACCGCAATGCAGTGTTTGCCGCATTCGGCATCCCGGCATTGTTCTGCGTCATCGGATGGCTGATGCCTTCAGTGTTTGGCAACGGTCTGAGTGTCGGCGAGGCAGAGCAGCTCGAAGAAATCCTTGCGCAAACCAGCGGAATGGAGCACGACTTCTATTCGCGAGCGTTCAGCATCGTCGGAGAGGCGCGCCTGTCGATGGTGGCTGCCGACTCGCTGCGCAGCCTGTTGCTGCTTGCCGTTGGCGCGGTGCTGCTGTTGGCGTATGTCAAGGGAAAACTTTCGAGAAACGTCTTTGTGGGCGTGTTGATTGCCGTGGTGCTTGTCGACATGTTCCAGGTGGACAAACGCTATATCAACGAGGATATGTTTGTAAAGCACACCGAGGACGATGCGCTGACATTCATCCCTACATCTGCCGACAGCCAGATTCTTCAAGACAAATCGTACTATCGCGTTTCCGACGTGCGCAATTTCGGGTCGCCGAATCCGTCGTTCTTCCATAAGAGCGTTGGCGGATACCACGCAGCCAAACTGACGCGCTACAACGACATTATAGCCAAAATGCTGCAGCCGACCAATGGCGTGATTCTCGGGATGAAACAGACATACGGCACCGTCGACCTTTCGCTCGTCGACATGAAGGCATACAATATGCTCAACACCAAATATCTGATTGTCGACGGTAAGGTGCTGACCAACCCCGGTGCGCTCGGCAACGCCTGGCTTGTCGACAACGTTGAATATGCCGAGGGAGCAGATGCCGAGATGGACGCGTTGCAGAAACTGAATCCCGCAGTAAAAGCGGTTGCCGATGTTAAGTTTAAGCCGGTGCTTGGCACTGCCGTGCCAAAGCAGCCTGGCGACACAATATATCTGACATCATACAAGCCCAACGAGCTGCGCTACAAGTCGCAGACCGGCAACGACGCAGTGGCGGTGTTCTCCGAAGTCTATTTCCCATGGGGATGGACAGCCACCGTCGACGGCAAGGAATTGCCGATAGCCCGTGTCGACTACACGCTCCGCGGCATGCGTCTGCCAGCAGGAAGCCATGAAATCGTGATGCGCTTCGATCCCAAGTTGATACACACGACGGAAACCGTGGCCTACACATCGATAACGCTTGTTTATCTGGCTCTCATCGTGGCGCTTATAGCCACTGTGGCAGCCTACGGCAGAAGAAAGGAGCAGCTGTAGGTTGGGAAAAATCAGACGATATTGCACGGCGCTGACGCGCTACCGTAAAAGCAAAGGGTTCGGAATCCATTCCCCCTTTGCTTTCCATTTCGTGCTCAACGTGCTGCGCGAGAAGTCGGCTTACTATGCCTATGCCGACATTGCCGAACGCCGCAACGAGGCGCGCCGCATGAAACGTCTGCTCAAGGTGAGAAAACCGCGGATGATATCCGAGAAAAGTGCCCGGATGATGTTTCGCATCGCCAACTATTTCAACCCAAAGATGATTCTGCAACTCGGCACCAATTTCGGGGTGTCGGCATACAGCACGCTGCGTGTGGCGTCAGATTCGAGGATGTGGCTTGCAAGCAGTCAGGCAGAGCCGGAAATTGCTCTCGTCCTGCTGCAGAATCAAGCAGACCGCATCAGCGTCAGCGGTTCGTGCGGCGAGGCTGTCGACGACTATATCGCCGCCGTTGGCGACGGCAAGCGTTATGTGGTGGTCAACCGAGTGACAGAGACGGAAGCCGTCAGCGTGGAGCGCTGGCTTGTGTCGTTGGCAGAAACGGAGGCGGTTGTCGTGGTGCGCAATTTGCAGCACGATGAGGTTGTGGCACGTCTGTGGCGCGCATTGCTGTCGCGGCTGACATACGGAATGGCGTTTACCAACGGCAAGATGGGAGTAGCTGTGATAGAGAAGAAACTGCCCCGCCAGACGTTCTCCTTATGGTTTTAGCGGCACTGATGCTTGCGCGTGGCGCGCAGGAATTGCCATAAGAACAGCGCACCGCCCACAAACAAGGCTATGCTGAACGCATAGAAAATGCCCACGTCGCGCAGTCCCAACGGGAAGCCGAGCAGCCATCCGCTCGGGATGCCCACAAGAATGTAACTTACAAAAGCAATCCACATCATCGACATTGACTGTCCTGTGCCGCGCAGCGCGTTGGCAAAGCAAATCTGTGTGGCGTCACCGCATTGGTAAATGATCAGAGGCAGAATCAGAGCCATAGCAGAGGCCGCAACAATGCTGTCGTCGGTGAAGATGCCCACCAGCGGCTCTTTGGCGAAATAAAGCAGGAACGACACCGCAACAACCATTGCGAGCAGTATGTGATAGCCAGCCCATGCCGAGCGGCGCACTTCCGCCTGGTTGCCGCGTCCCACGTAGTTTGACACACGGATAGCCACTGCCGCGCCGATGCTGTAGTAGAACATGAAACCGAGCGTGCTTATGGTGAGTATCACTTGATAACTTGCCAGTTCCACAGTGCCGAGCCATCCCATCATCACGCCTCCAAACGTGAACGTGCCCGTCTCCATGGCCATTTGCAGCGAGATGGGCATTGATGTGCGTGTTATCGACAGCATCTCTCCGACGCTTTCACGGGTGTGCAGAAACGCCTTGCGCATAGGTGCGTAAGCCTGTCCGCGCAGCAGCACCACGGCAAACACCACTGTCATCAGCACCCGGGAGCCGAGAGTGCTGATGCCGGCGCCGAGCGCGCCCAGCTCAGGCATTCCGCACTTGCCGTAGATGAGCAGATAGTTGAACACAATGTTGACTGCATTGCCAGAAATAAGTATCCACATTCCCACCGATGGGCGCAGAAGGCTGTCGGCAAACTGGCGCATTGCGTTGAACAGAGCCACAAACACTATCGACGCAAGGATTACGAGATAGTAGGGACGGATGATGGGCAGCAGTTCGTCGGGCTGCCCGAAGCGGTCGATAAAAAAGTAGGCGCAGCCCATAACCACCGTCAGTAGTATGCCGAACAGAGCGTTGGCGATCAAAGCATTGCGGAAAGCCGCTCCCGCCTCGTCGTATTTCTGCCGGGCAAACAACGCGCCGATAATCGGAGTTATGCCGTATGAGAAGCCGAGCAGACCGATAATCACAAGGTTGAACAGATTGTTGACAAACGACACAGACGCAAGGTCGTTTGTGCCGTAATGTCCCACCATCAGCGTGTCGGCGAATCCCACAAGGATTACGCCTATCTGCCCGATGCACAGAGGCACGCCGAGTTTCAGCGTTGAGCGGTAGTGTTGAGCGTATGACGTCATAAATTTTCTTGACAATGTTTTATGTATGAATGCTTCGTTTTGCCTGTTTCCACAGCCGTGCGGCGGCATAGATGACGATGAGGGTCAGCACGATGGTTGCCGAGGCAGGAATATTGGTGGCATAGGCAGCCATCAGTCCGACTGTTGAGCCTGCAACGCTGATGATGGCGGCAAGCAGCATCATTGGCCGCAGTCGGCAGGTGAACACTTCCGCAGTCATCTGCGGCAGGGCAAATAGCGACATCAGCAGCATGATGCCGATTAGTTTCAGAGTGAGCACTATGCAGACGGCAACCAGTATGGTCATAAGTCCGTTGATAAGAGCCACAGGCATACCTATGGTGCGCGCATAGTCGGAATCGAAAGCGCAAGCCACGATGGGACGGTGGAGCAGAGCCATCACGGCAAGCAGCAGGACGAGAAATGCGGCAAACACAGCAAGGTCGGTGTGGGATACGGTGAGGATGTTTCCAAAGAGAAACGACTGCAGTTCGGGGACGTAGCCCGGAGTCAGGAACACGAACAGAATACCGAGAGCCATTCCCAAAGCCCAGACCACGGATATGGCGGAGTCTTCGCGCACGCGTTGTCGTGTTGACAGCCATTCAACGCCGACAGCCGACGCCACGGCGAATAATCCAGCCGTCACAACGGGATTGACTCCGAGAAAGTATCCCAGTCCGAGGCCGCCGAACGATGCGTGGGTCACGCCTCCGGCTACAAACATCATACGTCGTGCCACCACATACGTGCCCACCACAGCCGATGCGATGCCCACAAGCAACAGTGCCGCGAGAGCGTTTTGAAAAAATGAGTATTCAAAGATTTCCATAAGTTTATTTCTTGTTCTTGCGTTCGCGCTCCTCGCTGACGAGCAGCAGCAGTTCTTCTTTGACACACGCCGGCATCTCGATGCCGCGCAGGCGCAGCGACCGTGCCCATCCGGCGATATCTTCGGGCAGCAACGTGAGCAGCACGTCGCGGAATTCCTCTATCTGGCTGTCGGAGTATCCGTCGGGCGCAAAGCCGCGGTAGGCATCGAGTTCCTCGTCGTCGTAGTATATTATTTCGGTCGACAGCGTCGCCAAAGAGTCTTTCTCGCACGTAATGTGCATTCCGCAGCAACCCTCTTCCTCTACGGCTGGAGCCGCTTCCGCGTCATCAGGGGTGTTGTTTGGAGTCCGCCGCTCCGAGATTTTGTGACATGCGAACAGCACCGCCCCGAAGCCTATGGTTACAGCCAATATTATCAGCGCGGGAATCATTTGGCTACCTCCATTTTAAAACCTGCCAGTGCGAGATGCCGCCAATAGTCGGGATATGACTTCGACACCACTCCGGCATCGAGCACCGTCAGTGAGGGGAAGCGTATTGCAGCCGGGGCGAAAGCCATTGCCATCCGGTGGTCGTCGTAGGTGAGAATCCGCGGGTGGGCGGCGGCTTCGCCTGCTGCGCCGTTCCAAGAAAGGATGCTGTCGTCGGCAATCTCTATGTTGAACCCGAGTTGGGCGAGTTGGGCACGCAGCGCCTCGAGACGGTCGGTCTCCTTTATGCGCAGCGTGTGCAGTCCACCGATGCGGAACGGCCGCCCGGTGAGGCAAGCCGTCACAACAATGGTCTGAGCAATGTCGGGCTGGCTCGACAGGTCGATGTTGAGCGTGGCATCGCGGTCGGCGTCGCAGAATCCGAGAGCCACACCGTTGTTGGTGTACTCTGTTGTGACGCCAAACAGTTTGAAATATTCAGCCACGCGGCTGTCGCCCTGCAGGCTGTCGCTCTGCAAGCCGTTCAGACGGATGTCGAGGTCAGGACAGAGAGCCTTGATTTCATACCAATAGCTTGCCGCCGACCAGTCGCTCTCCACGGTCAGCGAGCTGGGCGAGTAAGGCTTTCCCTCGATGACGATTGTCGACTCCCCGACAGTCACTTCCGCTCCGAAATGGCGCATCAGTGCCGCCGTCATCTCGACGTATGGGCGCGAAGTCAGTCCGCCTTCGATTTCAATTGTCAGTCCGCCCTTCATCATAGGCGCAATCATCATCATCGCCGACACATATTGCGAGCTTACGTTGCCGCGCATCCGCAGAGGCGCGTCGGCTTTCAGATGCCTGCCCTCAATCCATAGAGGCGGATATCCCTCGGAGGTATAGTAGTCGATGTCGGCACCGCAGAGGCGCAGAGCCTCCACCAGTTCGCCTATCGGACGCTTGCGCATGCGCGGCGTGCCGTCGAGCAGCACGCTGCGCCACGGTTGCGAGGCGAAGTAGGCTGTCAGAAACCGCATAGCCGTTCCCGCCGCCCCGATATTCACGTTTGCCTGAGCGCTCTGAGTCAGCAACGCGCGCCGCATGGCGTTTGTGTCGTCGCAGTCGGCGATGTTGCCGATGCTGCATCCGTCGGCCATGGCAGCGATTGTCAGAGCCCTGTTGCTGATGCTTTTCGAAGCCGGCAGATTGACGTCGACAGCGTCAGTGGCTGGTGAGAACGATATTGTATAGTTTGTTTTTTCCATTTCTTGTCTATTTTGGCTGCATCGTGATTATCGGCACGAGCATCTCTTCCATCGATATGCCGCCGTGTTGGAACGTATCCTTGTAGTACTGCACATAATAGTTGAAGTTGTTTGGATACGCAAAGAAATCGCGGTTTGTGGTGAAGATGTATTTTGTGGAAATGTTCGGTGCCGGCAGCCCGAAGCGTTCCGGTTGCTTGATTTCATACACCTGCCGCTCGTTGTAGCCTAGGTTTTTGCCGAGTTTGTAACGCAGGTTGGTGTTTGTCGCCTTGTCGCCGACCACCTTTATCGGGTTGTCGACGCGGATTGTGCCGTGGTCGGTGGTCAGCACCACGCGGGCACCGCTCTCGGCGATGCGGCGCAGCAGGTCGCTTGCCGAGGAATGGCGGAACCACGATTCGGTCAGCGACCGGTATGCGGCGTTGCTCGACGCCAATTCTCGTATCATCTTCGATTCCGTGCGCGCGTGCGACAGCATGTCGATGAAGTTGAACACAATCACGTTGAGGTCGAAGTTGTTGAAATTGCTGAAATTCTGCAGCAGTCTTTCGCCGAAAGACGATTCGTAGATTTTGTTGTAAGAGAATTTGTAGCGTTTGCGGAAACGGTCGAGCTGCGTCTGGATCAGAGGCGACTCGTTGAGGTTTTTCCCCTCCTCCGAATCCTCGTCGACCCACAGCTCCGGAAACATTTTCTCAATCTGCAGCGGCATCAGTCCGGAGAATATTGCGTTGCGCGCATATTGCGTGGCGGTCGGCAGGATGGTGGTGTAGAGATCCTCCTCGATGTTGAACCATTCGGCAAGGATAGGCTTTGTTATGCGCCATTGGTCGAGGCGGAAATTGTCGATAAGGATGAAAAACACCTTTTCGCCGGCATCGAGCAGCGGAAACACTTTGTCCTTGAAAATCTCGTTGCTCATAAGAGGATGCTTGCCGCCGTTGACCCACGACTCATAGTTGCGTTTCACAAACTTGGCAAACTCCGAGTTTGCCTCGTTTTTCTGCATCAGCAGCAGTTCGTCCATGTTTGTCTCCGTCTGCGACAGCTCCATCTCCCAGAACACGAGTTTGCGGTATAGCTCATACCAGTCGTCGATGTTGTCCGACTCGTTGATAAGCCGCGCGATGTTGCGGAATTCCTGCTGGTAGTCGCTCGTAGCCTTCTGCGACACCAGTTGCCCGGAGTGCAGGTTTTTCTTCAGCGACATCAGTATCTGGTTAGGATTCACCGGCTTGATAAGATAGTCGGCAATTTTGTTGCCGATGGCTTGGTTCATGATGTTCTCTTCCTCGCTTTTGGTAATCATGATAACCGGCACGTTGGGCTGGACCTGCTTGATTTGTTGCAGAGTCTCCAAACCGCTGATGCCTGGCATGTTTTCATCGAGGATGATGATGTCGAACGTTTCCGTCTCCACCCGGTCGAGGGCGTCGGCTCCGTTGTTGACTGTCGTCACGTCATATCCTTTCATTTTCAAGAACATGATGTGGGGTTTCAGCAAGTCGATCTCGTCGTCAGCCCAAAGAATTTTTCCATTATTTTCCATAATCCAAAAACCTTATCAAAACGTAAAGTTAGCGATTTTCGGTGGTTGTTGGATTATGGACGGTTTCTTTTAAGAAATTTTATGCAGTCAGGCGTGTTTCCTGTGGCTGAGTTGGTAGAGCATGCCGTAGCGCGAGAATTTGTTGACGGCAAGGGCAAGGAAGAAATAAACTGCGGAAAGGAGCCACAGCATCTGGTATTCCAGCCCGATGTCGGCTATCGACGCGCCGTTGGCATTGATGCGCTCAAACGCCTGCATTGCCCATGTCGACGGACAGCAACCGCTGAGGAAGCGGAAGAACGGGTCCATGTCGAAAAGCGGCCATGTGATGCCCGACAGGAACAGGAAGATTATCGAAGTGAACACAATCACCAGAAACGCGCTCTCGCGTTCACGCACAAACACCTGCAAAGTCATTCCGAGGAATGTCACCGACAGCATGTAGGGTATCGACATCAGCAGGATGTCGATAAAGCCGCCCACTTGCGGATATTTGAAGATGGCGGGCACGATTAAGAGCAGATAGAGCAACGGGATGATGTAGATGACGATATAGGCGAGCGACTTGCCCAGCAGGCGGCATACGGCTCCGGAGTTGACCGTGTCGAGCGGGTCGATGCCTCCGTTGCGGCGACGGCGCTCGTAGATTGCACCGCCCATCATGCAGATGGCGAGAATGAGCGACTGCTGCACAATCAGCGTCAGGATGCCTGGCAGCAGGAATGTGGCAAAGCCTTGTTCGGGGTTGCCGAGAGCCACATACGTGCTTCTGACGGTTGCCGGAATCTTGGGGCCGTCGGCGCCGAGGCGGCCAATGGTCTCCACCTGTATCTTGCCTCCGAGCGTCATTGTGGCGTCGGTGAGCGAGGTGAGCATCGATTTGTAGCGCACGAGCAGCGACATGTCGCAGAACAATGTCACGTGAGCCTGTTCGCCACGGGCAATGTTTTTTGAGAAATGGCTGTCGATTAGCAAGATGCCGTAGGCTTTCTTTTCCGCAACCATGCGCCGGGCCTCCTGCATGTCGGCGGCATATCCGGCCAGTTGCGTGTTTTCGGAAGCGTCCATCATGCGCACCAGTTCACGGCTTTGTGTCGAGCGGCATTCGTCGACGACAGCCACCGGCACCTCGCGCGCCAATTCGGGGTTGTAGATTAGCGCGTAGACAATCGGGTAGGCGAGAGGCAGGAGGAAAAGGAAAATCAAGATGCCCTTATCCTTGAAAATCAGCCGGATCTCGTTTGCCCAAACTTTTATAATGTCGTGATAGAATTTTCTTATACTGTCCATATTGTCAATAGTCTAAGGCACATAAACCGGGTGAAGCGCATGGCGCTTGATGCGGCGTGCCACAAGCAGCGGCAGCAGCATGAATGCGAGCAGCGCGGCGTAGTAGAAACGCGAATAGTAGAGCGGAAGTCCGTTGAGCATCTGGTCTACGTAAATCAGGAAGTAATAGCGCGACGGAAGGATGTAGGAGAAGATTGCGATGCTTCCATACATGTCTTCCAGTGGGAATGAGAACGCTCCTATGGAGAAGGTCAGGATGCCGAACAGGGAGCAGAAACTGAGTGCCATGCGCAAGTTGGGCATTATGCCTGAGATGAATACGGCAAATCCCTGGTTGGCGAGGACAAACAGAAGCATTGTGCCGACAGCCTGCCACGGACTGCAGTTGAGAGGGAAATGCAGGTAGCCGTACATCAGCGACTGCATGAACACTCCCACGGCGGCGAAAACCACCGTTTGCGGCAGCAGTTTGCCGAGCAGGGCGATTGTTATCGAGCCGTGTGCCTCCTTTATCCATTGCGGTGAAGTCTGCATCTTCTCCTCGTGCCAGATGCTGTAGGCTGTCACGAGCAGAATCATCAGAGCCAGCGCCGTCGGGATGAAAGAGTTGCAGAGATACACGCTGTAGTTGCTTTCGGGGTTGTGCAGCGGATTTGTTTGCAGCACGACGGGTTGCAGCAGCGTCTGCGCCTGAGTGTCGGTAGCGGCGCCGGAGTTGACAAGATATGTCTTCACAATCGCCCCCGAGGCAAGCACTGAATTGGTCTTCAGGCTGCGGAAGAGCAGCGAGCTTGGAATGAAGAACGTCGAGTTGGTGTAGTACGCCAGTTCCGGAGCGCGTCCGGCAGTGGCGTCGCTTGTGAAATTGAACGGAATCACGTAGAAACCGTAGATTTTTCCTTTGCGTATCAATTGCATCGCCTCCGCCTCGCTGCTGACAACCGACACGACGCTCACTTCCTCCGACGACTTGATGTTGCGGATCAGTTTGCGTGTACTCTCGGTGTTGTCGTGGTTTACGATGGCGGTGGGGATGTGGAGCGGCAGCCCGTTTCTCATCAGACCGAGCAGAAATCCTGCCAAGACAATCGGAATGACTGTCATGGCGAAGAAGTAGATCCGCCTGCCGCACAGCTGACGGCATCCGCGCTTTATTGAGTTGACAAATCCTGTGCTTATCATTTTTTTTGTTATTCCATTACGACGGTCATGCCCGGACGCAGGTTCTCGATTGGATTGACAGGCGACAAGCGCACCTCGAATGTGCGGCTGTCGTATTCACCGGTGACTTTGGTTGAGCGCCAAACGGCATAGTCGCCCATATCTTTTACATAGTAGACTTTGGCTTTCACTTGCTTCAAGCCGAGGGCTGGGATGCTTACCGACACCACTTTGCCTACGGTCAAGTCCTTGAGCATTGTCTCGCGCACGTTGAAAACCATCCACTTGTCGGCTGATTTCATGACGTTCATGATTGGTGTGCCTGTCGACACGAGTTCGCCCTCGTTGGGGAAAATGTCGGTCACCTCGCCATCGCATGGTGCGAGCAGGTACTGGTCTTTCAGAATTGACTCAACTTCGGCAACTGAGCCTCTGGCTGCGTTTGCCATAGCCGCCGCTGCCATCTTGTCTTCTTTCTGCGCGCCTTCGCGGGCAAGGTCATACTGCGACTTGGCTGCGCTTTCCTGGGCTACCGCAGCATCGTAGGCTGCCTTTGCCTCGTCGCGCTTCTGAGCCGACACTACGTTCTGCTTGTAGAGCGATTCAAGGCGTTCGTAAGTCTTTTTATGGATGTCGAGCGATGCGCGGGCCTGTTGCCACAACTCGTATGCGCTGGCAATCACTTGCTTGCGCGCTCCGGCGTCGGCTTTTTCCTTCTGGGCTTCGGCGGCGTCGCGCATGGCGAGAGCCTGAGCCAGCTTGGCGTCGACAGTGGCACTCTCAATCTTTGTGAGCGTGTCGCCCTTATGCACAATCTGTCCCTCGTGGACGTAGAATTTCTCCACGCGACCGGGCATCAGTCCCGACACGCGCACGTTGGTGCCGTCAACTTGTCCCTGCACAATCTGCTGTGCGGGCTTGATGGAGATGAAGCCTATGATTGCCAGCACTATCACAGCCACAGCCGTGGCAGCGATGGCAAGAAACAGGCTGTGTTCTTTCTTGCGTATTGTTTTCTCGTCCTCTGTTTTGAAATTCAGATTTTCCATATCGTGTTTTTATTTTTGTTCAGATTAATATTTTAAAGTTCCAGTCACTTTTGAGAGATATACGTTGCAGAGTTGCACATCGATTTCGGCGTCGATGTTTTCCGAATTTGCTTTCAACCAAGCCGTTTGTGCAGCCATTACGTTGTCGAGTGTCATGACCCCTTCTTTGTAGCCCAGCTGCGCCTGGCGCAGGTTTTCGTCGGCTTTTGACAGGTTTGACTCGGTGGTGCGCAGAGTCTTTGCCGCCTCGGCGGTCTTGTAGGAGGCTTGGCTCACCTGCAGCTCGATTTTCTCCTTTGCTTCTTCAAGCTCCAGGCTCTTCACGATGCTCTCGCTGCGTGCCGCCTTGTATTTGTAGTAGTTGCCGCCCCAGTGCCACAAAGGAATCTTTACCATCGCTCCGACGCTGAACATTCCGTTGAATTTCTTGTCGAAGCCGTTGAAAATGTTTGGATTGGAGAATCCGTAGGTGCCCACCAGCGCAACGGTGGGCAGCATCGATGAGCGAGCCTCATATTGCTTCTGCTCGTAGACCTTGACTGCGAGTTCCAGACTTTTTATGTCGGAGCGGTTGTTGTAGACGTCCTGCATCGTGTATGCGGCGGGCTGCATGGCTCCAAACGATTTGTGGTCCGACACCTCGTCGGCGAGTGTGAATTCCTGGGTCATCGGCATGCCGCAAATCTGAGCCAGCGCCATGCGCGACAGAGCCAGACCGTTGTCAACCTTCGTGAGGTCGATGTTTGCCTCGTTGAGTTTCACCTCCACATTGAGAAGGTCGGAGTTGGTGGCAATGCCTTGGCGTATCATCGCTTCCACGTTGCTGTGGAGCGTGTCGAGCAGTTCGATATAGCTTACGGCGAGTTTCTTCTTCTCTCCGAGCGACACAACCTGCCAATATGCGGCGTCGACAGAATAGACCACCTCGCGGGCGGTGTTGTCGTGCATCAGCGACGCGATTTCCTGCCCCATCTCAGCCATTTTGTTGAGCGCGCGGATTTTTCCGCCCATATATATAGGTTGGGTGAGCGTTACGGCTCCGGCAAAGAGGTTGTGGATGTCGAACGTCATTGCTTCTTTCGGAATCAGAGCCACTTGTGTGGGGACATATTGTCCGTTCACCTGCACCGGGCGTCCGTCGGGACCGGTGAGGAGGTTGAAGTCGTAGGTTCCTGTGGCTGGGTTGAACGTCTTTGTCGGAAGCATCTGGTCGCCTGAGAGCAACGAGATTTCCTTTTGGTTGTACATATATCCACCGGCGAAATCGATTCCCGGCAAATAGGCTGCGAATGCCTGCTTTTTCTGGTATTCGGCAGCTTTGATGCGCTCTTGCGCAATCTGCATTGTCTTGTTGTTGCGCAACGCCATGCTGCGGCAAGAGTCGAGGGGTATCGGAGTGCCGGCATGGCTGACAGCCACGGCTGCTGTCAGCATGGATAATGCGATGGTCAAAAATTTCTTGATGTGCATAGTTGTTCTTGCTAATTCGGATACAAATTTAACAAGAACAGAACAATAATTGTTCTTATTCCTTTCTCAAAAAGACTATGTGTTCAAGAAAAACGACTAATAGAACACCAATAACAAATCCGTTTGTGAGAATTGGGCGCAAGGCTATCGGCAAATCTTCGCCTACAGTGGGTGGAATAAATGCCACAAGAAGAGCCACAATCAGAGGCAGCGCGATGGTCAAAGCGTGGTCGAACGACTTGACTATTTTCTTCTCCGACATCATACTGAACGCTGCAGCAAGCTGAAGAATAACGACATACGACAGAATCAGTCCGATTACGACATTCGGAAGCTGGGTGAGCCACACCACGGCGTCGGGCATACAGGCGCATGCGAGCAGTCCGATGGCGCAGGGGACGATTGTGGCGAGCGAGGCGCAGCGTGTGGATGAGATGATTCCGGGAGAAATAGAATAATCCACAGGGCCGATCACGCCCATCATGCCGGCAAGGATGTTGCCGGCGCCTGTCACGGCGCAACCGCGGCGCATTTTGCCGTTGTCGGCGACGCCGATGAGGCTGCGCACCGACTCTATGGAACCCAATTCGTTGATGAGCAGCGCGAAGAAGCACACTAAGAATGAGATGACCACAGGAATGTCGACTTCGGGCTTGATTATCAGTTTGTCGATGTCGGTGGTGTAGCCGGCTGACTGCACTTCCGGCATACCACTGAACAGGAAGTAGACAAATGAGCCGACAACCGTGACAATCATTACGGTGAGCGACTTGCCCACGCCGCGTAGAAACCGCTCAAGGGCGAACGTGGCGATAAGTCCGACAAGGAAGAATGCGAAGCTGAAAAGGTCGTGCCCCTCGCCGAAGAGCAGCGATATGATCACTGGGGCGAGAGTTATGGCAATCAGCCCGAGAATCACAACGATTACGCGTGGCGTGAAGATGCGCGCCACCTTGCCGAGCAGCCCCGACACCGACAACAGCAGCAGCGTGGCGCCGCCGATGGCCACTGCGGTGTAGATGGCATTGAAACTGCTGCTTGCCGATGCCGACAGGATGCCGACAATCAAGACTGCGGCAGGGCCTACAACCAGCGGCAGACGGTGTCCCCAGAATGCCTGGACAAGCATTGTCAGTCCAAGCACGAAGTAGACCGACTGCAGATAGGATGTCTGCATCTGGATGTCGTCGCCGAACTGCAATTTCGCCAACATGCCGATGGTGACCACGTTGGGGATGGCAATCACGAGCCACTGCAGTCCGTAAAGCAGAGTGTGGATGACTGGAGGCTTGTCGTTAAGGTTGTATTTCAGTTGCATATTATTGAGTTTTTTGTTATTCCCAGGTGTAGTTGTCGCCCTGCTGGGAGTGCCAGTTGAGAAGCCCGTTGATGAAAGGCTTGGCAAAGCGGAACAGCGGCAGGCAGAAGAATTGGTGCGGCGACTGCAGCACTGTGGCTGTGCGTCGCTTGGCGAAGATGAAAATCAGGGTCTCTATCAGGTAGATTGCGGCGGCCACCGATGCCAGAACGGTGGGTTTCAGCCATTCGCCGTCGCCGTTGAGATAAAGCATGGCGGGATATGCCACGCCCGCGGCGGCAAGCAGCAGGTAGAGATAGTATGCCACGTTTGTGAGCAGACGGATGCCCGGGATGCGCGACCGCAGGAATTTCTGCGTGAAGAAATGCCGCTCCTTGTTGAGTTTCGATGTGTAGGCGAAGGAGTCGTTGTGCTCCACCAGAATGCTTTCAGGCGACAGCTCGACTGCAACATTGTCGCCGTCGGCAATCTCGCTGATAAAAATATCGTCGTCGCCGTATTTCAGGTTGAGCGACGAAGAGAATCCTTTCACTGCGAAAAACGCCGACCGCTTGTATGCCACATTGTTGGCACAGGCGCGGTATGTGTTGCCGTGGATAGCAGCGGCAAGATAGCGCGACGCGTCGTCGCAGTTGTCAAACGTGCGGTAGCGGTGGCCGAGGCCGCGGTCGTTGCTGTGGTCGTTGTGGGAATAGCCCAAAACTACGTCGGTATAGTCGTCGAAATGACGTCCGATGCATCTCAGCCACAGGTCGCTTTGCGGCTGGCACTTTGCGGAGGTGACCACCACAATGTCGTTTTTGGCAGCCTTTACACCGAGAGTTATGCCGAGTTTGCGTTTCGACACATTGGCGGTGCTGTCGGGGATAAACGTAGACCGCAGATGCGGATATTCAACCTGCAGGAGAGTCATCGCGTCGTCGACACTCTCGGAAGCATCGGCATTCACAACAATAATCTCGAAATCGGGATAATTCTGCGACATCATCAGCGGGATGTTTGAGGCGAGCAGCTCGGCGTCGCAACCGCTGGTAAGCACAATGACTGAAAGGGCTGGCAGCGGCTGAACATCGTCGTGCTCGGTGTCAAGAGCGTTGTCGGCTACCCAATGCGACAGTGCTGCCTTGCGTCTGATTGTGACAATCGACAGCACTACAGCGGCAATCGCCAATGCGGCATAGCCGTAGATTTCATAGTTGAATATTTCAAAAGGGATATACTCCATATTGTTTTCCGAAAAATTTCCACAAATTTACATAGAAACTGACAAACACATCGGATTTTCTTGAAAGAAATGAAAAAACGGCAATACTCTATTGCACTTTTTCAGAAAATTCGTACCTTTGCAACCGTATTCGGGGCGTAGCTCAGTCCGGTTAGAGTACACGTCTGGGGGGCGTGTGGTCGCTGGTTCGAATCCAGTCACCCCGACAATTTAAGGTTCAAATGATTGCAATTCAATTATTTGAACCTTGTTTTTTAAAATAACAACCTGTACATATTCGGGACAGAACTTTCCACAAAAAAACATCCCCTTCCCCACCACATCATTCCATCCGCGCCGCGTCTGGACAAGAGCCGATGGCATTTTGCAATTTCCCCGTCGTCGCCTTATGGCGGGTCAGTAGAAATTTAGCGGGGATAAATTTTAGGCATCCAAATGTTATGCCGA
>OGOB01000370.1_pt1 | contig 25445 bp, 25 predicted proteins | sample 1573611 | NCBI WGS metagenome assembly OGOB01 (sample SAMEA2582016, study PRJEB24529) | metagenome | biome: Human gut stool | place: China | collected 2011 | reverse complement strand
AAATATTAAGTTTTAATAGAAAAAGAGAAAAAGTCTGCCTTTTCCTTGGTTATTCATTAGAAAAAGTGTATCTTTGTTCCGTTATTCATTAGAAAAAGTGTGAAAAACTTGAGATTATTCGTTAGAAAAAGTGTAGATATCTACAAATATTCATTAGAAAAAGTGTGGAGTTTATGCGATTATTCATCAGAAAAAGTGTAAATCATGGAAAGAAGCATCTATAATAAACTCATAGAATGGAAGAATAAGCAAAATCATAAACCTCTGATTCTCAACGGAGCAAGACAAGTAGGCAAGACCTATATCCTGCAAGAATTCGGAAAAAGAGAATATAAGAAGCTTGCATTCTTCAGTCTCGACAGAAATCAGAAGGCAGCAGAAGTGTTTGAAAAAGGAGGCACAACTGCTGATATACTGATGGCACTCTCCGCCATCAGCCAGGTAGATATTACCCCCAACGATACCCTTATGGTACTCGATGAGATACAGGATTGTCCCAAAGCATTAGAAGCTTTAAAGTTCTTTTGCGAGGATGCTCCTGATATTCATATCATCGTGGCAGGATCCCTGCTGGGAATATCACTCCATAGCGGGGTATCATATCCTGTAGGAAAAGTGGAAGAGTTGCGTCTCTACCCGATGAACTTCATCGAATTCCTCGATGCCATGGGAAAAGCAAAACTGGCAAGCATCCTGAAAGAAGGAAATTGGAACGTCATCAATTTACTGGAAACAGAATTGATCAGCCTGCTGCGACAATATTATTATGTAGGAGGAATGCCAGCCGCCGTACTCGCCCATGTAGAGCAGAAGGGTCTGCAAGAAGTACGTTCCATCCAAAAACAGATTATACAAGACTATCGCCGAGATTTCTCGAAGCACGCACCAGATAGAGAAGTGCCTCGCATTAATATGGTGTGGGACAGTATCCCTGCCCAACTTGCCAAAGAGAACAAGAAGTTCATCTATGGAGCCGTGAAGAAAAGTGCCAGAGCCGCAGATTTCGAACTGGCCATCCAATGGCTGATAGATGCAGGACTGGCATATAAGGTTCAGAGAGTCAATACCCCACGCCTCCCTTTCAAATTCTATGAAGACCTGAACGCCTTCAAACTCTTCATGCTCGATGTGGGACTGATGGGAGCGATGGCAGAGACTTCAGCAGAATCGATGTTGGTAGGAGATGGCATTTTCTCTGAATATAAAGGAGCCTTCACGGAATTATATGTCTTCACCCAGTTGAAGAGCCAGGATATTTCATTATACTATCATGCTGTGGATAACTCCACAATAGAGATTGATTTCCTAGCCCAATGGCACGACCGGGTTATACCGATTGAAGTAAAGGCAGAGGTGAACGTCAAGGCCAAATCTCTCAGAACATTCATCACCAACAATCCGGAACTGAAGGGACTCCGCTACTCTATGCTTCCCTATAAGGATCAAGATTGGATGATCAATGTTCCGCTCTATGCATGCCTGACACCATTTGATAAATTACCTAGTATTATTTGACAAATCAGCCTAATGGCATTTAATAAAAGCTTCGATTCTGACATATCCGTCAGAATCGAAGCTCAAGCCAATCATCGAAATTCACGTTCTGGAAAGTGTGGATGCCCAGCTTCTCGGCAGCCTCACAGTTTTCCTTCAGATCATCGATGAAGAGGGTTTTATCGGGATGGATGTTCGCCTGCCTGATTACCTTTTCATAGATGCGGGCATTAGGCTTTGCCAGATGCATTCTCTGAGAGAGGAAGCACTGCTCGAAATAATCCTCTACCCCATGGTTCTGATAAGGGAAGAGATGCTCCACGCAATAATCCCAATGTATATCAATGGTATTGCTCAAGAGGAAGAGGCGGTAACCAGCCTTCTTCAACTGCAGGAGTCGCTTCTTTTTCTCATCAGGAATCTCCACCAGCATCTTGTTGGCAGCATCGATGATCTCTTCATTCGTCACATCAGCTCCAGTCAACTTACGGGCTGCATCGCAGAATGCTTCGGTGGTAATCATTCCCACACCCAGTTTGCTCATCAGCTTCATCCCCTCACTCTGAGGATTCGGATTAGCCAGTTCCCCCATTCCTATCGCCTTGAAAGCCCCGATGCATCCTTCCGGATTGAGCTTCACCAAGACATTTCCCAAATCAAATATGATATTCTTGTATTGCATAATCTATACCTTATTATAAATCACACTTTTAATCTTTAATCAGATACTTACTGCAAAAGTACTGTAAATTCGGGAGAGAACAAATGATTTGGAAAAGGAATGGCGGGAATATAACATTTATTAGTAAAAGAGGAAAGCCTATGTATGAGAAATGTTTTTCTAAAACTATTGCCACTATTGCCACACTTCAAGTTAACCGATTGGTCTTTAGCTATTTAAGTATAACAACAAGGGCATTTTTATTGTCACTTATTACCTAGCCCACTGACGGAAGCGTGCACCTTGAATAGATTTTACACTATACCCCACAGAGATAATAACATCAAGATTGTAGTATTTTACCTCTTTACTCTGCGTTTTCCCCTCTAAAGCACCATGTTGAGTGGTTGTTCGGAATTTCCGAACAACCACTTTTTCGTCCAATTCTCCTTCTTTGAAAATATTGGAAATATGTTCACTAATAGTTGCTTTACTTTTATTAAACAAAGCACCTATTTGCTCTTGATTCAACCACACGGTTTTATTCTCCAATCTCACGTCAAGTCTTACACCTTCATCAGATTGGTAAATAATCATTTCGCCCAAATCCGTCTGCACTTCATCCTCCCATTTATATCCACAATCCATGCAGAGATGAATCATCCCTTCAGATTGCACATTCTGCGAGTTGCATTTCGGGCAAGTTATCTTATTATTATTTGCTTCCATTGTTACGCTATTGCTTATTCCTTAGCTCTTCTATCAAGTCATTTACAATATATGTATCACTCATTAAATGCAAGCCAAGTTCTTTGTCATGTAACATACGGCAAACATCAGAGTCATAGAATATCTGTAATGCTCTGTCGGTTGATATATGCAGCGTGTCGGCTAACTGCTTTATGACACGAGCGATTTTGTTCCATAATAAAAAGTCCAACATAATTATATCCTTTCATATGATTTGAATTGCAAATACTTATCTACTATCTCTTGGCTTAATATGCAAATCTGATAGTTGGGCTTGTGATAAACCAACTGGCGAAGAGTATGCTCAACATCTGCATAGCCATTGATATAGGCTTCTACTGCATCAATTACACGATCGTCAGCCACTCCTCCTTCAATGATGTCATACCCACTCCAAGGCTGCTTTCCTCTTCTGCTGTCAACAATGAAGTCAAGCCATTCCTTATCGTAAGCACCAAATCGTTTTACCTTGCTGTCTTGTGGTAGAGCGAACTCATAGGTGTTCACTATAGCTTGCCCGGTTCGTCTGATGGTCTTGATACGGACAGCCCATTTGGAGGCTTGTTCAAATAAAGGCGTGAGATAGAAGCCTGGACCAAAATCCAAGTCCTTTCTGCCAATGCTTACTAAAGGATGCTCAACAATGACATTTGAACCATGATATAATATTTGCTTTTCCATTATTCTTTTCTTTCCCAATTTTTAAGAGCTTCGACCACATCATTTGCTACAGCTTCTCGGCTCTCGGTATGTAGAGTGTCATAGCAATCTTGAATGAGACTCTTGATTAGCCCCACCTTATCCAATCGCTTTCTCATTTCAGACGGCGATATACCCATTTTTTGTGCCGAAGCCTCGATGGCCAACACCGTAAAGGCGAGGCGTTCGAACTCTGGAGCACTTTTCTGTAATAGTTCTCTATCTTCCATTCTTTGCAAAATATTGTATTTAAATGCAAATTTAAAGATTTTCTCTGATATTCCACTCAATTTCGGAGTTAAATAAAGAAAAATAGACTGATTTTGCCAATTTCTTTGCTAAACATTCCTGAATCTCACTCAATTTCTGCACTTTTTGCGAAGCAGATTGGAGGCTCTGCGTTTTCCCCTCTAAGGTACCATGTTGAGTGGTCTGTCGGAAATTCCGACAAACCACTTTTTTCTTACAAAGTCCATTTAACGTTAAGTTTTATTTCTTTTGCTAAAATTTCTTCGTATAAAAAACGAAGTAATCAATATTTTTAGTATCTTTGTGGCGTAAACATTCAAACTAAGCGTTATGGAAAATGATTATCAGAACAACAACAGCATATCAGACACTGCAAACAACAACGAAGAATCGAACAAGCCCGAACATGAAATTAAGGTAGAAATCGTTAGCATTGAAGTAGTAGGCGAAGATACTTGACGATAGCGCCGTACCGATACCATACTATCACTGCAAACAATACTAAGATTTAAGTTTCGCTTGTTGAATTCACATTATCTACATCTACTCTTGTAATTCGGAGTGGTTGTTCGGAAATTCCGAACAACCACTCTGGTACGAAATATAATAGCCTTACTTTACATCAAACTCCAAACCTAACAGACAGGCCGATTCCTTGATGCTCTTATAGGTTGGAATCAATTCACTATACCTTGATAGTATGATTTCCGATATCAATTCCATAAAGGTGCGATTAAAACTCAGTGTTTCACTTAAACTACAAACTTGGAAACTAATTTCAATTCCATAAAGGTGCGATTAGAACGCCCTGGATCCATCCATCTTCATTTCCTCGAACATATTTCAATTCCATAAAGGTACGATTAGAACTATGCTCCATGTTCATGAAGTAGTGATGTATGTCCAATTTCAATTCCATAAAGGTACGATTAGAACTAACATACGATTATAATTATAATCACGTTTAGCGGTGATTTCAATTCCATAAAGGTACGATTAGAACTTAATCAAGCTAAGTTTCAAGCTCAAAAAAGTGAGATTTCAATTCCATAAAGGTACGATTAGAACATTTGAGTTTCGATAACAATACCACTGCTAGTATATTTCAATTCCATAAAGGTACGATTAGAACCCACCAGCTTCAGTTGTGAAGCTCGCGAGGCATACAATTTCAATTCCATAAAGGTACGATTAGAACTAGCCGTAGGTCATTTCGATGGCAAGAAGGTGGAAAATTTCAATTCCATAAAGGTACGATTAGAACCCTAGTTCTTCATTAGATTCTTTGAATGCTTTTAAATTTCAATTCCATAAAGGTACGATTAGAACACGGCGGCGGCAATCATTGCTTCGGTCGTCTCTTATTTCAATTCCATAAAGGTACGATTAGAACTTTGCTTGAGATTGCTGACGCTGCCCAAATGCCTTTCTATTTCAATTTCATAAAGGTACGATTAGAACTTAAATACTGTATGAATCGTAAAACCAACCGCCGAAATTTCAATTCCATAAAGGTACGATTAGAACGGCTGGAAACTTGACTTCGAGACTTTCGAGAGTAATTTCAATTCCATAAAGGTACGATTAGAACTCTATTACATTATTTTATGCATTTATCCTTGATGATTTCAATTCCATAAAGGTACGATTAGAACGCATTTTGGACAATCTCAGCGTTAACGCTCTTCGTTATTTCAATTCCATAAAGGTACGATTAGAACTTCCTGGTTCTGCGCCTGCTGCCATCTGTTTTCTTATTTCAATTCCATAAAGGTACGATTAGAACACTTCCACCCAACTTGTAAATACTACAAATCTTTATTTCAATTCCATAAAGGTACGATTAGAACGAGATTGCAGCGTTTTATCAATAAAGATTCTATTATATTTCAATTCCATAAAGGTACGATTAGAACACAGGGCAAACTACGTGCAGAAATCGGAAAACTTAATTTCAATTCCATAAAGGTACGATTAGAACTAAACTCGTTTCTTCTGATTGAACTTCTTTATCATATTTCGGTTCCATAAAGGTACGATTAGAACATCAATCTCCTTGAAGTATCGCTCGGGATCCTCAATTTCAATTCCATAAAGGTACGATTAGAACGCCAATACTTTTTGGCCTATGTTTGTTTCTTCAATATTTCAATTCCATAAAGGTACGATTAGAACTTATTATGAGTCTGTTGATGTTGATTCATTTAATTATTTCAATTCCATAAAGGTACGATTAGAACCTTAAGGCGAATATGAGCCTGGAAGGTGGTTCTGGCATTTCAATTCCATAAAGGTACGATTAGAACTTCAGAAGGAACGTGGAGAAGCTGGTGCGAACCCTATTTCAATTCCATAAAGGTACGATTAGAACGAGCCTTCTTTATCTGTTGCTCATCCTGCGATTCCTTATTTCAATTCCATAAAGGTACGATTAGAACTGGCTGGGCGCATTACTGGAATGCGGACAGGGGAACTATTTCAATTCCATAAAGGTACGATTAGAACTGACCACGGTTTTTGTCTTAGTACTCATTTGAATTATTTCAATTCCATAAAGGTACGATTAGAACGCTTCGCAAAGTTGGCGCTATATTAGCAAATACCCGATTTCAATTCCATAAAGGTACGATTAGAACCGTACTTAAGGGCGAACAGGAAATGGACGCATTCAATTTCAATTCCATAAAGGTACGATTAGAACCTTTTTCTTTCTGCTTCTCCTCATCATCCTTACTATTTCAATTCCATAAAGGTACGATTAGAACTCAACAGCAATCAGAGTGTGCTGCTGACAGACCAGAAATTTCAATTCCATAAAGGTACGATTAGAACGAGAAGAGAGTAGATGATTATCACCCAGACAACAAATTTCAATTCCATAAAGGTACGATTAGAACTCACATTTATACCTGATGCAGACACGCTGAAGCAATTTCAATTCCATAAAGGTACGATTAGAACGTTCTTGATGTAGTCAGCAGACTTTCCGTCCTTCATTTCAATTCCATAAAGGTACGATTAGAACGGGCGAGGCTTCTCGCAGGTAGCCGATTTCTACAATTTCAATTCCATAAAGGTACGATTAGAACGTGCTCATCAGCATACGCTGACGCATCTGTGCCAATTTCAATTCCATAAAGGTACGATTAGAACAATAGTTTTGAATACGACCTAAACGCGCCTTACTTATTTCAATTCCATAAAGGTACGATTAGAACTGCCGTATCGGAGGACGTTGCGCCCTGCGTTGTCGTATTTCAATTCCATAAAGGTACGATTAGAACTACAATTACCATATCCGAAACTCCACACGATGAAGTGATTTCAATTCCATAAAGGTACGATTAGAACCTTCCTTGGCGGCGTTCACCGCTTCGGCAAATTCCGGAATTTCAATTCCATAAAGGTACGATTAGAACTGTTGAATGATGAAGATTCTGAGTTCCCATATTGCTATTTCAATTCCATAAAGGTACGATTAGAACAAATGTGCGAGCACCTGCGAAACAAAATCTGAATCGTATTTCAATTCCATAAAGGTACGATTAGAACGCAGGCATCAATGCATCACTTATGCGTCAGTATGCCAATTTCAATTCCATAAAGGTACGATTAGAACGCCCCTAATCCCCACCCAGGAGCAAGAAACGCAAATTTCAATTCCATAAAGGTACGATTAGAACATTTTGTCACTCTTAACCTCGTGCCAATAGTCCTATTTCAATTCCATAAAGGTACGATTAGAACTAAGGTGAATCCAGTCACAATCGTCGATATCTTCTAATTTCAATTCCATAAAGGTACGATTAGAACACGAGCAAGGGCGCATTAAGAAACTTGATATGTATTATTTCAATTCCATAAAGGTACGATTAGAACAGACCACCAAGCGGACAATAACCAACCGATCAACATTTCAATTCCATAAAGGTACGATTAGAACTGTCTACGCCGTATTGTAGATTCTGAATCACATCAGAATTTCAATTCCATAAAGGTACGATTAGAACCTGACAACAACTGATTCAATCAAGATTGAACCTAATTTCAATTCCATAAAGGTACGATTAGAACCGAGCAGCACGACAAGACCAACAGCGCAATGCGAATTTCAATTCCATAAAGGTACGATTAGAACTGAACCTCGGAGTGGGAGAATACAAGGACGGAGCACATTTCAATTCCATAAAGGTACGATTAGAACATCCATCGGCAGCAGGCAAGGGTGGGGTAAGTTTATTTCAATTCCATAAAGGTACGATTAGAACACGACCTTGCAGATTGCATTACGCTGGGCGATCGCCAATTTCAATTCCATAAAGGTACGATTAGAACTCTTATTAACGAAAACTGACAGAATCGCTTTAGCGAATTTCAATTCCATAAAGGTACGATTAGAACGGTTCCGCTCCTGCCTACGTTGCGAAGTATCTTGCATTTCAATTCCATAAAGGTACGATTAGAACGCATTCTTCCAACCAGCTTGCGAAGATAGCATGTATTTCAATTCCATAAAGGTACGATTAGAACTGCCTTCGCCAGGAGATAGAGGAGTATCAGAACCTTATTTCAATTCCATAAAGGTACGATTAGAACCTTTAGTATATGCAACCTGAGCAATCATCTGCTGGAATTTCAATTCCATAAAGGTACGATTAGAACACTTGTCGCACAATGATGTTTTTTCTTGTGCTCCATTTCAATTCCATAAAGGTACGATTAGAACTACCACCCCTATAACCCCGTCTTCCGCCTACCGCGATTTCAATTCCATAAAGGTACGATTAGAACTTTTAACTTGGATAATTACTTTAATAAGTCTATCCAATTTCAATTCCATAAAGGTACGATTAGAACGATATAAACCAAAAAACGATTACTAACACGCAAAACGTATTTCAATTCCATAAAGGTACGATTAGAACGCCCTTGCCGCTTATCATCTTAAAGTCTCCCGTTATTTCAATTCCATAAAGGTACGATTAGAACCTTCCTTCCATCCGTTGCTGTTCATGTTGATCCAGATTTCAATTCCATAAAGGTACGATTAGAACCAGGTACTCCGTCTCGTGCTCCTTGTTGCCATCACCAATTTCAATTCCATAAAGGTACGATTAGAACTTCTTCTTGCGGACGAGTCTCACCAAGGAGTATAGAGATTTCAATTCCATAAAGGTACGATTAGAACGTACCAGGATAAGGCAGATAAGCTGCTATCTAACATTTCAATTCCATAAAGGTTTGAAGAAAGGGCAAGTACTTGTTTCGTGCGCTGCAATTTCAATTCCATAAAGGTACGATTAGAACTAAAAGCCCCAAACCATAAGAATATGATTCGGGGCTTATTTCAATTCCATAAAGGTACGATTAGAACTTACGATAGATTTTGTATCAGATTCACAGGTTTTGGATTTCAATTCCATAAAGGTACGATTAGAACAGCAGGCAAAATAAAATCATTCGTGAACTTCTTCATTTCAATTCCATAAAGGTACGATTAGAACTTTGCGTTTTCAGCGTCAACATTTGCCCAAGCACGAATTTCAATTCCATAAAGGTACGATTAGAACTATCTGAACCCATACCATCAAGATTAAGCTCAGATATTTCAATTCCAAAAAGGTACGATTAGAACACAGCCTTGATGATATCCTCCGCATTGATGGTATGATTTCAATTCCATAAAGGTACGATTAGAACTTGAAAGACCCGAGAGCAGGACATTTACTTGCCAAAATTTCAATTCCATAAAGGTACGATTAGAACTTTCGTTATGTCCTTACTTCTCGTCTTTTGACTAGTTATTTCAATTCCATAAAGGTACGATTAGAACTTGTTAACCTGTACCTCAAAGTATTTCCAAAGACTCATTTCAATTCCATAAAGGTACGATTAGAACGGTTATCGCCGACCACTCTTTTGAGGGGAAGACTGTATTTCAATTCCATAAAGGTACGATTAGAACAAGCCGAACATTTGTTTCCTCGTGACCCTACTACATTTCAATTCCATAAAGGTACGATTAGAACTAATGTTCATGATGATTGGAAAGCTCAGTATCTTGGATTTCAATTCCATAAAGGTACGATTAGAACGCTGACAAATCTTTGCAAGCTACACGAGAGACTAATAATTTCAATTCCATAAAGGTACGATTAGAACTTGAAGTACAGGTTAATAATATGAAGACTGGACAGAAATTTCAATTCCATAAAGGTACGATTAGAACTCTCTGGTGTTTCTCCTGCGGAGTTTTCAGGTTCATTTCAATTCCATAAAGGTACGATTAGAACCAGTTGCTTCCTATTTTTTGTGAATGGTTGAATCCATTTCAATTCCATAAAGGTACGATTAGAACTTAAGTGCTCCGGTTCTTTTACTGCTGATACGTTATTTCAATTCCATAAAGGTACGATTAGAACCCAAAAAACGTGAGATTTCTAAAACTCTACTTCCGCTTATTTCAATTCCATAAAGGTACGATTAGAACGCCTCCTACTCTCGATGCTACAGCCCTGGAGCCTACATTTCAATTCCATAAAGGTACGATTAGAACCAAACCTCCCTTAGCATCAAGAGTGATCTTTCCGCATTTCAATTCCATAAAGGTACGATTAGAACCTTCATCATCGGTGATGTCTTTATAGTCCGTAGTCAATTTCAATTCCATAAAGGTACGATTAGAACGCTGCTCGGTTTTCACGCTATCCTTCGTTTCCTGAATTTCAATTCCATAAAGGTACGATTAGAACACTACTTCTTTCTCTTATCCCCATAGGAATGAGTTATTTCAATTCCATAAAGGTACGATTAGAACCCATTTCTGCTATTGATTCTTTAAATAGTTTTGAATTTCAATTCCATAAAGGTACGATTAGAACAAGCCGATCATTTGTTTCCAGTTGATCCTACAACATTTCAATTCCATAAAGGTACGATTAGAACCAACTCAGTCTAGTGGTAAGATGACTGGTATTCAATTTCAATTCCATAAAGGTACGATTAGAACACATCTTGCAGTACGTCACACAATGTAGTTGCTAGATTTCAATTCCATAAAGGTACGATTAGAACGTTGAGTGCACCATTACTTGGTTTGAATTCATCTTATTTCAATTCCATAAAGGTACGATTAGAACAAGGTGTTTGACGCAAAATACTTTCAGCCTTTCCAATATTTCAATTCCATAAAGGTACGATTAGAACCCGTTAAGTCTTGGGCGTAGATGCCCTAAGAATCTATGGGTTTGTGGGTGCAAAGATACAAAAAAATCTTCAGAAAAATGTCGATGCCTAAAGATATTTTTTCTGCGGCCTTACGACAACCTGCCTATTTATGGAGGTTTCAATAAGTCAAAGAACACTTTTGGAGGTTTTTCCGAACCTAGAAACGGCAAAATAGAACCACATCGACAACTCTTTATAAGAAATTATCGGTAGTCATTCTTTCTTTTCCAAGAATCTGTTTGTTCATATTATACCCCATTTTATTGGTGAAAACAATGACACTATCCTCGGATTCATCAATGATAGCTTTCATCTTCATTTGCAATTCCCGAAGTTTAGCTTCAGATAATTCTCCCTCCAAAACTGAGTTCTGAATCCAACACAAATATTGGCGACAAAGCTTCAACATTTTGCCTACTCGCTTCTCACCTACATCATAAACTATAATCACATACATATCACCAATACATTTTAAAAGGTTTATATTCTTCTATTCCCAAAATATCTTTCAGTAGCTTATAGCATTCAAGTTTTATAAGATGCTTATAGCTTACATTACGTCCTAAAGAACGATGACGGAAAGTCTCATCATAACGCTCTTCCATAGCCTTTACAAAAATCTTCTTTCCCTTTTCGTTCAAAAGACATTTGTTGAGTTTCTTATCAAAATGACTGGTGCTTAAAGCATGCTTATTGAGTACCTTGAAGATGACTCTATCCACGATAATAGGTTTGAAGATCTCGGATATATCCAGACATAACGAAAAACGTCTTTCTCCCGGAGTATGCAGAAAGCTTATCGTGGGATTAAGCTGAGTTTGATGAACAGCTCGGAGAGTTTCAGTATAGCACATCATATTGCCAAAAGAAATGAGAGCATTTACCTCGTTCTCTGGCGGTTGCTTGGTTCTTGATCCCATGTTGAAATCATCGAGAATGATATCGAATGCAGCATAATATGCCTGTCTGATATTTCCCTCAATTCCCATTATCTCATCTACAGCCTTAGCATCTGGCAAAGTATTACTCAATCTTTTAATTGTATCGATAATATCTTGCAGGTCTTTTCCTCTACGATTATAATAGTTGAGGTTCATAACCATATTCCAAGCTGCTCCCTGAATGAATTTTCGCGCCAATTCTACCCTTTTCTTCTTGTTTTGGTACGCAGATGTTTGTGCCAACAATGCCTTGCCAGAAAGAAGACTTTCCCTTGGCATGAAGCTTCCGGTATAGTTCTCATAATAGTCGAAGAAGTGGACAGGAATACCTTTCTGTCCCAGAAAGTTGAACAAAGCACTATTTGCCCGCAGACTTCCAAAGGCATACAGTTCCGCAACATCCTCAATAGGAATAAATCGAGGTTGTTGCTTGATTTCTTCATTATCTTCATTCACGACAACAGGCGTGAACTTCAGCGTATTATCTCGGCGCTCCATGATGCCGGGATTGAACAGATAGAAACTTCTTTTCATTCTTCTTCCTCCAATTCGTTTATATAACAAAAATCAAAATAACTACAATTCTTACAGATGCCTTTCTTGACTTTAGACGGGCAAACATCTTGAGAGATTATCTTAATGATGTCTTTAGATATAACCTGAATGTCATCTCTATCAACATCTGTCAAGATAACTTCTTTTGTCTTTCTCAAAAGAGGATATTCCAAGATGCCCTTCACGCCATCTATTCCATGTTGCTCGAAAACATACATGTAATATTTCAGTTGCCATTCATGAGCTTTATCCACCTTATTAGATTTCTTTATCTCATGGATGACCTTGTTCTTGGCATCATAGTAATCTACTTTGATACCCTCAATCTCCACTTCCTCATACTTTGATGTACGTTGTGGATAACTTGATTCATGCACCAGCTTTCCTTCATAGACCAAGTCTGACTCTTGTTCCATGTTGATGCCATTGGCAAACAGCCATAGTTTGCGATGGCAAAGCTGGTAATAGTTGAAATGAGTACCTGTTATGACCATAGAGAAAAACCAATAGGAGGCTCCAGGTAAAAACCAGGAGCCTCTTTATTTACATTAAATCTGATTCTCGTAATCAAACGCCATCATTCTATCAACCAACTCCTGTTTAGCCTTAGCCAAAGCATCTGCGCTTTCCGTCTCTGTCACGACATAACTTGCACATGGAAGAGTTATAAATGTCTTGGCACCAGCATTTTCGTCAACGATAGGCTTTGCCTTTGGTTTAGATTCTCCATCCTCAACAAGTTTGGCACGAATAGCTGCAGCTAAAGTATTAGCATTATCACTAATAGCAATGGCTAAAGTCTCCATCAAACTGAATGTTCTTGCCTGATTGGATGTGATATGCCAATCAATCAGAGCATCGGCTATAGCTGGAATAATCTGCTCACGCTGCTCTTTCGGCATCAACAAGCATTCACCAAAAGAAGTAGTGATTACCTTCCATCCATCTTCTTTCAACTTTTCTACCATATCTGATGTAATCTCTGGTTCCAACTGATTAGTTGAAACGCAGAACAAACGTCGTAAATCAATAGCTACATCATATACAAAGAGACCTGTAGCACGACTATTGTCTGGAATCCATTTGCGATACAAACTTCTATCGTTACCCTCTAAAAAGTCACTAACCTGTTCATCTGTCAAACGATTTCCATTTGCATCACGCACAACAACTTTATGCACGTTTGGCTTATCAGAACGATCGAATGAAATGTTCTCCTTAGAAACTGCAGCCAAAAGTGGATGCAAAGGGGTCATCGCAGAAATACTAAATGGACTTCTACGCTTTACTGCTTTCTCTTTTCCACCCTTTGGAGTTCTCATCCAGCCACCTAAAAGCTGGTCAACATAATGTGGATCACAAGACGAAAGGACCTCACCTTCTTTAAGCGCACCTTTCTTATCTACATCAAAAAAGAACTCGGTAGGAGAAGGTTGAACACCTAAAACATCGTTAAGCTGCTCCAGGATAGAACGCTTAACCTGTTGACCACTAGCAAATGGAACTCTTACGTTGAACTGTGGGTCATAATAAGATTTCTGACCATCTTCTACACAGAATACTGTGAACGCAGCATGCTTGAAACCTCGCAAATAAATAAAAGAATTCTCTTTCATAATCTTGTATTTTTAATTGTTATTATAATGTCTTATACTGGAAACGCAAAAGTGTTAAGAAGTATGGTACATTGTCTGTTGGCATACCATGAATCTCCTTCACGATTCCTTTAAACTCATCTATCTTACCAATGAATGAAACAACCTCTGCCGCAGCTGCTATGAACTGTTTCTTATTAGTTGCATTGAGCATTGTCTCAACCAAATTTTTACGTTTGGTACTGATAGACTTATCTTTATCACTAGAGGCTTCGTTCAACAACTCAGCCAACTCTTGGGATTTCTCCCATAATTCATCATTATTCAACATAGCTAATATCCAAATTTTATATACGTTAAAATTAATTTGTTCGTCTTCATTTTTAGGAGTTTTCGGCTGTTTCGGCACTTTATCTCCTTTTGAATATACATAATCTCTAAGCCCTTTAGGCTCCATGGCTTTAATACCTACAGCTCCATAAGTACAAGCCGTTTTAAATCCAATTGCAGTTCCCCATAAAGACTCTGCATTTTTACAATTGCTCATCCCAAATATCTTTTCATAAAGATGAATTGGACGGCGTATTTGGTTCAAATTAAATGGTATAAAACCAATGGTAGTATTTGTCTGTCCTATGCTATAGATGTAGCCCAAAATTTGAGCATTTCTATATTTTTTAGAAATACCAATGAGAATCTTTGTCCATGTTTGGGTATCAATATTGATGATTCCATCCTTATTCGTATTGTAAGGACTATATCCCGCCAAAGGCATATCTGCATCATATTCTCTTGGATCATAATAATGGGACAGCCATTGACCATTCCAAGTATTAATCTGATTTCCTTTCAGCATGGTTGTCTCATTAAGACTCGTACGATAGAGCTTCCAACCTTCAAAAATATCAAGTAAAATCTCTTTGTTGCTAAAAAGAATCGAAAAACCTCCCTGAACACCAATACCAAGAGCATCTCCAATCCACGATGCATAGATTTCTTCCTGAGAATTAGGCAACTTCAAATCTGTTACTTGACCAGATGTTGTTGCGGCAACATCTAAAGAAGCATAACCTCGTGCAATGCTAGCATCAGCTTCACTTTCTTCGATTTTCTTAATCAATTTTTCGAAGCGGATCTTTCTTTGTTCAGGAGTTTCAAAAGGCTTTTTCCCCTTTATCATATCATCCCAACTTAACTTTGGGTTTTCCAAAGGCGAATTGCCTGCAGTCATCATATACTTGTTTTGATCAAAAAACAAGGGATAGAACTGCTCCAAAAAGAAAGTTCTGGCATCATAGCTGGTGCCATATTTTTCATTGTAAGCATCCAGAAATATCTTTCCAATATTTGATGTTATCATATTTTATAGTATTTCAAACGATTGATAATATTCTATTTTACACAAATCGGGTAACAATCCCTTTTCTTCATCATATCCTTTGTTCGGAATGACAAAAGGATGCGACCCCTTATTGAGCTGATCAAGATTTCTATGTGCAATGGAATGATAGCTTACAGGTATTTCCATTTCAATTCTTTCCAATCCATTGGCACATAAGTATCTGTCTTTATCTTCTTCTGTAATACAAACAGCAGAATTGATGTCAAGCGTTTCCAGTAACGCTGATTTCGGATGATGACAAAGTGCCTTTAACACCCATTTTCCTTCCAAGAACGCCACTCCAGTAAAGTCTATATTCTGAAAGTCAATCTTTGGATATACCTTATCTATCATTTCCTGAACATGACATTCCTCCATGATGTCACCACTGTCTGGCAGGACACTGAAAGTATCTTTCAGAACATCCAGACTATAAGGAAGAGCTTCTTTATCATCTTCAGATGGTGCTATGACATATATCGGCTTGTAGTGTCCAATGGTATCTCTTGTACGCTTGCGATTAATTCGTCCAAAACGCTGTGTAAGAGCATCAATTGGAGCACACTCAGTAATCATTATATCAAAGCTGATATCAAGACTGACCTCTACTACTTGAGTGGAAACTACGATGCATGGAACGTTTTCTAATTGATTGAAGTCTTCACGCAACTTTGTTTCCAATCTAGCCCTGTCGCTTCGTTTGTACCTGCTATGCACAAGCATCTTCTTCACATCCGGATATAACTCTTCAATAGACTCATATAGTTTCTGTGCTCTTTTTACTTGATTACATACTATGAGAACTTTAGAATTGCTTTCGATTGCTGAGGCTATCACACCATAAGATTCTTTTTTATCATCGAGCTTGTAGATTTGATGCCTGTTAAATGATTGAAGCGTCAGAGAATCCAACTTTACCTCATAAACAGCATCAGCTCCACCCAATAGTTGAAGTATCTTCTGATACAATACTGTCGGCATTGTTGCCGTACCAACATGTACCCTACACTCCAGCGCAACTAGAATTTCTATAATGCGTAGAACTATAGACTGCATAACATCAGAATAGGTGTGTATCTCATCGAGAATCACATCACAACCTTTTAAATCCATAGCCATAGCCTCATATCCTTTGATACCAAAAACTACAGAGGCCATCTGGTGTGGAGTAAGGACCTTCACTGATGCACCAACATGACGCTGCATGATACTTTCCTCTATCTTACCGTCTTTCACTTTCAGATTAGAGGCTGCATGTAGAAGATGAACTTGAGCATTAGTATTACTCAAATCATTCTTTATTCTATCATACATAGCATTAATTGATGCTTGAAAAGGCAGTGTATAGAAAACTCTTCCACGACAACGCCTCAACAAAAAATCAGTTTTTCCAGCTCCAGTTGGAGCCGTTACCAACGTATGCATCTTCTTACTATCCGAAGAAATCAATGATAAAGGATAGAGTTCACTTTGCCTATTGTAAAAAGACAAATCAGGTTTGATGAAGAGTTTATCAAGCGGCATTTCAAATGAAGTCTCCATAGCAGAAGCCATGTGATCTGCCGCCATCAACAACCCTCTCCATTCAGAACACCCCTTTTTTCTGCCATCACAATAGTCTATGACATATTCGTAATTTTCTTCTGCCTCTTCTAATGAAACCTCATGAGTTTTCATGCCAAGGCTCTCAAGAATATCAATGGCTATATGACTCCATTCTGGAAATAACTTTGAATGTTCCTTGAAGCAATCTGATGTATCATCCAAATCTAAAATACCCAATTCCCGTACATCTTTATACATTGATTTATGATGCGCTACTATCATATCTATCACTGCATCTCTATGTTCCTGACATACCAACGACAGAAAGAACAAGGAAGCTATTTCATGGCGAAAAACAGAACCAGGCTTCTTCTTGTTTGGAGAAATCAGCGATTGTTGGAACACTGGACTTACCTTTCCGATATCATGCAACAAAGCTCCTTCTACCGCAATCTGTTCATCAAATTCTAGATGTTTAGCCATAACACGGGCGGTATCAGCAACATTCTTAAGATGCTGATACAAACAAACATGTCCATTCTGCTCGCTTTTAGCTAATATTTCTTGATGAATATTCATATAGTTACATTATTAAAGTAAAGATTGACCATTATACTCTATCCAGCCAAACATTGGTTGATTATCGTTAAAACGATTATAGCCAACCAGGAAAGACTGCTCTGAATTTCCAAAGCGCAATTCAAAACCAGATAATTGATTGAATTGTTCTTCTTCCATCACTCTGATTTCTGATTCTGGCAAGAGTATATCTTCATTTCTGCATACACATACATGTTGCTTCGATGCAATAATAGCATCTTCCTCGCTTTCAAAAGCAATACATAAAACCGGATGCAAAAGAACAGAACGCTTTAATACAGAACGACTTCTAATGAAAGTTCTGTTTTTATACTCCCAACCTCTTGGCTGTATCACTTCCTGTTGAGAATCCAGGGAATCATACTTCAATTTGTGCCTCAAAATTTTATGGATTCCTGGAACGTCCAAAAGTTCAGGAAACAGTTTTTTCTCTATGCCTTCTATTATTGAAGGTGTAAGAAACTGCTGACTGAATGTTTCTCCATCACGAACAGCGGTCCATGGTTTAATAAAACCAAACTGCCCTTTATATGTTACGACATACATAATCAAATCCTTTAATAATTAGTAAATTGCTCCAAATCCGATACCCGTGCAGTTGCCTACACCAACATTCCATATAAATTGTTTCGTCTCAGGCTTACCTTTGATGACAACCGGGCAAAGACTTGCCTTATTGCCAATACCATGATAACGAACCAACTTCAACTTCTTTTTGGTGTAAGAAAGGTCAAAACAAATATCCAATGTTTCATCTTCTTCCAATCCTGCCTCTTTCATCTTTGACAAAAGAGTATCCTTAAGATATTGGTTTGCCTGTGCATGATTGAAATTATACTGTTTAATGCTTCCATCATCCAACCTTCTTTTTATAAAAATCGGACTAGCACAATAATACAAATCCCGCTCTGAAAATTGAGGTTCAGCACCAATAGTTATGTCAGTTACAAACATACCACAAAACATCTCAGGATCTTCAAGAATTGTTCTGATGATAACCTTAATGATACTTTCATCATAAAAACTAATAAACATCGTTGCACCCTGTGAAAACTGAAGTGCATCCTCCACTTTTCTTCCTCCATTTAACCAAGAGAAAGAATACAATGAAATCGTATCATGAATAGAATTGTTTCCAATCCATTTATGAATAGTACCAACCAGTTTCTGTTGATAATCAAAAGGAACTGGTGTAGTATTCGGTGAAGTTTTTAAAAGAATTCTCATATTTAAAATAAATATTCGTTTTGTAAATATATTTTTTGCTTATCATAAAATTTCTCTCAGATGGTTCCTTGCCTTATCAGCAATCTCTTTCGCCTCCTGATAGCACCCATCAATTTCTTCATAGGTGTATGCATTCCGAGCCTCAGCGATGCTTTTGGTTGCAACCTCTTCAAACATATCGAAGACGATTTGCTCATTATTATTCTGCTTCATATCTAACACTATTAAAAATTCGTATTTCCTTGTTCGAGTATCACCCAAACACCGGCATTCACTCTTCCTTCATGTCTTATTATTCTCGCTTTTTGCAACACAGACAAATTACGTTCTATGGTACGTTTCGTTACCGACATTGTTACCGACATTTCCTTAGCTGTTACAAAAGGATTTTTCTCAATCATAGAAATGATATTTCGCTGACGATCAGACAGTTTCCTTACCGACACATTACCGACATTTGTTACCGACATATTACCGACATTCCCGTCACGCGCTGCGATAACTTCATCTACCGTCTTTCGTTGAATTATCGCCATCACGCCACCTCCATTTTCTTCTATCGTTGGCAATGGCAAGCTGGCACGTTCAAACTCCTCGGCAATCTTCTTAAATCCACGTCCCCATGACTCCACAAAGCCTGCTTTGTAAAAAACATTGGCAATATTATGGTTACGAGGATAAGAAGAATGCTTCTGCATTAAGACTGCAGGAGTCAACTCTTTCGGCAACAAGCCATAGTTCCACAATTCTATACTGCGATCGTAGATGCGCATTTGGATGGCAGGACCGTTATAAGCCTTATGCGAAATGGCATTGTATATCAACTCTCGTAATGCCTTATCAGGAATCTCCAACTGCTCTATGCGCTGCAATCCCTCGTAGTGAATAGGCGAAAGCAGATACTTGGTTCGGAGTACTTCCATCACTCGACTTGCCATCTGAATCAGGTTGCCTTCTATCACATCCTGAATAATCAAATCGCTCTCATCTGTATGAAAACGTCCAATCTTGAATACCGCAGATGGAAAGAACTGCCCAACATGCTTGCCGAAAAGCAAAATAGCAGCATTCTTCAATTCACCTTCCCTGGTGAACAAGCCAAGATTACGCAATACATCTTCGTTTGACGAATTGGCCTCTGATTCATCCATACGACCTGCCTTGATACTACATTGCAAAAAATAGTCAATCGCATTGCGGTCTATGTCATCAAGAGTAGCGCCATAAACAGGAATATCATCCCATTCATCACGCCATGATTCCTTATATTCTATATTTTGACTTTCATTCTGCATATTCTATTCCTCCATACTTTTGATGATTGAATTGACTCTCTTCTCCCTTCCCAATGTCTCAGGAAATGCATAGTGACCATTACCTATTTCACGAGGATTAGGCTCTATATGCTCGGCATACCATGCCCGTTTATACTCGGTGGTGATAATGCCGTAATCTCTGGCGGCAATGATGGAAGCGGCGAGAGAAGCGCCATATAGCTCCTTGATGTCTATCATCTCTTCCAGCGTTATCAACTCTCGCTTCCTGGAACCCAACTCTTCGATAAGCGCCAATTTGGGAAGAAGGAAGAAACTGGCAAAGAGATCACAACGTTTCTCTAGCCTCAGCGGACTATCTTCCGGGAAGAGGAGAAGCAGATGGGCTAACTCATGAACTGCCGTGAAACGAAGTTTCTCTACGCTACTCTTTTCTGGATTAAAATCGAGAATCATCAGCGGATGCTTCTTATCTGCCCAGGTACTCATTCCGAAAACATAATCCGGGAGAGTAGCAGCAAGTATCATGATGCCTTTTCTTTCCAAGAGTCTCAGAATGCTGGCGATGGGACCATCACCGCAATGCCACTTTTCACGAAGAAGACTGGATGCCTGGATGGCATCTTCCTGCGTTGATATCCTGGTTTCTTTTATCGGATTCTTGAACTGGGTAGGAAAACCCGCTTCTTTCTCCTTGGCAAGATACTGCTCCGCCCAAAACGAGAGTTTCGCTTCCAGGGCTTGCAACTCGTCTTCGGATACCTTCCCATTGGAGGTGGTGCGGAGCATCGGAACATCTATTTTGATATTGGTACCATCGAAATATGCCTCGCTGATATTGAGGGCTTTGGCTATGGCTTGCAGGGCATCACGCTTGGGGCGCATGATGCCTTTTTCATAACGGGATATGCTCTGCTTGGTGATGGCTCCATGGGTTCGCTCTACGAGTTTATCCATACTGAGTCCCATCATCTGTCGCGCTTCCCGCAATCTTATTGAAAATGAGTCATTAGTCATAATTGTCAGCTCTTTAATTTGTTGACAAATATAACAAGAATATCTGATATTGTCACTAAACTACAGATAGATTTAACATAAAAAAGCACTTGAATATAGGAAGAACTAGAAGATTTAAGGAGAAACGGGGATTACACATTATTATATATAGAAATTCTTAGGGAAATTTCATATAAAATTATTGCCCAAAACATTTGTATATCCATAAATAATATTGTATCTTTGCAATCGGGTTTCAGACTCTATCCTAAAAAGAGGATCATATAAAAAAAATCAAACTATAAACAAATAAACGTCATGAAAAGATTATCAGTTATCGTCTGCCTCTTTATGTTCGCCCTGATGCCTCTTCTGGCACAGGTGAAGCAGACCGTTGCCGTTCTCGGCGACTCGTATTCAACATTCGAGGGTTTCATTCCAAAGGGATATGCCACCTGGTACACCTCTGCGGTTCAAAAAGCAACCGATGTCAACAAGGTGGAGCAAACCTGGTGGTGGCAGGTTATCAAGGAAGGTGGTTACAAGATGGGCAATATCAATTCCTATTCCGGTTCCACCATCTGCAACACCGGCTACCGCGATGAGGATTACAGCGACCGTTCATTCATCAACCGCACTACCCTTCTGGGCAATCCAGACATCATCTTGATTTGCGGCGGAACGAACGACAGTTGGGCAAATGCCCCTATCGGCAATTACCAGTACAGCAACTGGAAGCGTGCCGACCTCTACTGTTTCCGTCCTGCCCTGGCGAAGTTGCTTTCCGATCTCCGTCAGCGCCATCCGAATGTAGATATCTACTTCATTCTAAATTCTGAGCTGAAGGATGAAATCAACGAGTCAGTAAAAAAGATCTGCAAGACCTATCAGGTTCCGGTCATCGCCCTTCATGACATAGACAAGAAGAACGGTCACCCAACTATCAAGGGAATGAGAAGCCTTGCCGACCAGGTTCTGAAGGTGATAAAGAAATAAAATTTCCGCAACATAACCTTCCTAAGAATGGATATAAAATCTAAGCGCAATAGCTGAAGGAATGGCTACTTTGAGAAATTCATATGGAAGCGGACATGGACGTGCTGCTTCATATAAAGGGTTAGAAGAACGTCATGCCAAATTAGCTGTGGGCAGTTCAATAACATTGGTTGAGTTTTTGTGGTGTACTCATGAAAGAACAAAAGACAAGAATAAGGTCTAAAATGACACATGAGGATTTATCGTAATAATAACAAGAAAAGAATTTAAAATGAACATAAATGAGTTAATAGGCGAAGCAACCGCCTACGATAAGAAGCAACAACTCGAAGTCAAGAGACCTAAGAGCTGGCTAAAAAGTGTTTCAGCCTTTGCCAATGGTGAGGGCGGAACATTGGTGTTTGGTATCAGTGACGACGACCAAGTGGTAGGACTTGCTGATGCAGAAAGTGATGCAGAGAGAATAAGTGAGGAGATAAAGACCAAACTTGACCCTATACCTGCCGTCAACCTCGAATTTAAGGAGGTGGACGGCAAGAAGCTTGTGCTGCTTCATGTCTATAAAGGACAAGAGACACCATATTATTATATAGGTGACAAACAACGATTGGCATTTGTGAGAGTCGGTAACGAGTCAGTGGTAGCTGACAGACTTCAATTGAAGAACCTTGTTATGAGAGGTGCTGGTCGTTCGTTTGATGCTATCCCATCACCATACAAGTTTGAGGATATGTCTTTCTCCAAACTCAAATCTGTTCATTTTAAGCGATTGAACCAATCGTTTGATGATAGTGATTTCGTTTCATGGGGAATAGTTGACATTGACGGGAAACTAACCAATGCCGGTGCATTATTGGCAGATGATTCCCCTATACGCCATTCTCGTATCTTCTGCACACGTTGGAATGGACTTGACATGACGAGTGGTTTGGGGGAGGCTTTGGATGATGCCGAATTGGAAGGTAGTGTCATCAGTCAATTGCAAGATGCAGTTGCTTTTGTGAGAAACAACTCTCACAGAAGATGGTGGAAAGAAGCTGAGTATCGAGAAGAACTGCCAGATTATCCTGAGCGTGCCGTAACCGAAGTGATATGCAATGCCATCATTCATAGAGATTATATGGAACTTGGCAGTGAGATACACATAGATATGTATGACGACCGCATGGAAGTGTATTCCCCTGGTGGCATGTTTGATGGACGATTGATACAACAACTTAATCCTCTGACTGTGCCATCGAAACGTCGCAATCCTTTATTGGCAGATTTCTTTCATCGCTTGAAACTGATGGAGCGTAGAGGTAGTGGCATGAAAAAGATAATTGGTGAGTATAAACGTTTTGAAAACTTGGAAAATTATCACGCACCAGAGTTTAGTTCCAATGCAACAGAATTTCATGTTACTCTATGGAACCTCAATTATGGGGAGGATGTCGTAAAAGACAACCTTCATGTCGTAAAAGAGACGGATGATGTCGTAAAAGATGTCGTAAAAGATGTCGTAAAAGAAAAAGCAAATACTACAAAAGAATTTGTTAAAGCACAACGGCAAATTTATAAGTTGATTTCGCAGATGCCCCAAATCAGTGCTGCGCAAATGTCAGAGAACATGGGGATTTCTTTGCGACAAGTGCAACGATACCTCAAGCAACTTTCCGACCAAAACCTAATTGTAAGAGAAGGTAGTCGCAAAAATGGCATTTGGAAAATCTTGGACGATGAATACGAAGGCTTCTTCAAAAGAATATAAACGATAATAGCAGGTGGCTATATCCATAATAAGTAAGTAGAGAAGGAGAAATATGGGCAAGAAAATATGATACTTTCTTGCCCATTCCCATACTATTCTCAATAAATGCCTTTTAGTTGCTATAAGCACTCTCACCATGCTCGTAGATGTCGAGACCTTCCTCCTCTACTCGCTTGTCAACACGTACACCTACTGTCTTATCTACCACCTTGAAGATAATATAGGTAACTACGATGCTGTAGATGATGCTTACCACGGTGGCTACCACCTGAACCCAAAGCTGATGCCAGTCGCCGTAGAGGGCACCCTGCACGCCTTCGGCACCTGTTACGTATCTTGTGGCGAAAACACCGGTAAGGACTGATCCCAGAATACCACCCATGCCATGAACACCAAAGGCATCGAGGGCATCATCATACTTGAACTTCTCCTTCACCACTGCTACCATGAAGAAGCAGACGATGGTGGAAATGATTCCGATGCAGAAAGCACCTAAAATATCGGTACTGCCGGCTGCTGGAGTGATGGCTACCAAACCGGCTACGGCACCTGTACATGCACCCACCGTGGTTGGCTTCTTGTTTACAATCCAGTCGATGAGCATCCAGGTGGTGGCTGCTGCAGCTGTGGCGATATGGGTTACAAGGAAGGCATTGGCTGCCAGACCATCAGCTGCCAATCCGCTACCGGCATTGAAGCCGAACCATCCCAACCAGAGGAACGACATTCCCATGAACACGAAGGTGATATTATGAGGAGTGATTGGATGACCCGCACGGTAATCATCACGCTTGCCTACACAGAGTGCCATGACCAAAGCAGCTACACCGGCATTGATATGTACCACGGTACCACCCGCAAAGTCGATGGCTCCCATCTGCTGCAGGAAACCGCCGCCCCATACCCAGTGGGCCATAGGAAGATAGGCGATGATAACCCAGAGAACGGTGAAAAGTACATAACCACTGAACTTGACACGCTCGGCAAAGGCACCGAGAATCAGGGCTGGAGTAATGAGGGCAAACATGCACTGGAACATCACGAAGGTGAGTTCAGGAATGCCCGTTGGCATGATGGCATCCAAACCGATGCCGTGGAGAAAGCACTTATCGAAACCTCCGATAACGCAAGCCAGAGGATTGCCGCTATCCGCATATTCTGTGGAGAATGCCCAGGAATATCCGAAGGCTACCCATATCAAGCTGACCACTGCCACGATGAATACCGTCTGCATCAGAATGCTCAGGATATTCTTCTGGCGAACCAAACCACCATAAAAAAGTGCTATACCTGGGATTGACATCAAGAGCACCAAGATGGTGGCCATGATCATCCACGCAGTGTTACCCGTATCAAGTGTCGTCAATAATAAACTGCTCATATTTATATCTTATAGTTAAATTAGAATACAATATTATAATATAGCCTCTCAAATATAAACTTCAATACCAATCATAAAGTTCAATGTTCAAACCTCAAAATTCAAAGTATCTTTATTCCTCTTT
>OGOB01000366.1_pt1 | contig 25542 bp, 41 predicted proteins | sample 1573611 | NCBI WGS metagenome assembly OGOB01 (sample SAMEA2582016, study PRJEB24529) | metagenome | biome: Human gut stool | place: China | collected 2011 | reverse complement strand
ATGTCCTACCTTCTCAGGAAACCTTCCTGGTTCAAGGAGGTGGTGAGAACTTCGGAAAACAGATGAAAGCGGTGGCTGCAGCTGTGGCAGGTATGTCGCAGGAAGCTATTGCTGAACTGGAAAAGAACGGAAGTTACACCTTCCAGCTTGACGGAACAGATGCGGTGGTAGAAGCTGCCGACGTAGAAATCTTCAGTGAAGACATTCCGGGATGGCTGGTAGCCAACGAAGGTAAGTTGACTGTAGCGCTTGAAGTGACTGTAACCGATGAACTGAAGCGTGAAGGTATTGCTCGCGAACTGGTGAACCGTATTCAGAATATCCGTAAGAGCAGCGGTTTTGAAATTACTGACAAGATTGCTATCGTGCTGTCAAAAAATTCAAATACCGATGACGCGATAAATGAATATAATACTTATATTTGCAACCAGGTGCTAGCTAACTCACTGACATTGGCTGATGAAGTGGTTGACGGTACTGAACTTAACTTTGATGACTTCTCGTTGTATGTAAATGTAACGAAGCTGTAATATGAACTCATCCACCCGGCTTTAGTCGGGTGGATACTATTATTAACTTAAAACTTAAGCACTATGGCTGAAAAAACAAGGTATTCTGACGCAGAACTTGAGGAATTCCGCGCCATTATCATGGAGAAACTTCAGCTCGCGGAACGCGACTATGAGAAACTGAAAAGTAGTATAATGAACACAGATGGTAACGATACTGACGATACATCTCCCACATATAAAGTGTTGGAAGAAGGTGCCAATACCTTATCGAAAGAAGAAACTACTCGTCTGGCTGCCCGTCAGCTGAAGTTCATTCAAAACTTGCGTGCGGCGCTTGTCCGTATTGAAAACAAAACTTACGGTATCTGTCGCGAAACAGGTAAATTGATTCCCGCTGAGCGCCTTCGTGCTGTTCCTCATGCTACATTGAGTATCGAGGCCAAGCAGCAGGGAAAGAAGTAACGAAATGAATTTTTAATTGAAGATTGGGAATTGAAAATTGAGAAACGGGACTTTTCAAAGTGATCCATTTTCAATTTTCAGTTCTCAATTTTTTTGAATCCAATTTGCAAATTGAAGAAGATGAAAAAATTTTTCACTCAGGGACGTCTGGTTACTCTTGTGGTGGCAGGAGTACTGATTATCGACCAGCTTATCAAGATTGCGGTGAAGACGAACATGTATTTGCATGAGAATATTCATGTGACTGACTGGTTTTATATCTATTTTACGGAAAACAACGGTATGGCTTTTGGTCTGGAGATTTTTGCTAAACTGTTCCTGACGCTTTTCCGTATCGTGGCTGCCATATTGATTACGGTCTATTTGGTGAAACTGGTGAAACGGACGGACAAGGTGAAGAATGGTTACCTGGTTTGTCTTTCCTTGATTCTGGCCGGCGCAGTGGGTAACATCATCGACTGTGTGTTCTATGGAGAGATATTCAGCGAGAGTACGCATTCGCAGATTGCTTCGTGGGTTCCACTGGGACAGGGATATTCCGACTGGTTGCATGGCAAGGTGGTCGATATGTTCTACTTCCCGATTATCGATACCTACTGGCCTGACTGGATGCCTTTTGTAGGAGGTGATCACTTTATTTTCTTCAGCCCGATTTTTAACTTTGCCGATGCGGCTATCAGTTGCGGCATCATTGCCTTGCTTATTTTTTATTCGCATTACCTGAATACGGAAACGCATGCGAATTCTTCCCATAAAGAAGCCAAGAAATGAAACGAATATCGCTTATAGGAGTATCCATGCTGGCGCTGTGCGGCATGTGGAGCTGTGGCAAGAAAGTGCCGGAAGAAATTATCCAGCCGCAAGCCATGGAGAACCTGCTTTATGATTACCATCTGGCAACTACGATGAGTGCGGATTTACCTTACGATGAGAATTACAAGAAACAGGCTTACCTGGCATACGTATTCCAGAAGCATGGAGTAACGGAGGCGGAGTTTGATTCGTCTATGGTATGGTATTCACGTCACAGCGACGAGATGAATACAATTTATCAGAATCTGCAGAAGCGCATGGAGACTACTGCTGAACTGTTGAAAAAGCAGACTGTCCGCAGCAGCGGAGAAGTGGCGGTTTCATTGTCGGGTGATACGGTAGACCTCTGGCAGGACCGTACCATTTATTGGCTGACCTCTTCTATACTCACCAATAAGCTGACTTTCGATTTGAAGGCTGATACATCGTTCCACGAGAGGGACAAGATGGTGCTGGAAGCAAATTTCTCTTTCCTGCCTAAAGGTAAGCATGAAGGTAAGGTAGTGATGGCCATGAATGTGGTATTTGATAACGACAGTACGCAGGGAATCAGTCGGGTGGTAGAGGCTTCGGGCATACAGCGCCTGATGCTTCGCCCGGATTCTGCATTTAAGTACAAGAGCGTGAGCGGATTTATGTATTACGCCGGAAAAGAACATTCATCGGCCTTAATCAGCGATATACGTCTGATGCGTTATCGCATGCATGAGGAGAATTTGCAGAAGCAGATTGATTCTGCAGGCGTAAAAGCCGATACACTTGCGCAGAACGATACCCTTCGTAGGGTAAAACGGCAGGAAATTACCAAACGCTGATACTTATGCAGTATTATGCATCTCATTATCTCTGGCATGCGGGGCAGGACAAACTGTTCCGTATGCAGCGTATAGGACTGGAAGTAGCTGGTCGTACGTGGGTGTCGATGGAGCCTTTGGAAGAAGAGGTCCGGAATACCCAGTGGTTGGGCGGACTGATTGTTCTGGTAGCTTCTGATTCGGAATTAAGAAAAGGTGAAACGTTTCAGGAGTTTCGTGCGCGGATTGCTTCTGCGGTGACAGGAGACCAGCCGCTTTATGCTTTCCATGTGCCGTTTTTTGATTTGCAGAAGATGGAATTTACCGAACGAAGCCGTCTGGTGCGTTTATGACAGACGGCGGCGGAATTCCGCACATACGATGGCAGTGGCCACTGCTACGTTCAATGATTCACTGGTATCCTTTCCTTGCGGGTAGTTAGGAATCAGCAACTTTTGAGAAACGAGTGCTTCAATTTCTTTGCACACTCCGTTCCCTTCATTTCCCATCACGATAACCCCTTGTGCGGATAACTCTTGCGAGTAGATGTTTTTTCCGTCCAGGAAGGTGCCGAACACCGGTACGTTCCTTTCTGTCTGTACACGAATGAATTCTTTCAAATCGCAGTAATGCAGCTTGACGCGTGCCAAAGCTCCCATCGTAGCCTGCACGGTTTTCGGGTTAAAGGCGTCGGCTGTACCCTGTGAACAGAAAATATCTTCTATACCAAACCAGTCGGCAATACGGATGATAGTGCCTAAGTTACCCGGGTCTTGCACGTCATCCAGTGCCAGACAGAGTGAATGGCCGGGTAATGAATCATCATAAGTATAAGAAGGTAGTTCGAATACAGCCAGCACTTCTTGCGGGGTTTTCAGCAGACTGGCACGTGCCAGTTCCTCCGCACTTACCTCAATGGTTTCCTGAGCGAGCAGAAGCGGATGAGCCTCCAGCCACTGGGCCGTAGCAATTAACAGTTTGCATGAAAAGTGTCCCAGCAGGTCGTTGACCAGTTTGTTACCTTCGGCCAAGAAAGCTTTTTCTGCTTTCCGGTATTTTTTCATCTCCAATGACCGGATATATTTGATTCTGTTTTTGCTCAGCATAGTGTGACGGGGATTTTTAATTATATTTTAAGAACAAAGCTAAGAAGATATTTTTAATTATCCGAAAGAAATGTCTGGAAAATATTAAAAATCCATTCTGTGGCCATCTGAACGCATATCCCCAATAAAAATGAAATCTTGTATTCTTTATAATCCGTGAAAATATCCTATTTTTGTGGATATAAGTTTTACGATTGTTTTACAAGATATGGCTACATTCAAGGTAGTGGTTCTCCCTCACCAGAAAAGGGAGGATGGCACGTACAATGTAAAGATACGTGTCACACAAGACCGGAAATCAAAATACATACGGACGTTCCAATATGTTTCTTCTTCTGACATCTCAAGAAAGAAGGAGAAAGGTGTTGAGAAAATCAAAATCAAGAATCAGGCCGTTATTGACCTGATGGACGAGTTGGTATTGTCTTATCGGAGAAAACTGGCCAAGGCCGGGGTAAGTGCCGAGAAATGGAATATCGACCAGGTGGTAAGCTATATCCAGGAAGATGAAGTGTTCTCCCTTGACATAATTGCATATGGAAGAAAATGTGCTGACGATATGGAGCGGAAAGGTCGGGAGGGAAGTGCGCATACCTATCGGGTGGCGATGAACGCGCTGGAAAGATTTTCCGGAGGAAGCCTTGATGTTAGCATGATTACCGTATCATTCCTTAAAAACTATGAGAGGTTCCTGAGAAATGAGCCTTCCATGAGAGGAGCTAACAAGAGCCATTCACCATCATCTAAGGGGCAGACAAAAACGAATAATGCCATAAAGTTGTACATGACCGTGCTCAAGGCTGTGTTTAACCAGGCTAAATATGAGTATAATGATGATGAAGCCGGATTGATACGTATACCTCTTTCTCCTTTCAGCAGATATTCCATGCCGGAAAACATTCAGGCAGCTTCTCGTGTCCTTACCGTCGAGCAGATTCAGAAGATTATAGACCTTCCGTATTTTCGAAATGGAAGTCCTTACTACCAGCTTAACATGGCAAAAGACGTGTTCCTGTTGTCTTTCACACTTATGGGTATGAATTCTGCCGACATGTACGAAGTCGTCAGCTTTGAAGATGGGGTTATATCCTACGAGCGGAAGAAAACGAAAGGGAGGAGGAAGGACAATGCTTTCATGCAGGTAAAGGTGGAGCCGGAGATTGCTTCCCTTCTTGAGAGGTATAATGGAAAAGGACGTGTGTTCTCCTTCTCGGAGAAGTATGTGTCGGCCGAGGACTTCAACAAGGCAATCAATCTTGGCTTGAAAAAGGTCGGCCAGGCAATTGGTGTTCCTGATCTGAACTTCTATTATGCCCGCCACTCCATGGCATCCATCTGTGCGAACAAGCTTAGAATTGATATAGCCCGTGTGGACGAAATGCTTAATCACAGTGACCCGAAAATGGCCCTTGCGAGGGTTTATATAGAAAAGGATTTTCAGCCGCTCTGGGACGCTAACAGAAGGCTTCTGGATTTGTTCGACTGGAGCTTCTATACAAAAGAAAAGCCGGAGGAGTGACCTTCGGCTTAATTTATTCCTATATTTTCCAGCACTTCATCAATGAACATCGAGCGGTAGTGCGGGCATTCCAGCACTCCCTTCCGTTTCGCTTCCCGATACACCTTTGAGAACAGCTTGGCTTTTTCCTGAACTGTTACTGGTATCTCCTCGATGGGTGTGGTCAGGAACCGGCATCCCCATCCTTTGCAGGTCGGGGAGAGCTGGCAATCTGTATGGGAGTTCCAGCTTATGATGCAATATTTTATTATGGCATTCATATTTTATTTTTTATAATTTCCATAATATCAGAATGTATTTTGTTATATCTATCTTCTATCAAAGAGGATAGATGATAACTCTTTAGATTGTTAAAATCTAAAGAAGCTATTTTATCTATATCTTTTAGAGATGATATATTCCCTGATTTTAATCTGTTTACGATTGATTCAAGATTCCCAAGAATAGTAGAGGTCCCATCTTCATCTTGATTTTTGAGCATGAATTGTAAACATTCATAAAACAATTTATATGAGGAGAATGGTTGGGTATAAAAAAAAGCAACAGCACCGGCAAATTTTATTTGATTTTTTATACGTGAATTGCTTTCTTTGATGTCTTTTTGACTTTGTTTAAAGTCATAATCTAATTTATTAGTTAGAACAATCAACTCTTTCATTTGGGATTCATGATTTGAGTTTAGCTCTTGAATTTTCTTTTCGAAGGATTCGTTCAGTTTATTAATAGAATTGCGTGTATCAATGCTATTATATATCTGTACACCAACAAGAATGGTAGCGCACGCTCCCATAAATCCTGCCATAATTCCAACAAAAGAGTCATTTGTAAAATAAACATCCACTCTCAAAAAAGCAGTGATGAAGGCAATAGCTGATAAGCAAATAGACCAAATCGATAAAATTGTATTTAACGCTATTTTTTTCTTTTTGTAGAAATGAAAGCTACAGATTACCAATATTATGAGAGCTAATACTATGGCAATAGGCAGATATATGCATTCATCTATATTGTATATATTATAAAGCATGGTATATAACTTTAAAATCCGTCTGTAATAGTTTTTTTGAATTACTTATTTGGTAAATTGTATATTATATGATTGATTCTTTTTAATAGCTCAATTGTTTCAGGACAAAAAGATGTACATCGATATAAAGAATTTGCTAAATCATTCCAATATTCTTTTTCTACAAATATATCCCCGTCTCTATTTTCAACTATTTCATTTAAAATATTAATACAGAACTTGATTTTCTCAATGTTACCAATTAATGAAGAAATATATAGTGCGGTGGACATATTAAATACAATTTTATTATAGTCTCCTAATACTTTATTAATCTGGTATTCTCTCATAATCAGAACATATTGAGAGTTTGCTATAGCTTGTAATGAGTCCTGCTCAAATGATTTTAGATTGTCTTGTACCTCTTTAGAAATTAAATTTCTAATATTGATTGTGCTGTATATTTGCCAGCCAATAAGAATTGTCACAATTAAAGAAAGTAAACCGATTATCACTCCAATATAATCAAAATCTAAATTCTTATTTCGTGGTGAAACGATTGCAAGCGACGTTATGCTTATTATTATGCTGACAATTAATGCAGAATATGATAGTGAATCTTTTACTTTCATGTATATTAGAAATTTAGTGATATTCCGGCGCCATTTCCGGTAAGGTAAACTTTTAGTGATTTGGATGCCCGTAATCTGTAATCAGAAGATATTATCTGGCAAATGATTCCCCATCCGGCAAGTACACCTCCAGCAATAAGATAATTTCTGGCGCATGTTCTCATGTCTTTGCTGATAATATTGCCATCTACATCAATGTCGTAATGAAATTTTTCGTCAAGCGTGGCATATCCGATGAAAGATGCTACCGATGCAACTGCACAACCTGCAGCACCCAACTGCCAGTTATTTGCGAGTTTGTTGAATTTATCGTAATTGTTCAGGTAATAATTTTTATCCTTTACGACGTCTTCAATTACTTCTCCTTTATTGTCCTTCTTATAATAGTTGTTTTGTCCATATAGGTTGATTCCTGCACTCATTAAGAGTAATAATATAAGTAGCTTTTTCATAGTTCATCTCCTTCTTGGTCTTTGTAATTCTATTACGTTGAATATCTGCTTCACGTCAGAAAGGTTGATGACCTTGTCTGGGTACATTGAGTTCAGTGAGTGTATTGTGATGGTGTGGTTTTCTACATCATGGTTGATGATACGCTTCACCAGTATTCCTTCAGTATGTACGATGACGAAGTCCCATTTCCTGATGTGCAGCTTGCTGTCTGCCCATAGGTGCGGCATGATTTCCCGGCATAGCAGGCGGTCACCTTCCAGGATAGCATCCTCTGTTCCATCGTTCATACTGTCTCCCTTCACTTCAAAGGCAACGTAGTGTCCTTGTGCTTCATGGTCTACTATATATGGTATGGTAGGCAGGGTTGCCATGTATGCCGCATCTGCATATCCGCAGAGGTATCCAGCTTGTGCGTACTGGCTCACGAGTGGTACACGTAGTATGATTGGTTCATCAATTGGGGATGCTTCATCTGATGACTGGTTAGGTGTATTCAGCATTTCGCCTTCACCGGTGAGTAGCCAGGTCAGATTAAACTGTCCATATTTACTTATTATGTCATTGGCAAGGGAAGAAGAAATTTTTTTCACTTTCCCTTTTTGCAGGTCAAAGATGCGCTGATATTTCACTCCAATACTCTCAGCGAATGTTGGAGCTTTTAAATTCAACTCTTCTAAAACTTTATTTATAATTTCTTGCCCTGTCATATAAGATATTTCTTATATTTGCGTTAAACTTAAAATCTTATTGTTATGCTTAAAGCATTTAAATTTTGGTATTATAAAAGATTGTTTTTCAAAATCTATTTTCATTACTTAAATGGCTCAGATCCACAAAATGCTGTAAATGATGCATGGGAAGACATAAAGTCTATTAATCAACTTCAGGCAATGATGCATGAAATGCTGGACGCTCATTAACAGTTATTGTTGGATAAACAATAGGTATCGAGAATTTTATCTTGGATAGATTCTCGTTTACCTGTTTGTTTTCTTCGTTATTTGCATTTCCTCCTAATTTTCCTCCTACGTTAAGTCCAAATACTGAGCCACTTACTTCTATGCTACTTTTGCCTTCTTTGTTTTTCCCTATTTCAGATTTAGCAGAAACTGCAACTTCAAAATCAATATAAGAAATTTTTAAATCACCATTTTTACTTCTAATCTTTTCTTCAGCTTTACTATTTGTTGGGGAGACAATAGTTCCGTTTTTAAGTTCCTTTTGGCACTCTTCAATGGCATTTGATATATCAAATACCACCCCTTTTATAAAGTCTTTTAGTTCCATAAGTGATAACTTGTGTTAAATATAAGATAATTCTTATATGAAATTCTTTTGTATATAAGATATTTCTTATATTTGCAACATCAAACAATAAACAATAAACAAAGGAAACGAAAAAACGGGAAACCGCCAAATAAAAGTGATAACTAAAAAGAGGTAACGCCATGAGAATGTATGATTTGAAACAGATAATGAAGGATGCTTGGAGAACATATAAATATGTTGCTAAGAAGAAAGGAAAGACTTTCGGTGAAGTTCTGAAATCAACATGGAAAATGGCAAAGCTTCAGGTGTCAATGAAGAAAGCCATGGATTCAAAAAGCCAGCCTTTGTCAGGATTGAAGTCAGCCTGCAAGGCGGTCAGCTACGACTGGTCAGGTGTAACGGAAGCGGCCGTTTATCCGGACAACCACAGAGGTTACCTTGGTTCGAAATATTGCGGAGATTAATCAGGATAACGCAATCCCTATCCGGCCATAGAGCCTACCCTTTGATGCGGAGATAGGGAACATGAAGGATTGACTGCCCTAAGCAGTCCGTTCCAGAAAGCGATACTGGCGCATACCCTCATTACTAGCATAGAGGACGCGAGGATTCAAGGGTCGAAGCAAGCAGCCGCAAGGTCGATGCAAGCAGCCTGGCTAAATAATGGCAAATGTCCCGAACGGTCATGCAGTGAAGAATAGTAGCTGATAACTCCGGTGGGAAGAGCAGAGAGAGCTTATCGGGGCACGAATCAAATAATAATCACATGAAAATACTACTTGCTTTATGTGCATTGTCCGTATTGGTGATGCACTTCAATCAAGACCTGTCTGCTATGTACTGGATAGGATTTGTCGGGTTTATAATCACTGGTTTTTCAATCGCAAACAGACTGGACAATGAACGAGCTGCAAGAAACAATAAAAAGCATCTGTGATGAATTTGCGGACATCAGTGCCATTCTGGCGGCACGCTCAAGGGAACTGGACAGACGGGAGCTGTTCGACAAGGAGATAGAAACCGAAATCAATAACATTAAAAAGAATAGACATGAAAACAAATGAAGAATTGAAGGCTATGACGCATGATGAACTTGTGGAATACGCAGAAAAGTTACAAAAAGACTTGAAGTCATCAAGAGATTCAACTCTCTTTTATAGTGAAGAGAAAAACAAAATAGAAAAGAAGTTTGACAACTTCAAGAACTTGGTCAAATCGTTAGTTGTCTTAGTCGATTAGTTTTTATGGGTTATAGAAAATAGGTAGATGCCGGGCTGTGAAGTTCGGCATTTCTTTTAAGGAGCAAGGAAACATGGCGGGCGTTGCTATGACTAATTGAAGTCATAGATGTTCGGGTTCGAATCCCGATTGCTCCACAAACATTAAAAAGTAAGCGATATGGTAAAAGTAACAGAAAACTGGGCATCGACCTTGCGAGGAATGAAGGTCGGTGAGACTGTGATATTCCCCATTTCTTCTATTTCGTCAGTGAATACAACCATTTCCAGACTTCGGTTGGAAATGTGCGTGGAAGGGGCAGACTGGAAGCGGGTAGGAGAGATAGACCGGAAGCATGGAGAATTCAAGGTAAAACGTGTGTCATGAATGATTTATCTGAACGTGAGCATCTGGTTGCAGAGCAGTATTGCAAGGGGCTTGCGGATAAGGAGGTGGCCGACAGTCTTGGCCGCTCTACATGGACAATCAAGGCACAGAAGCGCGACATATACCGGAAGCTGGGTATCAGCAAGGATACGGAGCTGGTTCTGTATATGTTCTGCGAAAAGCTGAAAATCAACTTCGACCTGAAGGAGATTCGTAAACATGGGCTGGAAATGTTCTTCTCATTCCTTTTTATCCTCATGGCGGTAACGGACTACCATGTGGACATGAGAAGATGCCGGATGCAGACAAGAGCAAGAGTAACCAGAGTAGTAAGGAGGAGAGCAGATGGAGATTGACGCATGGCAGTTGAAGACGATTATCCGTGAGACCGCAAAGGAAGCGGTGGAGGAATACATCAGACGCAGCAACCCGACTTCTGACGAGATAACCTATTCCAAAGCGTGCCGCAGGTACGGTGAAGGATGGTTGGACCATCAGATAGCCATTGGTGCTGCAAAATGGATACGGAAGGGAGTGTATCAGAATTCCCCGAAAATATTTTCCATAAAGCAGTTGGACGATTTGAAGTATGGCCCTTCAAGTCAGCTCAGAGCTGCAATGGGATGAAAGCACGTCCGGAGAGGTCTGGCCGCCTTTCAGGACAAAAGATATATCAGTTTATTAACCACTTAAATTTTTTGATTATGGGACTTATTAAGAAACCAAATGAATTGCAGGTAAAGAAAACCTTGTCAGCACTTATTTACGGACAGCCAGGTATGGGAAAGACCACGCTGGCCTTGTCGGCACCGCATCCGCTTCTTCTGGACTTTGACGGTGGCGTACACCGTGTGAACGCTGCCCACCGTGTGGATACGGTACAGATAACGAAATGGGAAGAAGTGGATGAAGTGATGCAGTCGCCTGAGATTGCCGACTATGCTACGTTCGTAATTGATACCGCCGGAAAGATGCTTTCCTTCATGGACAAGTATATCATGCAGAACAATCCGAAGATGCGCAAGGCGGATGGCACTCTTTCCCTGCAGGGCTACGGAGTACGAAAGAACATGTTCATCAACTTTGTAAATCAGGTATCCCTTATGGGCAAATCGGTGATATTCGTTGCGCATGAACGTGAGGAAAAGAACGGTGAGGAAAAGCAGATACGTCCGGAAATCGGTGGTTCATCTGCCGGTGACCTGATTAAGGAGCTGGATTTGGTCGGTTACATGGAAGCTATCGGAAAAAAGCGTACCATTTCCTTCAATCCTTGCGAGAAGTTTTACGGAAAGAACACCTGCAATCTTCCTGAACGCATGGAGATTCCAATCATTATCAATGACAAGGGTGATGTGACCGGAGAGAACAATTTCATGACGAATATCATCAATACCTATTCGAAATATCAGGAGAAACAGACAGAGCTTTCTTCCGAATATGAAGACCTGATGGAAGTAATCAAGGCGCAGGTGGAACTTGTGAATGACGTGGAGTCGGCCAACAGCGTGGCAAAATCACTTGCAGGTATGCAGCACATTTTTGACAGCAAGCTGCAGGCTGGACAGCTTCTTAACAAACGATGCAAGGAACTGGGTTTGAAGTTTGACAAAATCAAGAAGGAATATGCAGCAGCCTAAGTACAGAATGTATCCGTCACTTCTGGATAAGTTTGAAGCTTATCTGAGGGCGGATGAAGAGGTGGATAGCTTCTTCAACATAGACAATGAAACCGGAGAGTACAAACGCTCTCCGGAAGAAGTTGAAGCGGAACTGAAACAGTCCCTGATTGACGCTATCAACCGTGTACCATTTGTCAGCGAAGCAGCCGACAAGGGTACGGCCTTCAATGCGCTTGTGGACATGGCAATCCATAATGAGCCGCACGTTCCCAGTGAGCGTGCTCCGTATTCCATTATTGGAGACAGGGAAACGAATACCGTTCAGGTGACTTTCCCGGCTACGGAGCTGGCACCCATGCGGAACTTCCTCTTTGACCGCGCCTGGGTTATTGAGCAGGCCAAGTATTTCGATGGGGCGGTAAGCCAGTTGTATGTCTCTGCAATCCTGCCCACACGATACGGTGATGTGGAGCTTTACGGATTCATCGACGAGCTCAAGCGTGATGTGGTATATGACATCAAGACGACAAGCTCGTACAGCTTCGGAAAGTATGAGCACGGTTGGCAGCGGCATGTGTATCCTTACTGCCTGATAGCTTCAGGAGAGATGGAAAGCGTAAGCGCATTTGAGTATACGGCCTTTGCATTGAAAGGCGGTACCAGCCGCACTCCGCTCATTTCTGGGACACGTTATCCGGAATACTATACCTACAATCACAAGCAGAGCGTAAAGTTGCTCACAGCCCATGTAGAGCGTTTTATTGAGTTTCTGGAAGCTAACAAAGAATTAATCACTGATAAAAAGATTTTTGGACAATGAGTCAGACAGCTATTCTGGTGAAGGAAAAGGGAGTGGTGAGGATTGACAAGCCTTTCGACTTCATGTGCAGCCAGCTTCGGAACGGACGTTACAAGGTCGTCATCGAGCGCTATACGGAGCCACGGACTATCAGTCAGAATGCCTTGATGTGGCTTTGGTTTACGTGCATCGAGCAGGAGACCGGAACGGACAAGCAGGACGTACATGACTACTACTGCAGCCTTTTCCTTCGCCGGACGGCTGTAATAAACGGAAAGGAGACGGTTGTTGCCGGAAGCACGTCACGTCTGAACACTTTGCAGATGACGGACTTTCTTAATAAAGTGAAGGCGGATGCGGCGGCTGAGCTGGGAATATCGCTTCCTCTTCCGGATGACTTGTACTATCAGGAGTTTATTAACGAATATAAATACAGGAGATGACATGGATATAACAAAAGCAAAAGTGACGAAGGATAATACCCTCGTTGCAACCTATATGGATGAAACGGGTACGGTGACGGTAGAGGGAAAGAACCTCGTGACCAATGACCTGATAAACGCTTTCAAGGCTCTGGTTCCCCACATGGCTTTCCTCTGTGAACAGAAGGAAGCGGACGGTAAGGAGTTCCTGGAAGATATGCCGGAGAATATTGACAGCATCCTTGAGGTGACCGGATATACGGTGGGAGGTGACGGTGACAGCAGGGGAGTTACACTGACCGGAAAGCGGTTCCTGAAAAGCAACAAGGTGCTGAACCTGAATGCACCGTTCACCAAGTTTACAGACGAAAATGAGGACTATGCATTTCAGTTTGAGCTGGAGCAGGCCATAGAATCATGCAGCTATGAAGTGAACGAGTATATCTTCAACAAAAAATGGAAGGTGGTACAGCAGGAACTTCCGTTCGAAGAGCAGGCTGCTGCAGATGTTCAGGCTGATGTGATACCGGAAGCACAGACGGCAGCTCCGTCCAGTCCGGATATTGAAGCCTTTCAGAAGATAATTGATAACTCGAAAGTGACGATAGAGGTGAACGGGAAGAAAATCAAGCCCAGAAGTTCCGGTCGTCACAAGACCACACAGTTAGCATCATAATACTATGTTGTACCCATTTTGTGTAACGCAAACCCCGAATTGCTATAAGATAGCATTTCCCTATCATCCCACACTGAAAGACTTGGTACACCGTATCCCGAGTGTGGCCAGGAATCCGAAAGCAGCCTACATACCTGATGAACGTGCATGGAAGGTTTCGCTTGAAGATAAATGGTATGTGGATAAGATGGGAGAGTGGGCAGTATCTGCAAGGATATGCAGCCGCGTACAGCGTTCGGTATCTTCCAGGGCTGTAACGGACTACACCATTCCTGATTTGCCGAAGCTGACCGTTCCCCACGGGCTTCTTCTGGAGCCTTACGAATACCAGAAGGAAGGTATCGCCTATGCCTTGCAGCATAAGCGGTGTATCTTCGGGGACCAGCCGGGACTGGGAAAGACGTTGCAGGCAATAGGCACGGTTACGATAGCAAAGGCGTATCCGTGCCTTGTTGTTTGTCCGGCCGCCTTGAAGATAAACTGGCAGCGTGAATTCAAGAAGTTTGCCGGAAAGCAGGCGATCATCCTTGATGACAAGAACAAGTCAAGCTGGCAACGCTTCTACGAACAGAAGAAGGCGGACGGTACGGCCTTGTGCGACATCTTTATAACCAACTACGAGAGCCTGAAAAAGTTCTTCGTGCAGGGAATAAAGGATGATGCACGTTTTACCATGCGTTCCATCACGTTCGACCCGCGTATCTCACTTTTCAAGTCGGTAGTGATAGACGAGAGCCACAAGTGCAAGTCCAGCAAGACACAGCAGAGCAAGTTCCTGGAAGGAATATGCAAGGGTAAGGAGTACGTGCTGGAGCTTACGGGAACTCCGGTTGTGAACAACAATACCGACCTTATCCAGCAGTTGAAGATAATGGGACGTCTGGAGGACTTCGGAGGATATAAAAACTTCTGTGAAAAGTTTTGTGCCGGGCCTAAGCAGAGTTCCAATGTGAAGGAGTTGAACTGGAGACTGTCTACCACCTGCTTTTTCAGAAGGGAGAAGGCCAAGGTACTCACGCAGCTTCCGGACAAGTCACGGCAGTATATCGAAGTGGATATCACCAACCGTAAGGAGTACGACAAGGCGGAAGCAGATTTGATTCAGTATCTGCGTACATACAAGAATGCGGATGATGAAAAGATACAGAAGGCTCTGAGAGGTGAGGTAATGGTGAAGATGGGCATCCTGAAATCCATATCCGCAAGGGGCAAGATTAAGGTGTTCTCCGAGTTTATCCATGACGTGATAGACGGTGGAGAAAAACTGATAGTCTTTGCCTACCTCAAGGAGGTTGTGATGGAGCTGAAAAAACATTTCCCCGATGCGGTGACCGTGACGGGTGATGATAATGCAGTTCAGAAACAGAATGCTGTAGACCGTTTTCAGAATGACCCGAAATGCAGGCTGATAATCCTTAACTACAAGTCGGGAGGTACGGGATTGACACTTACCGCTTCCAGCCGTGTGGCGTTTATCGAGTTTCCCTGGACGTTCTCAGACTGCGAGCAGGCAGAGGACAGGGCGCACCGTAACGGCCAGAAGAATAACGTGAACTGCTACTACTATTTAGGGAAAGATACGATTGACCGCTATATGTATGACGTGATCCAGACCAAAAAGAACATTGCCAACGGTGTGACCGGAACGGATGATGTGGTGAAGGAAAGCGTGGTGGATATGGCCATGAACTTATTCAGTCAGAAGTTATGAAAACTATACTGCAATCATTGAAAGAAAAGGTGGAGGGTGGAAATATTACTCTCAGAGAAGCCGCTATCAGGTTACATGAAGCCGGATGGACAAACTTTATAGATGAAGAAACTACAAGAAGGTTGCTTAAACTGTAATAATGAGAAAGCAGACTACACCGCTATCAGAAAGCCAGATTCAGCATGATTGCCTGACATGGTTCAGGCTTCAGTACCCGAATCTGGCTTTGCTTCTCTTTGCAGTTCCGAACGGTGGCCGCAGGGATGCAAAGACAGGAGCGAGGATGAAATACGAGGGAGTAGTAAGGGGAGTTGCCGACCTGATACTACTTATCCCCAAAAAGGGATATGCTTCTCTCTGTATTGAAATGAAGACACCGAAAGGGGTACAGAGTGACGGGCAGAAAGAATGGCAGAGAGAAGCCGAGAAGTACCGGAATCGGTATGTGGTCTGCCGTTCCCTTCCTGAATTTATGAAAGAAGTAAACGAATACTTGTTATGACCTACATAGAACTAATCAATAACTTCTGGTTCCTCGATGAAGACTGGCAATTTACCTGCTGTGAAACGAGGCTTTATTTTTACTTGTTGAAAACAGCGAATCGTTTAGGCTGGGTGGATAGCTGGACACGTAGTGACACTAAGGTGGCGTCTGACGTGGGAGTGTCGGTCAATTCGATGAAAACTGCAAGAAACAGATTGGTTCAGGCTGGTTTGATAGCATTCAAAGCTGGTGGAAACGGGCAACGGGATAAAACGAAATATCAAGTTATATGTGAATTTAGGTGTCAAAATTTGATACCTAAAGTACCACCTAACCTTGAACCTAATCCTATACCTAACCTTGAACCTAAAGTACAACCATATAATAAGACTAAGAATAAGACTAAGAATAATAATAACTCTGGCGAGTTATTTCCGCCCGAAGAAAAACCGAAAAAGAAAAAATCGGCAAAGGCAGAATTTATCCCTCCCACATTGGACCAGGTAAAAGCCTACTTTGAAGGAAAGCTTCCGGACTGGGAAAGGCAGGCGGAAATATTCTTCTATCACTTCGACAGCCTTGGATGGCGTAACGCTAACGGAGCAAAGATTGAGCGTTGGGACAGCAAGGCAAATCTTTGGATAATGGACGAACAAGCAAAACAATATCAGCATGGAAAACAATCTGAAAACAGTTGCGGAGGTAATAAACCAAGCGACATTGGTACAACAGCCGGAAAACTTAAAGCGGTTGAACTCTGATTCAAGACAGGCGGAATCATTCTGGAAGCAGAAGCTGGTAGAGTGCATGACCAGTGTATCACCAGGATTCGTGATAGATGCCAGAAACCGCAGGGAGTTGGATGCACTGTACCGCTGGGTATGGGAAAGAGCCGGCCGTATCATGGGAGGAAGTCTTGACCCGTGCAAGGGCATTATGCTTTGTGGCCCGATAGGAACAGGAAAGTCCACGCTCATGAAAGGGTTGCAGAAGTACGAAAGTCTGGTAAACAGATATGCGTTTGCTTTCGGACGGAAGGATTTAGGCTTTGCGTTCGTCTCAGCGGCTGAAATCTCATTACGCTATGCGGAACAAGGAATTGACGGAATAATTCGCTACACGCAGCGAGAATGCGCCACAGGGCTATGTATTGACGAACTTGGGCGTGAGCCTTCGGATGCAAAGCACTTTGGGACGGGACTGAACGTAATACAGACAGTTCTACAGCTTCGCTATGAGTTTCGTCATGAGTATTGCACTTATGCGACAACCAATCTGGAGCTGGACGATATACCGTCACGGTACGGAATCTACATTGCAGACCGCTGTAAGGAAATGTTTAACATCGTTCATGTAGGCGGTGAAACTCGACGACAATAATAACCAAAAACCACATCAATATGACAAGTTTTGAAACAACAATCCAGGCGTATCTGGAGAATCGTGCAAAGACTGATTCTCTCTTTGCCGAAACCTACAGGAAAGCGAACAAGAGTATCGAGGAATGTATCAAGTATATCTACTCGAAAGCCAGAAAGCTGGCAAAGGGAGGAAACGCAGTCGGTGTAGATGATGCAACCGTATACGGATGGGCAGTCCATTACTACGACGAGGATGACATCAAGGTGGACAAGGTGCAGGAACGTGTGGAAGTCGTGGGTCCGGCTTCTGAACCTGCAAAAGCAGAGCAATCAAAACCACAATTAAAGCCGCAATCGAAACGCAAGAGAGGTGATGATAACAGTCTGCAACTTTCATTATTTGGAGAACTATGAGACCAAGGACAAAACGTGAAAGGCTGGTGGCTGAATTGAGCAGTAAGCTGCCTGAAATAACAGAAGCCCAGATACGGTGGGGAAAGAAGCATTGTTTTCCACATAACGCTTACCGCTGTAAGGATGAAATGTGGTGCAGTGAATGTGGAAAGATGTGGGTTGATGTAACTGGCCAGAAGGAAGGGTACATCAAGTGTCCTTACTGCGGTGAAAGATTGGAAATGAAGGTAAGCCGTAAGGCCAAGGACAATGCAGTAAGCTATCTGACAGTCGTTACTACATCGGGAGATTTTCAGGTGCTCCGTCACTTCTACACAGCCAGGTATGCAAGGAAAGAACGTGACACACATTATTTCATCGATGAGGTATGCCAACAGTGGATAACTTCTGACAACAAAGAGATTGTTATTGCCAAAGCTATGAATATGGGGTGTAGAGGTTGGATTCATACTACAGACATGAGTCTCAAGCAGAGCGGAAATATATACTATCCACATTCATATGACATAGACGGTTATGTGTATCCGAAAGTAAAGGTGCTTCCGATTCTTCGCAGAAATGGCCTTCGCACTTCGTTTCATGGTGTTACTCCGGCAGTGTTGATACGTGCCTTGTTAGGTGAAAATAGATATGCTGAAATGCTTATCAAGACGCGTCAGTATGGTATGCTGGAGTTCTACATGCGCCGGGGTGGACTTTCTCATCCGTGGGCAGTGAATATCTGCAACCGTAACGGGTATATCATCAAGGATGGTTCCATGTATGATGACTATTTGCGTCTGCTTGATTATTTCCACCTTGACACACATAACGCTCACTATGTATGCCCTAAGAACCTGAAGAAAGAGCATGACAAGCTGGTTGAGAAGAAGAGAAAGATAGAAGCGAAGATTCGGGCTGAACAGAAACGAAAGGAAAGGATTGAACGAATGTTCAGAATGAAACAGGATATTCTGTCATTCATCAAAAGAATCCAGCCGTTTCTGGGAATGGAAATCAAGGATAAGGGTATCGTAATCCGTCCGTTGGAAAGTGTTACCCAGTTCTACCTGGAAGGAAAGGCAATGCACCATTGTGTATATCAAAATGAATATTACAGGCGTAAAGATTGCCTTATTCTCACAGCACAGAAGAATGGGAAACGATTAGAAACAATAGAAGTAAACTTGAAAACTTTCAAGATAATCCAAAGCCGTGCAGCTTGCAATAAAACGAGTGATTACCATGATAAGATTATCGAACTGGTAAACCGTAACATGGGACTGATAAGGAGGTCTGCAGCATGAAGGTTTGTATCGAGTGTGGCCGGAACCTTCCGGAAAAAAAGTTCCGTGCCTATGAAACGAAATCCGGCACCCATTACACCAGCAGGTGCCGGTTATGTGAGAGCAGACACACGTCTGAAAGAAGAAAGCAGGACAGGCTTCATGGTCGGCTGGCCAGATACACTAACGAGCAGCTGGTGGCCGAACTCCGGAAACGTGGAGCCTACATCATGTATGGGAAGGACTTTGATTGTGTAACAACGATTTGATATGGGAAAGCAGGAAAGTATGGATGGCTTGTTCCAGATGGCTAAGGATTTGGCCAAAGCAGAAAAGGAGCTGAAAGTTGAGCAATGGGTTGAAGTAACTATTTACTATGGATATGCAGAAAAACAAGTAAGCTTATATCACTACAATCTTCCCCGTGAGATGTATTTCCGGTACCAATGGGTAATCAGATGGAGGATGGCGAAATTACAGTGCCAATACCCCAAACAGATTGTATCTACAAGCCTGTACTTCTACGACAAGCGTTCAGGAGAGTCGCTTGAAGTGAGTTCTTGCCTGTCTAAGCTGATTTCGGACAAAGCCCAGATAACAAAAGCAGAACGCAGGATGAATGAATACATAGAGTACAACCGTCAGAACAACATGTTCTTTGACGAGGAATCCGATGAGGAACTGGTTAAGTTCCGCGAGAAACTGGAGCGCAAGAAACTCGAATGTGCTGAGTGTGAGAAGAGGTTAGAATTATTAGTTGAAAGAAGGAGGAGTAATCAATGAAAACGAAATTGTATTATCTGTTTCTGGCAGTCATGTGGTGGTTGCTGGGATAGGTGGAAAGGAAAAACTATGAAAAGAGAAGATGTAGAAAAAGCAGCAAAGCATACTATTGATGAATATAATCTCAACCCTGAATATGGTTCATATTTTGAACACGGTTTCATAGATGGTGCAGAATGGCGCATTAATTCCGTTTGGCATGATATTAAAGAAATGCCAGAAAACAATCGTATGATTCTAATTATAATGCAGCATGATATACCTACAGTGTTAGGTCCGGATAATACTTTTTTTAAAGAAGAAGTAAAAGATAGACAGATACATAGATGGGCATACGTTGATGATTTAAAACCTAATATGGAGGAATGAATATGAAAACAACAATTAACAAACCTGTAGAAGTAGAAGTGAAATTTTTAAAGGTAGATGCTACCGTTCGTTATTGGCAAGATAGTGACATTAACGGTACAGAAGATTGTGATTGCGAGGAAGAAACGAATGAGCCTCAAATGCCATGTGCCGAGTATATAGGAGAGCAAAACAGAACTTTTCGGGCATACGACTGGCATTGGAAGCCGATTATCGACATAGACAATGGACGCATAATTAATTGGGCCGATGGCATTACCGCTTCAATTCATTATAAGGTGTGCGACGAGTTCAGTTGCGACCTTATTGATGATGGGAACAATGTCATTTATTCTTATGAGGGTTATGTGCCACGCTGCATGTGCCCCAAGGAAAATGGATATGGGGATTACATCATCATGGATATTGACAGCAATGGGGTCATTCAGAAATGGAGGCCTGAACTTGCATTAAAGATATTGAAAGAAAACGAGGATTGATTATGAAAGCAATATCCATCAAACAGCCGTGGGCAAGCCTAATCGCTCACGGTATCAAAGACATTGAAAACCGGACTTGGAAGTGTCCTCAGAAGTACATCGGCCAAAGGGTGCTTATTCATGCAAGCAAAGGTAAAGGAGATGGTTGGATATTAAATAAAGAGCAAGGGTTAAAACTACAAATGCACCCCTCCAATCTTAAAAGTACATTCTATGATGATTTACCTTTTGGTGCCATCATCGGTAGCGTGGTTATAGCCGACTGCGTACAGAACCATCCTTCAGTCTGGGCTGAGAAAGGCTGCTGGAACTGGGTGCTGAAAGATGCGGTACTGTTTGATAAGCCGATTATGAATGTGAAAGGAAAACTTAGTTTTTGGGAGTATAATATAGAAGAAACAAAATGAACCTAAACGAATTAAGAGATAAAGCCTACCAGTGCGCAGTGAAGCACGGATGGCACGAAGAAGAATACAGCAACGAACATTTCCTTTGCCTGGTCATATCCGAATTAATGGAAGCTGTGGAAGCTGACCGGAAAGGGAAACATGCCAACCGGGTCAATTTTGAATATTACATGAAACAGAGGAAACGTGATGATGAGGAATTTATGTACGCTTTCAAACACGGAATCAAAGACAGCGTGGAGGATGAACTTGCCGATGCTTGTATCCGTGTGTTGGATTTGGCCGGATTGAGAGGATATGATTTGGATAGTCTCGACTACGAAGGAAGCGATACGGAAGACTATTCCGATATGACCTTCACGGAGTCCATGTTTAGAATCTGTGTCTATGTCACCGACAACTTCTACAGGGATGAACCATCTATCCTCCTGAATGAGATATTCGCTTTCTGCCGGGATAGAAATATCGACATCTTCTGGCACATCAAGCAGAAAATGAAATACAATGAACTTCGTCCGTACAAGCACGGAGATAAAAACTACTGACCATGAAACACGCATTCTACGCCTTAATCATCATACAAGCCCTGTACGAGCTTGTGAAATGTCAAGTGTGGGATGACGAAGAATGCGACGATTATGAGTGCGATAAGGAAGCTGTAGAGGAATGGGCTTATCTGGATGATATTATTGGAAATATGGAGGACTGACTATGAGCAAGAAAGAAGAACAAGCATACGAATACTCAGAGAGAGTAAGTCGTGGCAATCCGATGACTAAGGATTTGGCAGAATGTTCCTTCACGGTTGGCTGGGATGCCTGTATGAAGCATCTGGCTTTACTACCGTTGGATGAAGCCGTAAACGAGATTGTAAACCATATTGAAACCAACCGTTCGGAAATTCCGAACAGTTCAAATGAAGTTGAAGTATGAAAGCTATATCCATCAAACAGCCGTGGGCAAGCCTTATCTAAAATCTTACTGACAACCCTTGTCAGTGCTTTGTGAATACCCGGTAACTGCTTTGTGGCGGTTATCGGGTAAATTTGTTTCTGTAACGCAAATACCGAGATATATGGAAGTGATTTACAGAAGTACAGAAACATTGAAGAAGCTGGAGGACAATCCGAGAACCATATCGGAAGGGCAGCTCCAGAAGTTGAAGGAATCCATACAGAAAAATCCGGACTATTTTGAAGCACGTCCGATCATTCTGTCAGACCGAACGGGACATCTTGTCATTATTGCGGGAAACCAGCGCTATGATGCGTGCGTGCAGCTTGGAATCAAGGAGGTTCCTACGGTGCTCATCCCGAACCTGACAGAAGAGCGTGAGCGCGAAATTATCATCCGTGACAATGTGAGCAACGGGGAATGGGATATGTCCCGTCTGTTTGAATGGGACTGCCGGAAACTCATGGAATGGGGTATAGAAGGCATCAGCTTCCCTGATTTGGACGATTTCCCCGGAGGGATGGAAGATACTCACAATGTGCTTCGGAATGAAAATTACGAAGCGGGAGCGCATATCAAGTACCTGGCATTTGAAGGGTACAAGATACCGATAACCGATGTGGAGCTTGAAGGACTGAAGCAGCGTGCTGCCGAGTATCTTGAAGAGAACGGAGTGATGATTGGTTTCGTAAATAATCTGCTGGGCTTATGATGGAATACATTGACATAGAATCACTGAATCCGGCAGAGTACAACCCAAGGCTGCTTACTCCGGAAGCACAGGAAAACCTGAAGAAGTCGATAACGGAGCTTGGCATCATCAAGCCGATAATTATCCGCAGGTCTGACAAACGAATCATGGCAGGACACCAGCGCACAAAGACCATGAAGCTGCTTGGATATACTCATGTTCCTGCTTTCGTGCTGGATGGCGTGAACTCAACGGATGAGGTACGCTTCAACCAGCTTCACAACTATGCCGAATGCGAGGTATCGGAGGTACAGCCGGACATACGTGTTTCTGTTCCTGAAGGAACGGAAGGTTTCTTTATGGTACCGAACAAGGATATAGCCGTCATTACCAAGGGTGGGAACAACTCACGCGTAGTGGACCTAACGAAGATGATTCTTCGCTATGGCCAGTTTGCGAATGCCGTATGCAACCATGAAGGAAAGGTCATCATATCCACCGTATACGCCAAGGCGGTGAAGCTTCTGGGTATGGACCTGCTTGTCTATGTACTTCCGGAAGGAAAGGAGGAGATGGCCCTGTCTTATTTTTCGAAGGAATACGGTGTCTTTGAATACTCCCATCTGGAACGGAAGACTTACATACAGTCTTTTGCACAGAAGGCACGTCTCAGGGAGAAAAACGGTGTTCCGAGCAGCAGGAGCCATTCCACGCTGTACGAGCGTCTGGTGCTTCCGTTCATCACGAAGGACATGCATGTGCTTGACTTCGGAGCCGGACAGAAGGACTATGCTACCAGGCTGAAGAAGGATGGATACCTCATTGACGCGATAGAGTTCTTTCACCGGAAGGACGGGGCTGACGTGATAGACGAGAAGGAGATACGTCAGGACTGTGCGGACGTGTGCAGGACATTGTCGGAGTATGGCCTGTATGATGTCGTGGTATGTGACAGCGTCCTGAACTCCGTAAATTCCCTTGACGATGAAAGGAACGTCCTTCTTTCCCTTTCTGCACTGTGCAAGCCGAGAGGTATGATTTTCTGGTCAGGTATCCCGCTATTGTTCGCACAGAAGGCTTCCGAGAGAAAGGAGACTCACGACTACCGTTCGAAAGCACTGTTTCTGGATGCGGATAACTTCACGGCAAACTTCCGCTTTGGAGAATGGTATTTCCAGCATTATCATTCTACGGCAGACGTATGCCGTCTCACGGAAGAACTTATCGGTTCTGATTTCAGGATATATGAGAAGGGTATCGAGGTCGACAGGTCACGGGAGCTGCGCGGATCATCCTTTCAGGTATCCGTCATGAACGAAAGAAGAGCTGAGCACGATGTATATGCTGAAGCTCTTAGATACGAATTTACCCTTCCTCTTCCTAACAACAGAAGATGGGATTTGGATAAGGAAATATTACCCGTTTTTGAAAAATTGTGATTATGGCAGCACCAAAAGGAAATAAGTTCTGGATGTTAAGAAGCAAGCATGGCAGGGACAAGCTCTTTGCTACGCCTGAACTTCTGTGGGATGCGGCGTGCGAGTATTTCCAGTGGTGCGATGAGAATCCATGGACAACCAGAAAGGCCATACAGAAAACTGTACCCGTAAGAGTTACCAAGGGGAAGGAGATTGTAACAGAGAACCAGCAGCACACACAGCAGGAGGTTACTCCCACGTCACGGCCGTATTCTCTCATGGGACTGTGCGTGTATTTGGGCGCTTCTACAAACTGGTGGAACGAGTTTCGTTCTGCCTGCATAAATAAAGGGGATAAAGATTTTTTGGAGGTCATCGCGCGTGTGGAGGAAACCATCAAGACCCAGCAGTTCGAAGGGGCGTGTGTCGGTGCGTTCAATGCGAATATCATAGCCCGTACTTTGGGGCTGGCCGACAAGCAGGAGGTGGACCATACGACGCAGGGAAAGCCATTCAAGGGATTCGATTTTCTTCCCTATACTCCGGAAGCGGACAAACTGAAATGATATGGGACAGAAGGTCAATATAAAGCAGAGGTTGGCATACAATTACCTTCGTGATGACAGGACGAAGTTTCTGCTGTATGGCGGTGCCGGAGGTGGTGGAAAATCATGGCTTGGCTGTGAGTGGCTGATGCAATGTGCCTACTATCTTCCAGGCACTCGCTGGTTTGTAGGGAGAAATAACCTGAAGGACAGCCGGGAATCCGTGACCGTTACTTTCAACAAGGTAGCGAAGTTACACGGATTTACGGCATACAAGACAAACAATGAAGGGATAGCGTTTGACAACGGTAGCGAAATAGTTTATATCGACCTGACATATTATCCGGTAAAAGACCCGTTGTATGAACGCCTGGGTTCAAAGGAATATACCGGAGGATGGATAGAGGAAGCGGGTGAGGTGCATTACCTTGCCTTTGACGTGTTGAAAACACGTATCGGGCGACACATGAACGATGTCTATGGCGTACCTGGAAAGATACTTATCACCTGCAACCCTAAGAAGAACTGGCTGTACCGTGACTTCTATAAGCCGTGGAGAGAAGGAAAGCTGGAAGAACCGTATGCTTTCATTCAGGCATTGGTTCAGGATAACCCTTGGGCTACAGAGGACTATATCGAGAGCCTTCGTAATACGAAGGATAGGGTGACGAAGGAACGTCTGTATATCGGGAACTGGGAGTATGACAATGACCCGACAGCCCTTTGTGATTACGATGCTATCTGTGACCTGTTCACGAATGAGTTTGTCAAGCCTGCCGGGGATTCTTCGGGTTCTGCTGACCTTGCCATGAAGGGGCGTGACCGTTTCATAGCCGGACACTGGAAAGGGAATGTCTGCTATATCAAGCTGGATCAGGAATACAGTACTGGGAAGTCCATCGAGACAGACCTGAAGCGTATGATGATAGAGTGTTCCATTCCACGCAGCCGGATGATAGCGGACTCTGACG
>OGOB01000350.1_pt1 | contig 26224 bp, 22 predicted proteins | sample 1573611 | NCBI WGS metagenome assembly OGOB01 (sample SAMEA2582016, study PRJEB24529) | metagenome | biome: Human gut stool | place: China | collected 2011 | reverse complement strand
CCATCTTGTGGCCCTTCTTTTTCTTTCCGTTTGGCATGATTTTAAAATTTTAAAAATATTGTTATTATTAAAAATGATATTACTATCTTTTATTGCAGTGATTACTCAATTACTGAGCGTTCTGCATTTCCTCCACGAAGCTCTTTGCAGGCTTGAAGCTTGGAAGGTCGTGAGCTGGGATAGTGAGGGTTGTGTTCTTGGAGATGTTACGAGCGGTCTTGGCTGCACGGTGCTTGATGTTGAAGCTGCCGAAACCACGCAAGTATACGTTCTCCTTGTTCTGGATGAGGCTCTTCTTCACCTCTTCCATGAACGACTCCACTACCATGCCTACTTCTTTCTTTGGCATACCCGTAGCGATTGCTACTTCGTTAATGATATCTGCTTTGGTCATTTCTTCTTTTATTTACTTTTATACTTTAATTATCTCAAATCGGTGTGCAAAGATACAAGTTTTTTGCGATATAACAAAATAGTTCGGGCTTTTTTTTGAAAAAAAATGCTCTAAGTATTTGCATATTAGGTTTTTATTATGTATTTTTGCACAAAAATAGGGAAATTATGGGTTTTAAGAGATATTTTTTGCTTTTCATAGGAGTGGCTTTCAGCGTGTTGTCGCTGGCTGCCAGCAGGGAGTGGAGCGCACAGAATGTGCCGATTCCGTTCCTCAAAGACTCCACGCAGTATGTTTCCGATCCGGATGGATTGGTGGGAAAGGCGCAGAAGGATTCTGCCAACCTATACCTGCAGAAGCTGAAACTGGAGTGTGGGGTGCAGAATGTGCTCATCATCGTGGGCAAGGTGGAGAACCAGGATGCCTTCCGCATGGCGCAGGACGTGGGCAACAAGTATGGCATCGGATATAAGAAGAGCCGAAGGGGACTGGTCATCGTCATCGCCGTGGAAGACCACAAGTATTTCATTGCTCCGGGTAGCGGACTGGAAGGCGAGCTGACGGATGTGGACTGCGATGACATTGCCCGTGCCTGCATCGTGAAATACATGCGAGAGGATGATCCGGGCGAGGCTGTGGCATCCGTGAGCCGTGCTATATATAATAAGGTGAAGAGCGGACGCACCGGAATAGAATCGGTAGACGAGGGTACGGTGAATGGAGAAGAAGACTGGGCGCTGGTTATCATCCTCTTCCTTCTCTTCTTCGGAGTTCCGATTTATTACCTCGTCAGATATATCCTGGAGCAGGTGGGTGTGCTGAAGCCAAGACCTAAGGGAAAGGGTAGGAACCAGAATAGAAGAAGAAATGATGACGACGACTGGTTGCCGCCGTTCTTCATGGGTGGAGGCGGCTTCTCCGGAGGTGGAGGAGGCGGCTTCTCTGGCGGTTCCTTCGGCGGCGGTAGCTTCTCGGGCGGCGGGTCCGGAGGAAGCTGGTGATAGTTTATAGTTAACAGTTTATAGTTTATGCAAGTAATCAATAATAATATAATGTAATCAATAATAATATAATAATGTATAATCAATAAATAAAAAAGAATTATGAAGAAAACAGGATGGATCATCTTAGGCGTCATCGTAGTGTTGGTGCTGTGGGTGTTCAGTGGTTATAATGGAATGGTGAGTGAGCAGGAGGCTGCTACCACCGAGTTGTCTAACATGCAGGCTCAGTATCAGCGCCGTGCCGACATGATGCCTCAGCTGGCTAAGATTGTGAAGGCGTATGCCAAGCATGAGAAGGAGACCTTCGAGGAGGTGACCAAGGCTCGTGCCTCTGTGGGACAGGTAAAACTGGATGTAAACAACCTCACCGAGGCTAGCATGAAGCAGTATGCTGCAGCCCAGGGCGAGTTGGCGAATGCCTTCTCCAAACTGATGCTGGTGGCAGAAAGATATCCTGAGCTGAAGGCGAGTGAGAACTTCAAGGCCCTTCAGGTGCAGGAGGAAGGCACGGAAAACCGTATCAGCGAGGCTCGCCGCAAGTACAACGAGGCGGTACAGTCGTATAATCAGACCGTTAGAAAGATGCCTAACGCCATCATCGCCGGTCTCTTCCATTTCAATGTGATGCCAAAGTTCGAGGCAGCCGCAGGCGCCGAGAAGGCACCGGATTTGGATATCTAGTCACCGGATGAACCAGTAAGGAATCTAGCCAAAGGGAGATAAACATCCTTTTGGCTGGATTTTTTTGTTTTCGCCCCCTTTCAATCTGTTACTATCGCAACATTTTATATATATTTTGTAGTTCAGATGAATCATATTTCAGATTTTCTTTGTATCTTTGCACAAAATTTGAGAAAGGTGATTGAAATGTCACGAAAAATAATTGAAATTTCAATAAGGTTAATACAAATATGAAACAAACAAAGATTGTCGCTTCCATCAGCGATCGTAGATGCGATCAGGATTTCATCCGCAAACTCTTTTTTGCTGGCATGAACGTGGTTCGTATGAACACCGCACATGCCACAGAGGAAGGTATCCGCAACATTGTAAAGAACGTTAGAGCCGTATCTCCACACATCGGTATCATGATTGATACCAAGGGACCAGAGGTGCGCACCACCGACGTGAAGGAGCCTATACAGTATCATACTGGTGACGTGGTGAAAATCTTCGGTCGCCCAGAGATGGAGTCTTCTCACGACATCGTGAACCTGAGCTATCCTGATATTGCTGCCGATGTAAAGGTGGGCGATGACATCTTGTTTGATGACGGTGAGCTCGACATGAAGGTCATGGAGGTGCAGGGGCCTATGCTCGTGGCTGAGGTGCAGAACGAGGGTATACTCGGTGCGCACAAGAGCGTGAACGTGCCAGGCGAGCACATCGACCTGCCTGCTCTCACGGCAAAGGACCGCCGCAACATCGAACTTGCCATCGAGCTCGACATCGACTTCATCGCTCACTCCTTCGTGCGCAATGCTGCCGATGTAAAGGCCGTGCAGGATATCCTCGACGCCCACAACAGCGATATCAAGATCATCTCAAAGATAGAGAACCAGGAAGGTGTTGACAACATCGACGAGATCATCAACGCCTGCTATGGTATCATGATTGCCCGTGGTGACCTGGGTATCGAGGTGCCAATCGAGAAGATTCCAGGCATCCAGCGCCGCATTATCACCAAGTGCGTGAAGGCTCAGAAGCCAGTAATCGTGGCTACACAGATGCTCCACACCATGATCAAGAACCCTCGTCCTACCCGTGCCGAGGTAACCGATATTGCCAACGCTATCTTCTATCGCACCGATGCCCTGATGCTTTCAGGCGAAACGGCAAGCGGTAAGTATCCGGTGGAAGCAGTGCAGACCATGGCCCGCATTGCCGAGCAGGCAGAGAAGGATAAGTCGCCACTGAACGACATCAACCCAATGGAGGATGGCAGGATAGACCAGAAACTCTTCCTGGCTCACGCAGCCATCGAGGCTACCAAGCAGTTGGGCGTAGCAGGTATCATCACCGACGGTGAGACCGGTCAGACAGCCCGCGACCTTGCCGCCTTCCGTGGTCCGAACCCAGTGCTTGCCATCTGCTACAAGGAGAAGCTTCAGCGCTGGCTGAACCTGAGCTACGGCATCATCCCAATCCATCAGAAAGACTACGTGTCTTCAAAGGATATGTTTACTGCAGCGGTACGCATGCTTCGCCAGAAGGGCTACCTTGACGAAGAGGATAAGATAGCTTACCTGAGTGGTAGTTTCGGAGAAGGTGGCGGCACCACTTTCGTTGAAATCAACAAGGTGAAGAAGATTTTCGATAATAGTTATACCTTTAATTTGCCTTCAAATGGCGTTGAAGACAAGTAAAAAGGCTATTATTTTCTAAAAAATAATACGTTTCAGTAAATATTGGTGCAAAATATTTGCAGCATTCAAAAAAATGCTGTAATTTTGCACCGATATTTTATAAACGAAATTTGTTGATAATGAAAAAATTCATCTATTCAGCGCTTGTCGCTTTAACAATGGTCTTGATGCTCGGCAGTTGCGGTAGCACCAAGAACGTAGCTTATTTTCAAAACGCAGATTCTATCAGTTTGGCGGCTTCTAAGATGCTTTACGAGGCTAAGATCATGCCAAAGGACGAGTTGACTATCACCGTCATTACTACAGACCCTAAGGCTGCCATGCCTTTCAACCTGGCTGTGTCTAATACCATCGGTACCAGTGGACAGCTGAGTTCTTCGCAGGGTTCCCTGCAGGGCTATCTGGTTGACAACAACGGCAACATTGAATTCCCGGTAGTAGGCACCTTGCATGTAGGTGGTTTGACCAAGAAGCAGGCTGAGGATTTGGTGAAGAGTAAGATTAATCCATATTTGTCAGTTTCAGAAAAGCCAATCGTCACCGTGCGCATGGCAAGTTACCATGTTTCAGTAATCGGTGAAGTTACCAAGCCTGGTATCATCTCGGTTCCTCAGGAGAAGATGAGTGTACTTGAGGCTCTGGCTCAGGCTGGCGACCTTACCATCTATGGTAAGCGTGACAACGTGCTGCTCATCCGCCAGGATGCGGAAGGAGAGAAGCATACATACCGTTTGAACCTGAATGATGCAAACATCATTAACTCTCCATTCTACTATCTCCAGCAGAACGATATCATCTATGTGGAGCCTAACAAGGTGAAGGCACAGAACTCTGCCATCGGCTCTTCTACCACATTGTGGTTCTCTGCTGTGGGTACATTGATTTCTATCGCATCATTGATTGTCAACATCTTGCGATAAGAAAAAGATTGAATAGGGAACAAGGTCTGGATTAACGAACGGAATTACAACATAAAAGTTATAAGAAAATGTGTGGCATTGTAGGATATTTAGGTAAGGGTGAGGCTTATCCAGCCCTTATAAAGGGTTTGAAGCGCCTGGAGTATCGCGGATACGACAGCGCTGGTGTAGCTCTTATCAGTGATGATGGCTCTTTGAACGTGTATAAGGCAAAGGGCAAGGTGGCAGATCTGGAAGCGTTCTGCTCGGACAAGGATATTTCAGGACATGTGGGTATTGCTCATACTCGTTGGGCTACTCACGGAGAGCCTTCTGCTGTGAATGCTCATCCTCATTATTCTTCCAGCAAGAACCTCGCCATGATTCATAATGGTATCATCGAGAACTATGCCGATATCAAGAAGAATCTGATTTCCAAGGGTGTGGAGTTCAAGAGCGAAACCGATACTGAGGTGCTCGTTCAGCTCATCGAATACATCCAGGTAAAGAAGGAGCTTGATCTGTTGACTGCCGTTCAGGTGGCATTACGTCAGGTGATCGGTGCATACGCCATCGCTATTCTTGACAAGCGTAACCCTAATCAGATTATTGCTGCACGCAAGCAGAGCCCATTGGTAGTAGGTATCGGCGAGAACGGCGAGTTCTATCTCGGTTCGGATGCCAGCCCTATCATCGAATATACCGACAAGGTGGTTTACCTGGAGGATGGCAACATTGCTGTGATGCGCCTCGGCGAGGAATTGCAGGTGGTGAACAGCCAGAACGTGAAACTCAACCCAGAGGTGCAGACCGTGGATATCGACCTCGGTCAGATAGAGAAGGGTGGTTTCCCTCACTTCATGCTGAAGGAAATCTTCGAGCAGCCTGAATGCCTGCGCAACTGTATGCGTGGCCGTGTGGTGAACCGCACGGTGGAGACCCGCGTGATGACCGACGGCGACGATTCTACCAGCAAGACGGAGACGGAGATGGGCGTAGTGCTCAGTTCTATCACCGACCATCGCCAGCAGCTCCTCAATGCCAAGAGAATTATCATCGTGGCTTGTGGTACATCATGGCACGCCGGACTCATCGGCAAGCAGATGATTGAAAACTACTGCCGCATCCCGGTGGAAGTGGAATATGCATCAGAGTTCCGTTACCGCAATCCTGTGGTAACCAAGGACGACGTGGTTATTGCCATCTCCCAGAGTGGTGAAACCGCTGATACCCTGGCAGCCATCAAGCTTGCCAAGGAAAATGGTGCGTTTATCTATGGTATCTGTAATTCCATCGGCTCTTCCATCGCCCGTGAAACAGATACCGGTACCTACATTCACGTAGGTCCGGAAATCGGTGTTGCCTCTACCAAGGCGTTCACCGGTCAGGTTACCGTTCTCATCCTCCTGGCACTCGCCATCGGTAAGGAGAGAGGTACCATCAGCGAAAGCGAATACCAGAAGATTACAGAGCAGCTCTGGAACATCCCTTCAAAGATGAAGGAAGTGTTGAAGCTGAACAATAAGATAGCTGACTTGAGCCGTACGTTTACATACGCTCGCAATTTCATCTATCTGGGCCGCGGATTCCAGTATCCTGTAGCCCTGGAAGGTGCATTGAAGTTGAAGGAGATTAGCTACATCCACGCTGAAGGTTATCCTGCAGCGGAGATGAAACATGGCCCTATTGCATTGATTGACAGCGATATGCCTGTGGTTGTCATTGCCACCCACAACTTCATGTACGAGAAGGTCTTGTCTAATATCCAGGAGATTAAAGCCCGTCAGGGCCGTGTCATTGCCATTGTGAGCAAGGGCGACGAAACCATCTCTAAGATAGCCGACGAAGTGATTGAACTCCCTGAGACCTTGGAGTGCCTGGAGCCATTATTGGCTACCATTCCTTTGCAGCTCTTGGCTTACCATGTAGCTGTATGCAAGGGCAAGGATGTTGACCAACCTAGAAACTTGGCCAAGTCAGTTACTGTCGAATAAAAGATAAAGGGAATCGTCGTTTCTTGACGTTTCCCTTTTTTTGGAGGGATATCCCTCGCAATAGGTATATTCAAATTTAACTAATTAAGATAAAGGATAATAGTGAGATGGAACCATTGAAACATGAATGTGGCGTAGCAATGATCAGATTGCTCAAGCCACTGGAGTATTACCAGCAGAAGTACGGCACTTGGATGTACGCACTCAACAAGCTCTATCTGATGATGGAGAAGCAGCACAACCGTGGACAGGAGGGTGCTGGTATGGCTTGTGTCAAACTGGGCGGAAAGCCTGGACATGAGTATATGTTTCGTGAGCGTGCAGAGGGCAAGAACGCCGTGACCGAGATCTTCGGCAAGGCGAATGCCAACTTCAAGGACTTGACTCCCGAGCAGCTTGCAGATGCTAAGTTTGCCAAAGAGGAACTGCCTTTCGCAGGCGAACTCTACATGGGACACCTGCGCTACAGCACCACCGGAAAGAGTGGCATTCAGTATGTGCACCCATTCCTGCGCCGCAACAACTGGAAGGCGAAGAACCTCTGTCTTTGCGGCAACTTCAACATGACCAACGTAGATGAAATCTTCGAGGAACTGACCAAGCAGGGCCAGAGTCCACGCATCTACAGCGACACCTACATCATGCTTGAACTGATGGGCCATCGCCTGGACAGAGAGGTGGAGCGCAACTTCGTGGCTGCAAAGGCGATGGAGATGGAGAACACCGATATCACCAACTACATCGAGGACCACGTGAAGATGAGCAATGTGCTCAAGACCACGATGAAGGACTTCGACGGCGGTTATGTGGTCTGCGGTATTACCGGTTCGGGCGAGATGTTCTCCATGCGCGACCCTTGGGGCATCCGTCCTGCTTTCTACTACAAAAACGATGAAATCGTAGTAGTAGCCAGCGAGCGCCCTGTGCTTCAGACCACCTTCGACCTGGAGGCAGAGGATGTGCAGGAGCTGATGCCGGGCACGGCACTTCTCGTGAAGAAGAACGGCGAGTGCAGCATCGAGCGCATCATGGAGCAGAAGGGCGATTCAGCCTGCTCATTCGAGCGCATCTACTTCAGCCGTGGTTCCGACAAGGATATCTACCAGGAGCGTAAGCAGTTGGGCGAGCAGTTGACCCAGCCTATCCTGAAGGCAGTGGATTACGATGTAGATCACACCGTGTTCAGCTACATCCCGAACACAGCCGAGGTGGCTTACTATGGAATGTTGAGCGGTTTCAAGAAGTATCTCAACGAAAGCAAGATAGAACAGATTGCCAACCTCGACCATATTCCATCTAAGGAAGAATTATACGATATTCTCGGCGATTTCGTCCGTTCGGAGAAGATAGCATGGAAGGATATCAAGCTCCGTACCTTCATCACCGAGGGCAACAGCCGCAACGACCTGGCGAGCCACGTGTATGATGTAACCTACGGAAGCGTCGAGCCGAATGTGGATAATCTCGTTATCATCGACGACAGTATCGTGCGCGGTACAACCCTGAAGGAGAGCATCCTGCGCATCCTCGACCGTCTGCATCCTAAGAAGATTGTAGTCGTATCCAGTGCCCCTCAGATTCGCTATCCGGATTATTACGGCATAGATATGGCAAGACTGGAAGAGTTCTGCGTGTTCCGTGCAGCCATCCAGCTTTTGAAAGAGCGTAAGATGGAGGACCTCATCGAGCAGACCTACGAGGCATGCAAGGCAGAACTTGCCAAGCCTAAGGAAGAGCAGATCAACCCAGTGCGCGCCATCTACAAGCCATTCACCACTGAGGAAATCAACGAGAAGATAGTAGAGATGCTCCGTCCGGAAGGTATGACCACTCCTATCCAGCTCGTGTTCCAGAGCATCGAGGGCTTGCGCGAGGCGATTCCAAACCACAAGGGCGACTGGTATTTCACCGGTCATTATCCAACTCCTGGCGGCACGAAGCTCTGCAACCAGTCGTTTGTGAACTATATCGAAAACGTTTATCATAAATAAGTGAAGAGTGAAGAACGAAGAGTGAAGAATTCATTTGCTCTTATAAGTATGAAATAAAAGAATCAAATGTCAGATATGAAAAAAGTAACCTTAGTTTTGAGCGATGGAACCAAGTTCCATGGCAAATCTTTTGGATATGACGCTCCTGTAGCGGGCGAGGTTGTGTTCAACACAGCCATGATGGGATATCCAGAGAGTTTGACCGACCCTTCTTACGCCGGTCAGTTGATGACACTTACATTCCCTCTCGTGGGCAACTATGGTGTGCCACCATTTACTTTCGAGGAGAACGGTTTGCCAACCTTCATGGAGAGTGACAAGATTTATGCTTCTGCCATCATCGTGAATGATTACAGCGAGCAGTATAGCCACTGGAATGCAGTGGAGAGTCTTGCCGACTGGTTGAAGCGCGAAAAGGTGCCAGGAATCACAGGCATCGATACCCGTGAGTTGACTAAGGTGCTTCGTGAGCATGGTGTGATGATGGGTAAGATTCTCTTTGATGATGAACCAGACAACATCCCTGAGGCTAACTACGAGGGTGTAAACTTCGTTGACCAGGTGAGCTGCAAGGAGATTATCCGTTACAATGAGGGTGCCGGCAAGAAGGTGGTACTCGTTGACTGCGGTGTGAAGGCAAATATCATCCGTTGTCTTATCAACAGAGGCGTTGAGGTAATCCGTGTACCTTGGAATTACGATTACACCGATATGGACTTCGGCGGACTGTTCCTTGCCAATGGTCCTGGCGACCCAGACATGTGTGAGGATGCAGTAAACATTATTCGCAAGCAGATCAACCAGAGCCGCAAGCCTATCTGCGGTATCTGTATGGGTAACCAGTTGCTTTCCAAGGCAGCCGGTGCTACTATCTACAAGTTGAAGTATGGTCACCGTTCACACAACCAGCCAGTGCGCATGGTAGGAACCAACAATTGCTACATCACCTCTCAGAACCATGGTTATGCCGTTGATGCCAAGACATTGGGCAACGATTGGGAGGAACTCTTTGTAAATATGAATGATGGCTCTAACGAGGGTATCCGCCACAAGGTGAACCCTTGGTTCTCAAGCCAGTTCCACCCAGAGGCTTGCTCAGGCCCTGTGGATACAGAGTTCATGTTTGATAAGTTTGTAGAAACACTTAAATAATTAGGAAAAAGATGAAAGACGAAAATATAAAGAAGGTGCTCCTCTTAGGTTCTGGAGCCTTGAAGATCGGTGAAGCAGGTGAGTTCGACTACTCAGGTTCGCAGGCCCTGAAGGCATTGCGCGAGGAAGGTATCGAGACTGTGCTCATCAACCCGAATATCGCAACCGTACAGACATCAGAAGGTGTTGCCGACCAGATTTACTTCCTGCCAGTGCAGCCTTACTTCGTAGAGCGTGTCATCCAGAAGGAGAAGCCAGACGGTATCCTCCTCAGCTTCGGTGGTCAGACTGCCCTCAACTGTGGTGTGGAACTCTATCGCCAGGGCATCCTGGAGAAATATAATGTCAAGGTATTGGGTACTCCTGTTCAGGCTATCATGGATACTGAGGACCGTGAGCTCTTCGTAGAGAAGTTGGATGAAATCAACGTGAAGACCATCAAGAGCGAGGCTTGCGAGAATATCGAGCAGGCCCGCAAGGCTGCTGCCGAGCTCGGTTATCCTGTCATCATCCGTGCTGCTTACGCCTTGGGTGGACTCGGTTCTGGTTTCGCAGACAACGAGGAGGAGCTGAACAAGCTCGCAGAGAAGGCCTTCTCATTCTCTCCACAGGTATTGGTAGAGAAGAGCTTGAAGGGCTGGAAGGAGATTGAGTATGAGGTGGTTCGTGACCGTTACGACAACTGTATCACAGTTTGTAACATGGAGAACTTCGACCCACTGGGCATCCATACCGGTGAGAGTATCGTCATCGCTCCATCTCAGACCCTGAGCAATGCAGAGTATCATAAGCTCCGTGCCCTCGCCATCAAGATTATCCGTCACATCGGAATCGTGGGTGAGTGTAACGTGCAGTATGCCTTCGACCCTAAGAGCGAGGACTATCGCGTTATCGAGGTGAATGCCCGCTTGAGCCGTTCATCTGCCTTGGCTTCTAAGGCTACCGGTTATCCTCTTGCCTTCGTTGCAGCCAAGCTCGGTATGGGTTACGGCCTGTTCGAGTTGAAGAACTCTGTAACCAAGACCACATCAGCCTTCTTTGAGCCAGCATTGGACTACGTAGTTTGTAAGATTCCTCGTTGGGACTTGTCTAAGTTCCGTGGCGTAGATAAGGAGTTGGGTTCATCTATGAAGTCAGTAGGTGAGGTAATGGCCATCGGCCGCAACTTCGAGGAGGCTATCCAGAAGGGTCTTCGTATGATTGGTCAGGGCATGCACGGCTTCGTAGAGAACAAGGAGCTTGAAATCGATGATATTGATGCAGCTTTGCGCGAGCCAACAGATAAGCGTGTGTTCGTGATTTCAAAGGCAATGCACAAGGGCTATACCGTAGATCAGATTCACGACTTGACCAAGATTGACAAGTGGTTCCTGGAGAAGTTGAAGCACATCATCGACATCGACGAGGCGATGAAGAAGTGCAACATCAATACGCTTGATCAGGATTTGCTCCGTACCGCTAAGGTTTATGGTTTCACCGACTTCCAGGTTGCCCGTGCCGTGGGCTTGGAGCAGGAGTTGGGCAACATGCACAAGGCTGCCCTCCTGGTTCGCAATAAGCGCAAGAGCTATGGCATCCTGCCTGTAGTGAAGCAGATTGATACCTTGGCAGCAGAGTATCCTGCTCAGACCAACTACCTCTATGTAACCTACGCAGGCGTGAAGAGTGACATCACCTTCGAGAACGACCACCGTTCTATCATCGTACTCGGTTCGGGTGCTTACCGCATCGGTTCTTCCGTAGAGTTCGACTGGTGTGGCGTTCAGGCATTGAACACCATCCGCAAGGAAGGCTGGCGCTCAGTGATGATCAACTACAACCCAGAGACCGTTTCTACTGACTACGATATGTGCGACCGTCTCTACTTCGACGAGTTGACCTTCGAGCGTGTGATGGATATCATCGAGATGGAGCAGCCTCATGGCGTCATCGTATCTACCGGTGGTCAGATTCCAAACAACCTGGCTATGCACTTGGATGCACAGAACGTGCCAATTCTGGGTACTGCTGCCAAGGACATCGATAACGCTGAGGACCGTGCCAAGTTCTCTCAGATGTTGACCAACAACGGCATCAACCAGCCAGAGTGGAGCGCCCTGACCTCTATGGAGGACATCGACAACTTCATCGAGCGTGTAGGCTTCCCAGTATTGGTTCGTCCTAGCTACGTGCTTTCTGGTGCTGCGATGAACGTATGTTCTAATGAGGAAGAGCTGAAGCGATTCCTGCAGTTGGCAGCCAACGTAAGTGAGGATCACCCAGTGGTAGTTAGTAAGTTTATCGAACATGCCAAGGAGATTGAGATGGATGCAGTGGCAAAGAATGGCGAGGTGATTGCCTATGCGATTTCCGAGCACATCGAGTTTGCCGGTGTTCACTCAGGCGATGCAACCATCCAGTTCCCTCCTCAGAAGTTGTATGTTGAGACAGTTCGTCGTGTGAAGCGAGTAGGTCGTCAGATTGCCAAGGAGTTGCACATCAATGGTCCGTTCAACATCCAGTTCATGGCTCGTGACAATGATATTCTCGTTATCGAGTGTAACTTGCGTGCCAGCCGTTCGTTCCCATTCGTGAGCAAGGTGTTGAAGATCAACCTCATCGAGTTGGCTACCCGCGTGATGCTCGGTTTGCCAGTAGAGAAGCCACACAAGAACCTCTTTGATCTCGACTATGTAGGTATCAAGGCATCCCAGTTCAGCTTCAACCGTTTGCAGAAGGCAGACCCTGTATTGGGTGTGGATATGAGTTCTACCGGTGAGGTAGGTTGCTTGGGCGACGATACATCTACCGCTCTTCTGAAGAGTATGCTTTCTGTGGGTCATCGCATTCCAGCCAAGAACATCCTGCTTTCTACAGGTTCTGCCAAGCAGAAGGTAGATTTGCTCGATGCTGCCCAGATGCTGGTTAAGCATGGCTACAAGCTGTATGCGACCGGTGGTAGTAGCAAGTTCCTCACCGAGAATGGCATTGAGAACACCCGTGTGCTCTGGCCATCAGAGGAGGCAGAAGGCGGTGCACCAAAGGCTTTGGAGATGCTCCACAACCACGAGATTGATATGGTAGTGAATATTCCGAAGAACTTGACCAGCAGCGAGTTGAGCAATGGTTACAAGATTCGTCGTGCTGCTATCGACCTGAATGTGCCATTGATTACCAACAGCCGTCTGGCGAGTGCGTTTATTTATGCATTCTGCACAACCAAGCTCGAGGATATCGACATCAAGGCTTGGGGAGAGTATAAATAATGTTTAGTGATTATTTATTAGTGATTAAGAATTGATAGTTAATAGTTAAGAATTGACAGTTAAGTCATTCTTGATGATTCCCAATAGAAAAATCCCTGCTGTAGGAAAGGCTTCCTACGGCAGGGATTTTTTAGATAATAAACGTCTTACTCAAATTCAATATGCTCTTGTGAAGGAATACGGAAAGAGAACCATGTTTCTCCATTTTTGTTGGTGATAGCTAAGTCTCCTCGTGTAATGGTGTCCATGCCAATGATAATGTCATTGTCTTCTAAATCACAAGCAAGAACTTCCAAATCTTTTATCCAAGCACCTTCTTTGGCAAAATATAGGCTTATTTTATAAGTGTAAGCCTCTACATTTCCGCCAATTCCTGCAATCATGGCTTTTTGGATAGGTTCCAATCCTAAAGCATCTGCTATGTTTCTTGATATAATAGTGTTTGTAGCACCTGTATCCCAAAGAACATCCTTGGCTTCGCAATATTCAAGTTTATTGTTAGTTGCAGGTTTTATCACAAAACAACTTGACAGAATGCTTTCAGCCTTTGCAGGATATTTTTGTGTAATAGACTTTTTCATCTTGAAGTTTTTATTGAGCCTTACCCTTGTGGATGGTAGCAAGTCGTGCTACGTGTCCTTTCGGAAGTGGAGACATTGTAATCTCGCTATGAGCAGGGAAAAACTTGTCGATGTCTTTGTAGTCTATGGTATGAACTTGTATCTTCTTGTCTTTTGTTTCCATATAGCTTTCCTTTCTTTTATTATTGTTGCAAAGATACGCTGAATATTCGAAACTGCCAAACTTTTCTAGTAATTTTTGTGATTTATAGTCAAATGATAAGGGTGCACCAAAAAAGCAGTGAAAACTTTGGTATTTCAAAATAAAATCGTAAATTTGCAGCAAAAACTATAATAATGAAGAGTTATGGAAGAAAAATTATCGACTATATATTTAAGAGATGGACGGAACGCCCTGCAATATGTTATGAGCCTGAGCGAAAAGTACAGGCAGATAGCGACCGAAGCGATATTCGAGTGTTTGAGACTGGGCTATCCACTCAACAATATGGAGATAACAGGCAAAGCACGAGAACTGCAGAGGAAGAGGAATGCCTACGTTTGATAAAAATCGCCAAAGAACAAGGCTTGTATATAGATAAGTCGGACTGGGGTAAATTTGGTGACAGACGAATGATTGCAACGGGAGAAAGCATTGTCTTTTTGAGTGAAGACGGAACAACTTTCACCAAAATGAAGTCTCCTTTTGCAAAGGCTCCGATGAAGCATACATTACCAGAGGATATCATCTATGAACATCTGATTCATAACATCTTATTCCCATCAACGAGGTATCGTTTTGTTGGCTTTTCAGAGGATATAAAGGGAATCCGGATAGTTCTTCAGCAACGAAATATATCCGATATGTTTCAAGTACCATCGCAGAAGACGATTGACGATTATCTCATTAATCAATTGGGCTTGACAAAGGAGGATAGATATTTCTATGGAGATGAATATTTGGCAATAACTGATGTTTCTAATGTCAGTGATAATGTGCTGTGTGATGAAGACGGCAAACTGTATTTCATAGACCCGATTATCCGGTTGAAGAAGTCGGGAAGAGAGATATGGGAGTATCTTTATAGAACAAGATGTGTATGATAGTTATAATTGTAAAAAGCAAAAGTCCCACCCTGGTTCGCTGTGCAAATGAGAAGCGTGGTGGGAACTGTCACTGCAAAGGTATGCATATTTTTTGAAACTGCAAAACTTTTTGCGAATAAACTTTTGTAAATTACCCTGTTTTGAACGAAGTTTACACATTGTTAGTGAAAATTTGGCTCGTTTAACCATCAACTTCTTCAGAAGGTTTAGTGTTACTACCAGTTGATTTACTGTTGATTCTCCTGTAGAGCCTTCAGACTGTTACACTTCCAAAGACACTGATGCTTGCGCCAAGCGGAGTGTAATCGACCATTTGTCGGTTGTATTCAGTTGCAGTTTGGGCAGTTTTGCTGCAAAAACACTTTTTTACCTAAAAAATCTGCTAATAAATAGCTTATTCTTATTATTTTTTTGTACTTTTGTAGTGCATTCGTGATAAAACGTTTGTGAATTATAATTTTGATATGAAAATAGTTGAATTAAAATATTCAAATGGGGTTGTTGGAGACCCTTATGCTGAGGGCTTATGCCACTCGGTAAGTACCTTAAATAGTTATATAACAGATAATTGTAACAAATAGGATTGATATCATCTTAAAAAGTGAGGTACATCCAACTACCAAGAACTATAACCCTTTGTACCAAGGGTTGATATCATCTCAAAAAGTGAGGTACATCCAACGTACCGAGAACTATACCCTTTGGTACCGAGGTGGAAATCATCTTAAAAAGTGAGGTGCATCCAATAACAAAAACATGTAGGGAACATAAAATGTGTGTGGAAGTCTTCATAAGGCTAAAGTGTTATACGTTAATCCATTTAAAGAGTAATAGATTATGTCAAAAATAACAAGAAAAATTGAAATAATCCCAGATATAGACGGGATAACTCATGAAGAGTCAAATAAGAAATGTTATAATACATTTTATAAATTTGACCGAAAACTATACAAGGTGGCAAATCTCCTTGTAAGTCAATTGTATGGATTAGACAATCTATTATCTTTAATGAGATTACAGAATGATGAATATGTAAAATGCCAGTCCAAGTTGTCTTTCAAGTCCATAACAGACGCAACTAAGGAAGAAATTAAAAAACGTATGCAGGAAATTGATGCAGAACTTGTCTCTATGAAGAATGATATTGCTCCAAAGCATCCACAAACATATTCATATCGTGCAGTAACAAGTAGCGAATATGCAAAAGATATTCCTTCGGATATTTTGAATAATCTCAAACAGGATGTTTATCAGCACTTTAATGAGAATAAGAAAGAACAAATACGAGGAGAAAGAAGTTTGGCTACTTATAAAAAAGGTATGCCAATTCCCTTTAGTTTCGAAAAAAGGCATGTTATTATAAGTGATAGTGACAATTACTATTTGCCTTGGTTTGAGGATACTCGCTTCAGACTAAACTTTGGCCGCGACCGCAGTAACAATCGTGCTATCATAGACAATTGTATAAAGACAAAGAAGTACAAGCTATGTGCAGCTGCAAAAATACAGCTCAAAGAAAGAAAATTGTTTCTACTTATAACGGTTGATATTCCAAAAGCGGAAAGCGTACCTGTGAAAGGTAAAGTTATGGGCGTAGATCTTGGTGTTGTAAATCCTGCTTATGTGGCAGTTAATGATGGACCAGAAAGAAGTCGCATAGGTAATGGTGAGGCCTTTCAGAAGCAACGTGATGTCTTTCGTAGAAGATTTCGAGAATTACAACGTTCCCAACTTACGCAAAGTGGGCATGGGAGAAAGCACAAGACCAAAGCGACCGAAATTCTTAGAGGAAAAGAAAGAAACTGGGTACAGACAGAGAATCACCGCATAAGCCGAGAAATAGTTAATTTGGCATCTCGTTGGAAAGTTGAGACCATACGAATGGAAAGCCTGAAAGGATTTGGGAAAAATCAAGAGGGAGAAGTTGAGAATAACCACAAACGCCTTCTTGGTCGTTGGTCTTACTTTGAGCTTCAGAAAGACATAGAATACAAGGCAGCAATGGCTGGTATCAAGGTACAATATGTAAATCCTGCATATACCAGCCAAACTTGTCATGTCTGTAGTCAACGAGGAAACAGAATAGAACGAGATACTTTTATTTGTACCAACCCAGAATGTACTTGTTATAACCAAGAGCAGGATGCAGATATGAATGCTGCTATAAATATCGCAAAGTCAAACGATGTGGTCAAGTAATTGTAATTTAGTCTTACTCAAAAAGAAAAGCTGAAGCAATGGATATAGATGAAAGAAAAGAAAAGCGTGAAATGTTTCAATCAGAAAACTTGTTGTCGATAATTAGGAAAGAAATATATCCTGATGTATACACCTTTCCTGAAAGGGAAAAGAAAGACAGACCTGATATTGTTCTTGCGATTTGTGAAAAAAGAATAGGAATAGAGGTGACAGAATGTTATCCTTCCAATTACATAAGTAAAGAAGATAAAAATAAGGGAAAGAAACCTCTTTGTAAGAAGAAAAACTATAATTGGTTAATGAAAGAATGTGAGGATTTCAAGAAAAATCCATATTTCGTAGAGTTGACAAAAGATCAATGTTATAGAATACAAATATTTACAACGAATGCAGTTTACCGAGGTAAGCATCATAATGAATTTCAAAAAGAATTGATAGAGCATATAGAGGCAATACGTTATAAGAGATATCCAATAAGTACGAAACTCATTTGGAGAATCAAAGTTAAGCCTTCTTCTCCCTATAGTTATGTGGATTGTTTTCATACATCTAGTCCATGGCCAGTAAATTGGAAAGATATTCTAAGGGAAATAGAGAAAAAGGAGAAGCAGTCTGTAGAATATGAGCATACTGATGAATTGTGGCTAAATATTTATATCCCATGGGTTGAAAACATCGTTTCTTATGAAATAAATATAGAAGATGCAGACTTATCTGCTATTAGAGAAAGATTGAAGCAATCAAGATTTCAAAGAATATATCTTTCTTCTCTTAGAGAACAAGATACTTTAGTCTTGAAAACTAATAATGGAACAGATATGTTAGATGAAAAGCATTGCTTTTCAATTACAGTCAAGTAACCAAAGATGTATTTACCGAGGGGCAGATTCCTGACAGCCTGGCTATGCGCCTCAACGTTTAGAACGTGCCAATCTTCGGTATCAAGTTCGATGACAACGAGTGATATTATCAAAAAATCCCTGCTGTAGGAAAGGCTTCCTATGGCAGGGATTTTTTTGTAAAGAAACATATATAGGTTTACTTGTCAAATAACTCCTTTCTGTTTGCAAAAATACAACCAATATTTTGATTATGCAATTATGGTTTCACGAAGAATGTTGTTTTCTCAACATCAGATAATTGACTACGAGAATCAGTAAGATACAGGGCAATAACAATATGGGAAATAAACATGCAAGTAACATGATAGTCCCATAATAATCACCTGCGGTTACAATTAAAGTCATTATCACTACGACAGAACAAAATGCTACTGCCATGCTTATTGACAGGGGAATCCAATGCAGCTTTGAACAGCACTTCCACCCAATAGTGGCAGTCAAGAGGGCGCAAGATACACTCATTCCTCCTAGAAGTAGCAATTCAAATAGTCCTTTTACTTCAAATCTCATTACGACTACCACGGGAAACAACATTCCTATAATTCCCCAAATGAGCAGGAACTTGTCCCAAAAGAAATTTTGATTTAATTTCATGATGATTCTTTTTTGGTTGATTAAAAAACGGCATAATTACTATTCGCATAAGTCCTTGCTTTTTTCAATGCGCATCAAACTCACTATAGCAAAACATGTCGAACACCTTTATCTTGAAAATAACTTGACAGTATGCTTTCTGACTTTGCTGGATATCTCGCTATGAGCAGGAAAATACTTGTCGATGTCTTTGTTGCCTATTATGAATTTGTATCTTCTTGTCTTTTGTTTCCATATAGCTTTCCTTTCTTTTATTATTGTAGCAAAGATACGCTGAATAATCGAAACAGCCAAACTTTTCTTGTAATTTTAGAGATTTATAATCAAATGTTAAGGGTGTATCAGTTAAATCCTGTGTTTATAATGTGGGATTGTATACTTGTGCGACCAAAAAAGCTGTGAAAACTTTGGTTGTTTCAAAATAAAGCCGTAACTTTGCATATGTAAACTGGTTAAATTTCATAGCATGATGAAACAGCAAGTAAAACAAGTACCATACGGAGTGTCTGATTTCGCCACGGTGATGAGTCAGAATCTATATTATGTCGATAAGACGATGTTTTTGCCAGAGCTGGAGAAGCAGCCTCGCAATCTCTTCTTCATCCGTCCCCGTCGTTTTGGAAAGAGCCTGTTTCTCAGTATGCTCTACTCTTACTATGACTGTAATCAGAAGGAGAGTTTCGAAAAACTCTTCGGTAATTTGTGGATAGGTCAGCACCCTACATCCCTGCAAGGAATTTACCAGGTACTGTTCCTGGATTTTTCTCAAATTACAGGTAAGATAGAAGTTTTGGAGGAAAGATTCAATGCCTATCTCTGTATCAAGTTGGATAGTTTTGCAGAGCAGTATGCTGCATATTATGGTGATAAGAAGGTTCTGGAAATCAAGACTAAGACACAGTATGCAGATAAGATGCAGATAATCTTTGATGCAGCCAAGGCAAATCATTTTCAGCTTTATCTTATCATCGATGAGTATGATAATTTTACTAATGTAGTGCTCAATGAGCATGGTGAGAAAGTGTATCATGCCATTACTCATGCTGATGGTTTCTATCGGGATGTCTTCAAGAAGTTCAAGGGAAACTTCGAGCGCATCTTCATGATGGGTGTCAGTCCTGTAACCCTGGATGATGTAACCAGCGGTTTCAATATTGGATGGAACATCTCTATCAAACCGGAATTTGATGAGATGCTGGGCTTCTCTACTGTTGATGTCATCGAGATGTTCTCCTATTATAAAGAGCATGGCTGCATCCCGGCAGATAGTGATATTGATGCCATCGTCAACGATATGAAGCCTTGGTACGACAACTATTGTTTTGCCAAGCAGGCTTTGCGTAAGGATGTAAGAATGTTTAATTGCGATATGGTGCTCTACTATCTCCGCAACTACATGGACTATGGTCAGGCTCCAGAGCAGATGATAGACCCGAATACCAAGACCGATTATGGCAAGATGAAGAAACTCTTGCAATTCGATAAGTTGGATGGCGAGCGCAAGGGTATCATCCGCAAGATTGCGGAAGAGGGACAGATTGTTGCCCAACTGGAGGAACAGTTCTCTGCCTATCAGATACCGAAGGCTGAAATCTTCCCTAGTTTGCTTTTTTATTATGGTATGTTGACTATCAAGGGTACACGTGGTTCAAAATTGATTTTGGGCATTCCTAATAATAATGTTCGCAAGCAGTATTACGGATATTTGGAAGAAGAGTATCAGGCAAAGTCGTATGTAGATACCAACAGATTGACGGATTACTATTATGATATGGCTTATGATGGTGTATGGGAAGAAGGACTGCGTTTCATGGCTGAAGCCTACGCTAAGGTTTCTTCTGTGCGTGACGGAATAGAATCGGAGCGAAACCTGCAAGGTTTCTTTATGGCATACTTGAACCTCAACGATTATTACATCACGGCTCCCGAATTGGAGTTGAATCATGGCTATTGTGATTTCTTCCTGTTGCCTGATCATACTCATTATGCCAGTCAGCACAGTTATATCCTCGAACTCAAGGTTCTCTCCAGAAAGGAGTTTGATGAAGAGTTGAAGGATGTCTTCAAGGAAGATGGTAGCCCTATGAAGAAGTCGGAGAAGCAATGGTTGGATGCAGTGGAACAGATTAGGCGATATGCCGATGCTCCAAGGGTTGAGGCTCTTCGCCAGGGCACAACGCTTCATAAGATAATCATGCAGTTCAAGGGCTGGAAGTTGGCAAGGATAGAGGAAATAGAATAAATTTGCGCATTATCTTTTAAAGAATAAAGAACTAAGAATATGGCAAGAGCAACAGGTTCAATCAATTATTTGGAGCATCGCACGCCCTTGAAGGACGAAAGCGGTAAGTATCAGATACATCCGATGTTTGTGAAGCGTGACACCATTGACCAGAAGAAGATGGAGATGCATATTCGCGATCATTGTGCGATGAATGTTCCTTCCTTTATAGCTGCCCTGGAAACGCTGGAGGATGAGACGCTTAGAGCCCTGGCGGATGGCAACGAGGTGAGGGTAGGCGATATGTTTATCGTCAAGCCTAAGCTGGGCGTGGTGCAGCATAGAGATAAGGAGGGAAATGAGTGGAAGAAGACCTTTCATGAGGGCGACTTGATTCCAGCCAACGAGGTGGATATCTGCGGTTTGGAGATTCAGCCCACGAAGGAGTTTCTTGAGAAGTTGCGTCGTAGGTCTAATGGTTGCAGTCGCCAGTATTGGGGAGTGAAGTCTGCTCCGAAGGAGGCTGAAAAGGAGTTTGCCGATATTGTGGAGATATGTCAGCAGCAGGGTTATATCACGGTGAAGGATATGATGAAGGAATTTGGCGTTACCCGCTATCATGCCAGCAAGGTGTTGAATGATCTTTGCGAGGAGCCTGCAGCCCGGATGTATGCCACCAAGGAAGGCCCCGTTACGCTCTATCGATTGAGGAAGAAGGAATAAAGATAGGAGGTGGGGATAAGCATCTTTACGGGTTGGAAAGAGCTTCTTGCCATGTTGGAAAGAGTATCTTCTCAGGTTGGAGAAAGTATCTTTTCGGGTCGAAGAAAGTATCATTCCAGGTGCTAGGAAGTATCTTCTCCATTGTTGCCACTAGGCTCGGCAGCTCTGCTGAGCCTAGTCAGCAGGTCTGCTGACTGCAGTCAGCACCTCTGTCGAGCCTAGTGGCAACACCTTGTTATCGTACAACTATAACCCCTTTAGTTGTACGGTTATAACCTGTTTAGTCGTACGACTATACACCCTATAGTTGTACAATCGTAGCATTATAGTCGTACAACTATACACCTTTTAGTTGTACGACCGTAATATGATGATACTTCCATGATACATTGATGATACTTCTTGCCGCATTTTTCAAGAAGTGTCATTGATGTTAAGTTGTTAATCATCAGAAAGATAACTGGTATTTTGAGGGCAAGAATGAGACTATGAGACTTTTTTGCAGAAAAAACTTATGTTGATAAGATGCAGAAGATGCTTTATGAAAACTACAAATTACGTACAGGCGAGGAGCCTGTGAGATTTAATGTCTTGTTGTAGCTGCTTTGGGTTTTATAAAACTAGGTAATGTTATATATTCGTTAGAGCAACGAAATAAAGTAACAAACGGTGGAGGCTTATCAGTAGTCTTCACCGTTTCTTCTAGTTTATGCTTGGTAGAATCGAAAAGTTGGTGGGGTTCATCAGATGAAGGTCACCAAACCTAAATATCTTGAAAACAAAGACTTGCAAAATAGATATTGTGACATATTTCATGAAAAAGAGCTGAGTTGCAAGTCGGGAAGTAATCAAATCTTATAATTTTTAGCATAGATAATCATAATTATAGTTGTTTAGCAAAAGTTTCCTTCACAAAATTTGTGAATATCGAATTTATATATTATCTTTGCAACATCAAACCATTATAAATGATACAGTTATGAGCAACGATAAAAAAACAATAAAGGAAATGCGGGCAAATGATATGACTCCGGCTTTTCCTACGCATCCTGGAGATGTTCTGAAGGATGAGATAGAATATCGTGGAATTTCTCAGCGACAGTTGGCTGAGGAAATGGGTATTGCCTATTCTGCTCTGAACGAAATTCTGAATGCACGTCTCCCTGTGACGGAAAAAACAGCTCTGCTCTTTGAGGCTGCACTTGGAGTGAATGCTGAGCCTTTGTTGAAAATGCAGATGAGATATAATCTGCAATCTACAAAAAGTGATACTACTTTTATGGCTAGATTGGCCAAGGTAAGGAGGGTGGCAGCAGCCTTGTAAAAATTGCTAACCGCAAGAGATTGTTTTGATACCTTGTATTTGTGTTTGCTGTTTGAAGATACTCCCGAATGCAAATATACGGCAATTTATTAATTTAGAATGATGAAACAAAGTTTATTGGTTATATCCATGCTTGCTGCCATGGCGTTGCCTGCCTTCTCGCAGGAGGATAGCTGCAAGATTATACACCGCATTGCACTGGATGCGGTGCCATCTACCATATTTCATACTAACGAGTTTCTGCGTGGAGGGAATGATGAGGCCCGGACGATGAATCACGACATGACATTTACACTGAAGTATGCCTTTATGAATAAGGAGGAGGTGAGACCTGGCTCCATCTATAAGGGGGTATATCAGGGTGTGGGCCTGGCTAGACATGAGTTTAACCAGTGGCTGGCAAATCCGATATCCGTGTATCTGTTTCAGGGGGCACCGATTGTGAACCTATCCCGCAGGGTGTCGCTCAACTATGAGTGGAACCTGGGTATGGCATTCGGATGGAATGCCTATGACGAGCTGAATAATCCTGAAAACAAGGTGATAGGATCCAAGGCTACTGCTTATATTGATCTGGACTTCTATGTGAAGTGGATGCTCTCGAAATATCTCGACCTGAATGCCGGTATTTCGCTGACTCATTTCTCTAATGGCAACACCACTTATCCTAACATGGGACTTAACACAGGTGGCATAAGATTGGGACTGGCTTATTACATCAACCGACAACCATTGGCTATGCCGAAGGTAGAGCGGGAGAAGTTGCCGGATAGGCGTGGACTTTACACGGATGTGGTATTGTATGGCGCATGGAAGCAGGGTATAGCACATGATGGTGTGTCGAGTTATCTGCTGGATGGCAAGTATGCCGTGATGGGCTTCAATGTCAATCCGATGTACCGGTTGAACCCGTGGCTGAGTTTGGGTGCTTCGCTTGATGGTGTGTACGACCGTTCGGCTAGTAGGGAGAATGATCCTTGGGGCGAGGATGTGAATCATAAGTTTAGTACCCAGGCTGGTCTGGGTCTTTCTGCTCGTGGCGAGTTTGCCATGCCTTATTTCAGCATCAACTTCGGTGCTGGAACCTATCTGCTTGGCAATCGCAACGATTTCAGGGGTGTATATGAAGTGCTTGCCCTGAAGATTCATGTGAGCCGACGTGCCATGCTGCACATCGGCTACAGTCTGGTGGATTTCAAGACTCCTAACAATCTGATGCTAGGCTTGGGATGGCGATTTGGCGGCAAGTAATGCCGCCATCTTCTCCTGCCATTCTATTATGATATCTTATTTCTTTATTTGAATATATTTTTGATAGCATAAAAGCGGATTTCACTTTAACAAGTAAGGAACTTGACACGCAGAGTATCTCTATCGCCAAAGCCATCGAGATTGTACTTACCAAGTATGCCACCCCACTAACTAAAGAAGCTATCTTGACTGAGATTCTCCGACTTCGTCCCGACACCAAGGAAGCCAGCTTCGCAAGCATGATTAATATGCTTCATAGACAAGAGTCCATCAACTATTATCAAGGTGGACTAATTGGCATCAAAGGAAAGAGATATGGAAGAGGATACAAAACCACCAAACGCCTTCAAAGAGCAGTAAAATCAGAATAAAACAAAATCTCCTCTCTTGCAAAGACACAAGAGAGGAGAAAGAGTTTCATCCCAAATATTTCTCTATTTACCGCAAATCGAGCGAATCCATCCAAAAAGTTCGTTCAAGGCGTAATCACCTGAGTGAGGACGATTCCAAGGCAGCTTGAAGTTAACATCCTTACCCTTGTTTTCAAGCTTGGTAGCCAAGTTGATAGGAATAGGGAACGCCGTGTCTCTGTCTATGGCTCCATGACGGATGTACCAATGAGGTGCAATGCAAGAACCTTCTTCATCCATCATGCACATCGGATTGAGCAACCTTACATTCTCTTCTATTTCCTTGCCAAGAACAGCTTTGGAATTTCCTGTGGCTTTTACCAACGAATAGGTGGTAAAGTTAACAGAACTACCCTTGCTATTGCCAAACTCCTCATTTTCTCCACTGGCCTTACTTCCTGCTACTCCTTTACTATCGAAAGCCGGCACACCTTTTAGGGCTGTCTTACTTGCTACATAAGAAAGATACTTATCCAAGTCAAGACCAGTGATGTATTCTCCCTTTGACTTATTTCTCATTGGCATCATCTTAGGACCATCTTTTGGCACATCTATTGGAAACTTCATTTCTCCCTGCTTCTTGCCACCATTCATAGGAGCAATGAATTTCATGCCTGAAGAGAATGAAAATCCAATACTGTCTGGTATATCAGCACCATAATCCTTTGCATCCTGAGCACTTGTCATCAAAAGCTGCTTGATATAATCACGATAGTTGTCTGCGTTCAAATCACTTCCATCCTTTTTCTTTAGTCCCAAACTATTGATGTAAGCAGGAAATTGTGCAGCCAACTCCTTAGAAACAGCAACTTGCTCGCTCGTTACAGGTCGAATCTTTTCATCCACACCTCCATACAACCACTCATACGCCATATCCGCATGGTCAAGATCGATGATAGGGCAAAAACAAACTGCCGCAAAAACATCGTCTCTTGTATCAGCTGCTCCCATGGCTTTGAGCATAGGCTCATAAGAAGGATTATTGCCGGTGGAACCCAATAAAGACGACATAGCTCCACCTGCACTTGTTCCATCGGTAATAATATGCTCGGCATCACCCAGCATATCCCTGTCAAAGAAACGCAGATAGCGAACTGCCGCTTTCAAATCAAGCAGTCCCTTAGGAGCACGCCCCGTATAAACTGTCTTTCCCTTCTGTACAATCATAGAGTTTCTACCTCTTGCACCAGGTATAGCTACAACATAGCCTTCTGCCAAAGCTCTACCTGATGCATCACCCTCATCTATCATCCTTGGAGCAGCTGCCATATAGCCACCCACATAATTGGGCATAAAGATAGGAGTGGATTGCGTTGCACCCTCAGGAACAAACACATTCATGTACTGATACGTAGAATCCTCTACATGAGTAACATAATACAAATTTGTGTAAGCAGTATAGTTGACCTTCTTCCCATTAGGAAGGGTAACAGACCCCGCCACGCCTTTCGAAGCATCAAACACCAACTTTGGTGTAGGCTTCTTCGCTGCCTGGGCACATACACAAAGTACCAAGGCCAGCGATGCTACGAAAAACTTCTTCATTGTTACTTGATATATTTGAACGATGCAAAGTTACTTAAAATCCTGAAGAAATAGAACAATTAGCAGTGAAAAATTACGATTTTAATAAATAATAACACTAGTGTTAGGGGCTAAGAATGGGTTAAATCTTCTAAAATTAGGGGGCTAAGAATGGCGTGAAGGTTTTAGGATATATTTTTTTTCGAAAGAAATAACAGGTAAACTTTTTCTCCTTTCAATCTTTTTTTGTACTTTTGCACCATCAATTTAAATGAAGAAGAAGTCTGATTTTAAAAAATAGAAAAAGATATGGCTGATAAAGATATGAAATGGAAGACGCTCTCGCAGAAGTATCTGATAGAGA
>OGOB01000349.1_pt1 | contig 26281 bp, 17 predicted proteins | sample 1573611 | NCBI WGS metagenome assembly OGOB01 (sample SAMEA2582016, study PRJEB24529) | metagenome | biome: Human gut stool | place: China | collected 2011 | reverse complement strand
ACCCAACGCACGAACAAAGACAGTGGGTGGTCTTGCAATTTTTAGAGGAAATATACGAACAAAAATCCTCTCCGGCAAAAGCGTTTTCCGGAAGTCTTGTCATGGTCGGATGAATATTCCTTGAATAATTTGTGAATATTCTTCTTTTCGTCCCCGGCCATTGTCGGAAGTTGCGCGGAAAATGTTAACTTTGTAGGCTTTTGGAAATATTCAATAGGTATAATAATGAAAAATGCAATCGTTTTCGCGGCAGCTGCCACGCTGCTTTCCGTCGGAGCCTTCGCCCAGGACAACCTGAAGAAGGTGAATGATGTGATCGAGCCGCTTCCGGCCGGAAGTGTGACATTCAACGGCTACTTCGCCGATGACATCCAGAACTCCATCGACCACTGGGTCAACGGAGTGATGCCTTACGACAAGGTCATCGACTATTTCATCAAGGGACGTCCGCAGTTCGCTCTCGGCGAGATGCCGGGAAAGTGCATCCGTACAAACTCTCTGCTTTACCGCTACAACGGAGATCCTAAGCTCAAGGAACTGACCAAGAGTCTCGTTTACAAGCTGATGGCCACCGAGAAGAGCAACGGCAGCATAAGCTGCACCGCCGTGGATGACCAGCCTGGCAACCGTGACGGTGACATCTGGGAGAGAAAGTACGTAATGCTTGGCCTGCTTCAGTACTACACTGACGTCGAGCAGGATCCGAGAGTCCTCTCCGCCCTTGAGAAAGAGGCCAGGAGCGTGATCGACCAGGTCGGTCCGGCACCTAAGAAGAGCATCACCGAACTCGGTTGGAGTTCCACAAAAATTGAATCATCCTCTATCCTCGAACCGATGGTTAAGCTTTACTTCATCACCGGCAAAAAGGAATATCTCGACTTCGCTGAATATATCGTCACAACCGGCGCGTCCAAGGGCAGCAATATATTCCAGCAGGTCTATGAGGGCACTCACCTCTACGAGGTCGGCAAGCCTTACCCTAAGGCCTACGAGATGACTTCCGTCTGGGAGGGACTCGCTGAATATTACCGCGCGACCGGTGACCCGAGGTGGAAGGTATGCCTTGACAACTTCTTCAACGATGTGGTTGAGAACGAGATCACCATCATCGGCAACGCTGGTTCTGATGTTTACTGGCCAAGACTCAACGGAGAGGGATGGAGCAACACTGCCGTGGAGCAGACCAATCCGAACATCAAGAGAATGATGGAGACCTGCGTAGGTGTGACTTGGATGAAATATTGCTCTCAGTATCTTCGTCTTACGGGTGATCCTACAGCTGTTGACTACATTGAGAAATACGCCTACAACGGCCTTCTGGGCGCGATGAAGCCTGACGGAAAAAGTTTCAGCTACGTGAATCTTCTGAACGGCGCGAAGGTTACCAACAGCGGTTGGGGAACCAACATCGACGGCCAGCCGGTGACCTGCTGCAACCTCAGCGGCCCTTGCGGACTGTCATACCTTCCGTACATCGCCGCGATGCAGTCAAAGGAAGGCCCGGTCATCAACCTCTACAACGCCGGAACCGTGACCGCCAAGACAGCGAAAGGCAATGAGGTCAAGCTTGGAATCGTCACTGAATATCCTCGCGCGAATGAGGTGCGTATCTCCGTTGACCCGGCCGCGAAGGAAAAATTCACTGTGAAACTGCATATTCCGTCCTGGAGCGAGCAGACTTACGTTGCTGTCAACGGCAAGTATGTCGGCAAGGTGGAGGCCGGAAAGTATCTCAATCTGGAGCGCAAGTGGCAGGCTGGTGACAGCATCTACATCATCTTCGACATGAAGGCCAAGCTCATCAAGGCTTCCGAGAACGGACGCAACCCCGAGGGCAAGTTCTTCCAGGCCGTGCAGTGGGGACCGCTTGTCCTCGCCCGTGATGAGAACATTGATCCTGACTACAACAAGCCTGTTCAGATCATCGCAGACGCCAACGGTGAGGTGAAGGTCAAGATTGTTGACGCTGAGCGTCCGGGTACCAGAATGCAGTTCCTCGTCCCTACCACCGAAGGAGACATCAAGATGGTTGATTACTCCTCGGTTGACTGCTGGAAAGGAAAGCACATCCAGACCTGGCTTCCTACTTTAAGAAAGTAAACTTGACAACATAATTATGACAAGGGCCGCGGCGGGTCAACACCCGAATCCGCGGCCTTTGTCTTATACCTTGTCCAGAGGAAAGTGCGTGTGTGATAATCAGTAAGTCCTTACTAGGCTGTAGTCATAAAGCCCGCCGCGGAGGATCATGACGATCGAATCTATGGCCTTGCCGTCTTTGTACACAAGCATATTCAGTTGCCCCTTGCAGCTGCCCCATGAATATCCCGTGTCCCCGATCGTGTAGGTGAGAGGCTCTTCCGGCGTGGTGAATTTGCAGGAGTAGCCTTTCTGTTCCCGTCTTTCACCTTCGATGGTGACTTTCCAGCTGTGGAAGTGATTGTAGTCACCTGGCAGCATTCTGGCTGTTATTGTATAGTCGGTAGGGTATGAATCATCGCCGAGGAACCAGTATTCCAGATTCTTGTTGGAGACGATCCACGTGCTGTCTTCCGCCGCTTTCTCAACCTTTACTCCCGGGATTCTGTATGACGGGTCATCCGGTCTCATGACAGAAGTCTTGCTTTGGATGTTGGCCTTTCCGTTGATTTTGTACTCCAGAATCTTGAGGTTGTCAACTATCAGGTTGTTGGCGATGCACATCATGTAATGGCCCATTGAATATGTCACCTCACCATCGCTGCCTGAAAACTCTTTCTCAGCCTTGCTGCATGATGATGCAGCGATAATTGTCGCAGCGATCACTGTCGCGATTGATATAATTCTTTTCATGATATTCAAGTTTAGAATCTGTAACCTAATCCACCTCTGACTCCGCCCATTCTGGTGCCGGCCACAATCTCAAGCGTCGTGTATATCTTATGATCCATCCATTGGAAACCCAGCGGAATGAACTCTACGGCAGGGAGAATCTTGGAATATGTTTCTCCGCGGTCTTTCCCGGCCCAGACGGAGGCTCCGGCACCGATTCCGGCGTACATCCTGAACAACTGCCTGTTGATGAATGTGAATTTAGCCTGTCCAAGCAGAGAGTAGTCGTTCAAGGTCTTTTCTCCGATCTTCTTGTAGCCCCGAGGGTCGAACACATTCGCCCACGCTTTGGCGTAGCCCGCGCTGGCTCCGACTTTCAGCCACTTGGTGAGATAGACATTGAAATCCGCTGTGTAGAAGGCTGAAAAGCCAGGATCTCCGGTGTATGTCTCATAGAAATCACTGAGCTCTTTCCTGTAATAATGGCGAGACGGAAACTCATCGCTGTCGTAGGCCATCTGCATCACACCGACCATCAGGTTGGCTTCGTACATGTATCCTTTGACATCCCCGGAGGATGTCTGCGCCCCGGCCGGCAATGCCATGCCTAAAAGCATCACTCCAGCCGCGCAAAGCGCTTTCAAAACAGTTTTCATAATATCGTTGGTTTAAAATGGTTATCTTTGGTTTCGGTCACTGATCTGTATTTCTAGTCGCTGGGCAAATCCTCGGTCGCTGAGCCTGTCGAAGCTACGTTACAAGTTGAAACGATCATGTCGCTTCGACAGGCTCGGTGACCACAGGCTGTCATTGGTAATATTCAGGATAATGCGTCAGGTCTTTGGTCGAGCCGTCACGCAGGTGGATGTACGAATCGAGTTTCCGTTCGCCCTCATGGAGCACGATGACTCTGCTGCCGTTCATTCCGATGTTGTTGTAAACTGTCGCCGCGCCGCTGTACCGCCCGTAGGCCAGCATGATGCCGTAGTAGCCGACAGAGCAGTCATTGTCGTGGTCGTGCCCGCAGAAGACCGCCATCACGTCCCCGCATTCCAGCATCTTGCAGAAAAGGCCCGAGTTGAAATGCGAGGAGCAGATTGTCTCACGGTGGGTGCCGTACGCCTTGAAGTTCAGGTCTTCTCTGTACGCGTAGGCATATTCAGGGAGAGGAATATGCATGAACGCCACGGAAGGAAGCGGCTTTCCGCCGTGTGCTGAGGTGATGGTGCCGCTTGTCTTGCCGTACCATTCCACCTGGTCAGAATGGGCGTAGTCGTAGTCATAGCTCTTGATGGCTTTCTTGGAAAGCGGCGATTCGCTTCCGGTATCGAAGCACCATACGACAGAGGCTGTCGTGTCCGCTGAGTGAGACTTTACCTCAAGGAAATAATTGCCTTCTCCGTGCAGACCCGGGGTGTCTCCGGCGACGCAAAGCGGTCTGGTCATCGCATCTTTCAAAAGTGCGGCGTTGGTCTGGTCAAACTCCTTGTCGTGGTTGCCGAAGACAATCCCGTAAGGCACACCGAATTTGTCAAGGGTGTCGAGAAGGATCCTGTAGTTCTCAAGAGCAGGCTTGGCATAGACTTGGTCGCCAGTCAGCATGATCAGGTCTGGCTTTTCCGCTGTGATGGCGTTCCTGATGTTCTCCCAGACAAGCGGAGTTGTCTCATTGGAAGGAATTAGATGAGTGTCAGTGAATTGAAGAATCTTGAATTCTCCATCCGAACCGAATCTGAGTGTCGGTTTCAACGGTTTCTTAGCGGAAACCGAAACACAGGCGGTGATTGCCATCAATGCGGAAATTAGTCTTTTAATATTCATGATCAATTATTTGGTCGTTGTTTCTCCTATAATTCTGACTGGCCCTATAAGTCCGGCAGGGAGCAGCGGCTCCTCAGGCTTGAAGAACTCCATCTGGGTGTAGGTGATCTTCTTCGTCACACCCGGCTGGACATCCCCGACGAGGCGGTTGTGCCACATATTGATGACCTTGACCTCGATGGTGTTGTCGCCGTTCCTCACTGCCTTGGTGATGTCAACCTTGAACGGGGCGTTCCAGAACACTCCCAGATTCTTTCCGTTCACGGTCACTTCCGCCAGATCTTTCACATCACCTAAATCCAGAATGACGGAATCCTTGCCTCGAATTTCCTTCTTTTTTAACTTGAATATGTTCGAATATGTCACCGCTCCGGAGAAGTACTTGATTCCCGGCTCGGAACTCTCGGTCAAGGATGCGAGTTGATTGAAAGTGGCGGTTTCCGGCGCTCCGCGTCCCTGCTGGAATTTGACTGACCAAGGAGTGTTGAGCTCCACGATTGTCTCTTCGCTTGTCTCAGGCAGCTCAACTTTCGCCACATCGGTGTTTTCTGTGAATATGACGAAGGCAGACTGGTGCTGTGTCAGGCTCATCTTTACGTTGGTCCTGCCGTCAACCATCTCATAGCTTACAGGCTCGGTGGAAGCGTCGTCGGCATTCCAGATGACCGGCTTCTTGCCTGTGGTCCTGAACGAGGCCGTGATGTCTTTCGTGTCCTTTGAAAGGTTTGTCACCCAATAGATTTCGCCATCAGAAATGCTTCTGTGGACGAACTTGATGTCCTTGTTGTTTCCGCTTGCTATGCTGAAATCGGGTTTGAGACTCATGGCGGAAAGGACTTTTTCCGCCGGCACTCCTGCCGTTACATTCTTGCGCCCGGAGTTCCAGATGTCTTTCACAAGAGCCTTGAACTCTTCCTCCGTGCCGGTGTTGCCGGCGAGTTTCTGAGGCTTGGCTCCGCAGATCACGACTCCGGCGTCCGCGAACACCTTGATCTTCCGCAGGATGTCGATTGACATGTGTTTCACGTTGGCGTCAAGCATCAGAACCTTGTACTTCATTCCGCTTGGCACAGTGATAAGCCCGTTCTCGGCCTTGGCCAGATCACGGATCACGGACGGGCTGAAATAGTCGTAGTTGTAGCCGTAAGGAAGGGCCGGGACTTTCTTGAGCATTATTCCCGTTGCGTTGTTGTCCTCACCGTAGTAGTAGGCGACATCGGCCACGAAACGACCTTGCTGAAGCATATAACAGCTGCGGGACAGATAATCCGTCCATGCCTTCGCCTGGTCGGCCCAGGTCTGGTGACGGTCGAACCATTGGCCGTATTTTCCGAGACCGAGTCCCGGGACCTTGTCGTCAACCGGCTGGTGAGGTGATGTGTGGATCACGAATCGGTTCAGTCCGGCGGCCATCGCTGCATCGGCTGTTGGTTTGAGCACGGCAGGGGAGAAGACCCAGGCCCCGTCCCTGTAGCCGTCGGATGTGAACGACTCCGCGGCGGCGATGTTCTGGCCGTAGATGTGGGCCACGGAGGCGGATTCGCGCACGTCGGCCTCGAAACGAGGATTGAATATGTTTCCGTTCTTGTAGTCCATCCAGAAGGCAGACATAGGAATCTCGGCGTACCTCTTGCAGTCCATTCCGTCGGAGAGGTTGGCGCGGTAGTTCTCGTGGCTTTCCGTGTATCGCTTCATTCCGTAAGGCTTGAGGATCTCGTTCTGGAGGTCGTAGTGATATTCGGAGATCATATCCCCGATTGTCCTTCTCCAGTCGAACAGGAAACGCTCGGTCTCCTCGGTGTTGTTCAGAACCATTCCTGTCAGTGCTGGCATCCAGCGGAGAAGATCGTAGCCTTTGCGTGCCTTGAACTCTTCGAACATATTCCCGGTCCACGTCTGCGCTCCCGCCTCGTAGCTGTCTGTGAGGAGATATTCAATGCCACCCTTGCCGAGCTTTCCGCCGGAGGCATCGGCATAGGTCTGGAGGTAGTTGTGGAAATATTCAGTGATGGCCTTCGGGTCGAGTTTGTCCACTTCAAGGCCGGTGGCTTCCGGTGAGGCGGGGTGGTTGGTCTTACCGGTCAGGCTGTAGCCGAAGCGGAATATTCTCCAGTTGCCTTCCGGAGCGTTCCATGTGAGGGTTCCGTCCTTGACGTAAGGTGTGAGATCGACCACATCCTCAAGTCTGGCCGCCTCACTGCTGTACGGAGTGTCCTCCATCCAGAGCAGACGGTAGAAGCTGTTTCCGGCCTTGTCGCCCGCAAGCTGGATCCTGGTGACGGTGGAGAGGGCGAACTGGGCGACTCCAAACTCGCAGTCTTTCTTCCCTTTATTGTCTTTAAGGCTGAGCCTGAAATATTTGGCTGTGGTGGCCGGGATTGCGTATGTCCTTTGCGCCGTGGCCTGATAGGAAAGGTTGATGCTCTTGAAGTTGACTCCGTCATCGCTGTACTGGAGTTCCTTCGTGTGGACGTAAGGATTCGTGTCCTTCCTGAGTTCGGAGACCACCACGGCCTTGATGGTCTGCGGCTCGGCGAACTCGTACTGGATCCAGCACATGCCGTTCTTGTCGGCTTTGACGTCGAGGTAGTCTCCGACGCTGTCACCGGTGATCCTTTCGAGCATTTCCTCGCTTGCCGCGTCGCATCCGCTTGAGGTTATTGTTGGGTACAACTCTTTGAGATTGATGTCTTTGTCGCAGAGTCTCACTCCGACAACGGCTATATCCCTGTAGAACTTTTTCCTAAGGAACACCTGTGAGATTCCGTCGAACGATCCTGTGAAATCCATAAACGGCCCTGTGATGTCGAAGCCTTCCGGGAGTTTCAGATTGACAGGCTGTCCGCCCTTTACTTCGATCTGCCTCCAGACGAGTTTCTTCATCGCGTCCTCGTCCTTGACCCAAGGGCCTCCGGTTTCGCTCCATCCCGGGGAGCTGGCGATGGTCATCTCCATGTCAAGGCTGTCGGCGAGGTTGATGGCGTACTTGAAAGCTTCCTTCCATTCCGGAGTCATGTAGATGAGCCGTTTGTCCACAATCTGTGGGGTTTCAAGGCCGGCGTCGAAGTTGTGGAATCCCACGATTCCGGTCTTCTGCATCCACAGAAGGTCTTTCTTGATTCCGTCCTTGGTGATGTTTCCGTTCATCCAGTGCCACCACACCCTCGGGCGGGCGGACTTCGGCGGATTCTGGAATTCCTTGTAGAGATCCTGCCCGGTCGCTGAGCCTGTCGAAGCGCCGGCGGCCACATTTTCTTTACTATGCGCGAAAGCCGCGACCGACAATGTCAGCGCGGCGATCGCAGCAGCAATATTCAGTGATTCCTTAATCATAGATGCTGTTGTTCTTCAAATATTTATAAAATACTACTGTGCAAATATTTATAAAATACTACTGTGCGAGCAGTTCCTTTACGATAGTCGAGATCAAACGGCCGTCAGCCTGTCCTGCCAACTTCTTGGTCGCCGCTCCCATAACCTTGCCCATATCTTTAGGACCGGTCGCTCCGACCTCGGCGACAACCTCTTTAAGAATATTCCTGACCTCGTCCTCGGAAAGTGCCTTCGGCAGGTAGGCTTCCATCACCTTCATCTCGGCGAGTTCTTTCTCGGCGAGTTCCGGACGGTTGCCCTGGGTGTAGAGCTCAGCGGACTCCTTGCGCTGCTTCACGAGCTTCTGGATGATTTTCAGCACGTCAGCGTCTGAGAGTTCGTGTTCCGTTCCTGATGTCTTCGCGAGGAGAATCTCTGACTTGATGCCTCTTGTCGCGTTAAGGCGAGACTCATCGTGAGCCTTCATCGCCTCCATTATGTCCTTCTGGATCTGTTGTTCGAGTGCCATGATAAATGTGTTTTATTGTTCGTTTCACAAATTTACACATTTACCGCCAATTATGAATATGTTTGCGAAGTTTCCTGGAAGCCCTTTTGACTCTGTCTGTAGTTTTTTGGCAAATTACTTTTCAATTTCCTAAATTTGGCAAAAATTTGATTTTATGAGACAGATAAGCACAGAAAAGGCTCCTGCCGCCATCGGCCCGTACAGCCAGGCCATCGAGCATAACGGTTTCATCTTCGTTTCCGGCCAGCTTCCTATCGATCCTGCCACCGGTGCGTTCCCGGAAGGGGGAGTGGAGGCCCAGACCCGTCAGTCCCTGACCAATCTCAAGTCTATCCTTGAACAGGCTGGCTCCGACCTCAACAAAGTCCTGAAGACCACCGTATTCCTCGCTGACATGAATGATTTCGCCGCGATGAACGGAATCTATTCCGAGTTCTTCAAAGCCCCGTTCCCGGCCCGCTGCGCCTTCGCCGTCAAGACCCTCCCGAAAGGAGCCCTCGTCGAGATCGAGTGCATCGCCGCCGCAGAGTAGCTTCGCTGGTTCCAATGAATAGGATTACCGTCTCTCTCAACAGGGGACTCGAGTGCATCGCCGCCGTAGAGTAGCTTCGCTGGAGCGCACAGCCTTTCATCGAGCCAAGATCGCAGATTTGGATTATTATTTCAAGCTGAGACATCACAGACCAAACGAGCTTTTTCGGAGGGCTTGGCAGATAATGTATTGATTATTAATTAAAAAGGCTTTCTCGTGGTTCCTAAATGATAACCACGAGAAAGCTTATTTTGCACATTATCAAGTATTTAGGTGCCAAGGCGATTCTGGATAATGTGCAGGAACTTCATCGCGTGGCATTGCCTGACACCACATTGGCTGACAAGTTCGTCTAAATATTCCACTAACTTTCCTAATGGGAGATTGATTACCTCGCCGATTGATTTGAACCTGTTGTCCCTGGCCAGATAGTCCGCCATTTTCCGGTATGCCTGACCGGAATGCGGGTCAAAAGGCTCGCTGATCTCGTATTCACTTCCAGTGTTGCTGGCGAATGCTATAAGCATCTTGTCGTAATCGCCATAAAAACTGATGGCCTGGCGGAAATCAACGATTGCATATTCATTGATTATCAGGTCCACCAGTTGTTGTTTTTCTTTTATGGCAAGCGAGTCGAAGAGGTTGTCAAGCACTTCGTATGTCAAAGGTCTTTCGGTCGCATGCAGGTACTTCACTTTGGCCACCGCTCTCCTCAGCCTTCTTGATGCAATGCCTAAATTGACCTTCTCTGAATATGGGTGGTCAGAGTCCGAATATGCCAGAAAGTTCCATCGCCACTCCTCGGCTTTCCCGCAGATGTGATCTTCGACCGGGTTGTTGTTGACGTAAGCCAACGCAGTCCTGATGGCTTTGTCTCCTTTCTTCAGCGACACACCGTAGCTATCGAACAGCACTCCGGAAAGCCCATACCTGCGGTTGTATGATTTGCAGAAGTACGACATCAGTTCCTTGATGAACAGTCTTATAGATTCTTTGTCATCTGTGTCCAGCAGAATGTGAACATGATTGTACATCAGGCATAGTGCCAGCACCTTGACACCATGCCGTCGGGCGATAATACAAAATGATGTGATGAAAAACAGTGAATCTTTGACGTTGTAGAACACAACGAATCCATTCCGTGCCCTTTGGAATATGTGTGCCACAGTGTTTCCCTGATGGCTCCCGCACCTCGACCCTATCATAGTCATTAGTTTAGTAAGTGTTTAAAAGAGCCTCATCATAAGCGATCATCTGAGGCTGGTTCACGGCGACTCATATTCAGTCACTGGTCAATTTAATCGCTTGCAATTTAGACAATTCAACTCAGACTTCAAAATGTAATTTATGTCTTGGCGGATAATCTGTTGATTATCAAGTAAGAGAGCTGTCTCGTGGTACATGAAATTGAACCACGAGACAGTCATTATGCTTGATATTCAATCGGTTGAGTGCCACGGCAACACTTGCTTCGTTGGCGTGGCAGATAATGCCTTGATTGTCAATATAATGAAATATCTCGTGGTTCATAAAATTGGACCACGAGATACCTTTTGATGCTCATTATTAGTTGGTTAGGTGCCACGAGAAGAATTCGAGCAGCTGCGCAACGTCAGATGTCGATGTGCCAAGTTCGTGGCTGTGCATCGGCTAAAACAGGCTAAAGCTCCACAGCGTTCAGCTGGGCGAGTGCCTGATGGTAGTCTCGCTCGGCGGCGAGGGTCTGCTCCAGGGCTTCATAGTACTGGTCGGTCTCGACGAGATATTCAATCATCGAGATCTCGCCTCGGGACTGGGCTGTCAGCAGGTAGTCACGGCTGTCGGTCTCGCTTAGGGAGGCGCGCATCAGTTCGGAGTTCTCCTTGAGGCTGGCGGCGCGGTTGTACTGGACCAGAAGGTCGAAATAGAACTGCTGCTCTGCGGCAGCCTTGCGGGATTCTGCGGCGGCGATCTTCGCGCGGGACTGCTTCACTTTGTTGGCGTTGCTCCACAGAGGAATATTCACACCCACTGTCACGCCTCGAAACTTGTCTGATGTCGTGAGCTCGCTCATATAGCCGACGGTCAGTTCAGGTACCCAGGCAGTCTTGTCGATGGACAACTGTTTTTTGCCTACAGTAACCTCCTGACGGACATATTGCAGGACTGGATTTTTCTGCGACGCCGACTCGTACCACGAATCGAAATCGGATGGCAAGTTGTCTGAAAGGCCGTAGGCGGAATCTTCAAGAGCGATGTCGTTCCCACCGTTGAGGCTCTTCAGTTTCGCCAGCAGGGTCTTACGCTCAACTTCTACTTGTGAGATCTGGCCACGTACGCTTGTCAGATGCACCTTGGCCTTGTTGAGGTCGAGGACATTGGCTCCACCGGCTTTCAGCCTTTTCTCAAAAGATGACACGAGAGTCTGTGCCTGTGCCAGATGAGTGTCCAGTTCGGCTTTAAGGGCGTTGTAGTAGATGAGATCGATGCAGGCTTGCTTGGCTTCGAGTAGCACGTTAAGCCTCTCGGCTTTGTATTGCAGTGTGGCAAGTTCGTTCTGTCCGGCTACTTGTCTGGATTTCATACCGGTCAGAGTGGCTGCATCGAACGCTTGGGTAACGCGGAAGTCACGTCTGTTGCCGATGCCGTCGGCTCCCCACAGGTAGTTGAACTCGAACTCCGGGTTCTCCAGCAATGCGTCTGCACGGTTGGCCAGTTTCTCGGCTTCCACTTCAGCGGCTGCGGCTTTCAACTGCGGATTGTTTGTCTCTATTTGCCGGAGGACGGCTTCTGTGGAGGTCTGTGCATAGACCGCAAAGGTGCTTCCTGCACAGATATAAATAGTTAATAATAACTTATTAATATTACGGTATTTCATATTAAAATATTACTGTTATTCTTGTTGTTTTGGTTGGCTCGCCTCGACGGGTTCAGCGACCAATTGAGTGTGTGACGATGATTTTTCATCAGCCATGTTTCTTGGACTTGGAGTTGATGAGATAGATCACCGGCACGACGAACCCGTTCAGCAGGGTGGAGGAGAATAGTCCGCCGAGGATCACCTTAGCCATAGGGGACTGGATCTCATTGCCGGGCAGGTCGCCGCCAAGCGCGAGCGGAAGCAGTGCCAGCGCGGAAGTGATGGCGGTCATAAGAATCGGGTTCAGCCTGTCCAGCGAGCCGATCATCACAGCCTCCTCGCGCGAATGCCCCTCCGATGCGAGCACGTTGTAGCGGTCGATCAGGAGCATACCGTTGCGGGTCGCGATGCCGAACAGCGAGATGAATCCGATGATGGCCGGAATGCTCAGGATTCCGTCGGTGAAGAATATGGCGAACACGCCTCCGATGAGCGCCAGCGGCAGATTCAGCAGCACGACGAGCGACTGCGAGATGTTCTTGAACTCTCCGTACAGAAGCATGAAGATGATGAATATACTGAATATGCTCACGAGGGCGATGGTCTTGGATGCCCGTTCCTCGCTCTCGAACTGTCCTCCGTACTCGATGTGGTAACCTTCAGGCAGTTCGATGTTCTCGGCTATCTTTTCCCTGATCGCTCCGACTGCCTTGGCGAGCTCTCCTCCGGTAGCGTTGCAGGATACGACCAGCTTGCGGCTGACGTTCTCGCGGTTGATAGTGTTCGGTCCGGCTGATGACTTGATGTCGGCCACATAGGACAGTGGAACCTTCTTGCCGTCACCGGTGTCTATGGTCAGATCGGAAATCCTCTCGATGCTTGAGCGTGCGTCATCATTGACTTTCAACGTGAGGTCGAACGAGCGGTTGCCCTCATAGACTGTCGAAACGACTTCGCCTTCCATCATCACCCTCACTACCTCGGCGAACTCCGGCAGTGATATTCCGTAACGGGCAAGCATCTCGCGCTTCGGGGTGATGTTCAGCTCCGGCCTTTCGACCTGCTGCTCGACATTGATGTCGGCGATGCCCTCCACGCCTGAGATCGAGTTCTTGATCTTCTGTCCGATCTCGTACATCTTGTTGAGGTCGGAACCGAACAGCTTGATGGCGATGTTGGCCTTTGTCCCAGAGAGCATTGCGTCGATTCTATGTGAGATAGGTCCTCCGATCTCGATGTTCACTCCAGGAAGCACGGCCAGTTTCTGCCGAACCTCTTCGGTGAGTTCCTTACGGGTTTTCCTGCCAAGTTCAAACGGACATTCAAACTCGGAACTGTTCACTCCGAAAGCGTGCTCGTCAAGTTCGGCGCGGCCTGTCTTGCGGCCCACGGTCTTGATCTCCGGAATGCTGAGCAGAAGTTTCTCGGCTGTGCGTCCCATCCGGTCAGACTCCTCCAAGGATATTCCAGGAACAGTGCTGATGGAGATTGTGAACGAGCCTTCGTTGAAGGCCGGGAGGAAGCTTCCGCCGAGGGTGAAGAACATCACCACAGCAGCCGCAAGCAGCGCTCCGACGCCGAAGAGTAAACTCTTTTTGTGTCCTACAGACCAGTTGAGGGCCTTTTCATAGTACTTCTTGAGCCAGCGTACCAGAGTCGGTTCCTTGCCGGTCTTGTCGCTGTTCTGTGAGCCGAGAAGGAATGAGCTAAGGACAGGTGTGACAGTCAGTGCCACAAGCGTGGATGCCATCAACGAGATGATGAACGTGATTCCCAGCGGTTTGAGCATCCTTCCCTCCATTCCGGAGAGGAAGAAGAGAGGCAGGAAGCTCGCGATGATGATGAGCGTTGAGTTAAGCATCGGCATACGGACCTCTTTCGAGGCCTCGTAAACAACTTTGATTACGCTCTCCCGCTCATTTTCAGGTTTTTCTCGGTTCTGTCGCAATCGCTTGAACACATTTTCCACATCGACGATCGAGTCATCCACAAGCGAGCCGATGGCGATGGCGATTCCTCCGAGGCTCATCGTGTTGATGGTAAGTCCCATCCAACGTATGGCCAGAAGTGACGCTACGATCGAAAGCGGTATGGAGACCAACGAAATCACGGTTGTGCGCCAGTTCATCAGGAATATGAACAGCACGATTATCACGAATATCGCACCCTCGATCAAGGACTTCTTCACGTTGTCGATCGAACTGTCGATGAACCTGGACTGGCGGAAAATCTGTGAGTTGATCTTAACGTCAGCCGGGAGGTTCGCCTTGAGCTCGTCAAGTGCGTTGTCAAGCCTTCCGGTGAGAGCCAAAGTGTTGGTGTTCGGCTGTTTGGTCACGGTCAGCAGCACGGCAGGCTTGCCGTCGTTGGAGGCCACGCCGAGAACCGGAGTCTTGGGGCCGATACGCACGTCAGCGATTGCGTCCAATGTGATCGGCAAACCGTTTTCCGAGGTCTTCACCACAGCCTTTTTCAGTTCGTCTATGTCGTTGGTGGACAGAAGGCCACGGACGATATATTCATTGCCATATTCATAGAGAGTGCCGCCGGAGGCGTTCTGGTTCATTCCTTTGACGGCGTAGATGACCTCGTCCATCGAGACTCCGTGACGGCGCATCTTGCCTGGGTCCATCAGTATCTGATATTCCTTGATGTCTCCGCCCATCACCGCGACTTGGGCAACGCCGCCGGTCGAGAGGAGTCTTGGCCTGATCGTCCAGTCGGCGATCGTGCGAAGGTCCTGCATAGAGGTCGTGTCGGCGGTCAGGCCGATGATCATCAGCTCGCCGAGGATTGAGGCCTGAGGTCCGAGAGTCGGGTTGCCGACATTCTCTGGAAGGTCAGCACCGACCATCGCTATTTTCTCGGAGACGATCTGGCGGGCTTTGTAAATGTCTGTTCCCCAGTCGAATTCGATGTTGACGATAGAGAATCCGGTTGCGGATGACGAGCGTACGCGGCGCACGTTTGTCGCACCGTTGACGGCGGTCTCGATAGGGAAAGTGACGAGTCTTTCGACCTCTTCCGGAGCCATCCCTTCTGCTTCCGTCATCACGACCACAGTCGGCGCGTTCAGATCCGGGAACACATCGACTTCAGTGTGCATTGTTGAATATATCCCCGCTACGAGGCAGAGTGCGGCGATCACAAGGATCACCATTCGGTTGTTGAGTGAGAACCGGATGATTCCGTTCAACAGTCCGTTTTCGTGTTTGAGCTGTTCCATAGGCCTAATGACTGTGTGTGTGACCTGCCGGAACGGCTGTTACGGAAGCGAGTTTCACCTGCACGGCTCCTGTGGCCACAACAACATCGCCTTCGTTCAATCCGCTCTTTATCAGGACTCTCTGCCCGTCAGACTGTCCGAGTTTGACCTCGCGTTTGAGGAAGCCGGTCTCGTCATTCTGCACGAAAACGTAGTAAACTCCCTGATCCTCGACCACCGCTCCGACCGGAACGCTTATGGCCCTTGAGGACGAGGATGATTTCAGATAGACATTCACATAGGATCCCGCAATAAGGTCTCCCTTGTTGTCGAACTCGAATGTCACAGGAATATAATAGTCTCCGTCAGAGGCCTTTCCGTAGCCGACCAACCGGCCGTTCAAAGCCTTCATATTGTAGGTCTCGTCGCTGTAGGATGTTGAGAAGTTGGCGTCCTTGATTCCGCTGATGAGTCCGTAGTATTTCTCGGAGACATCAGCGCGGAGCCTCAACCTTCTGTTCTGGCTGACAACCGCGATCGGGGTTCCGGTCTCGACATAGTCACCCTGGTTGACGTTGAGTTTCTTGATGAATCCGCCAAGCGGGGAAGTGACGCTGACGTTACCATCCTTGGATGTGCCGGAAGCCAGCGCATCGTACTCTGCCTTGGCCTGTTCGTATGCCAGTTTGCTTTGATCCAAATGGCTTTCGCTGACAATGTTGTCCTTGCTCAGTTGAATGTCTCGTTCATATTCTTTCTTCGCTGCCTCGTATGTGGCTTTTACCTTAGCAAGCTGGTCTCCGCCACCGAGTTCCTTGGATGAGATTGTCGCGATCAGCGAGCCTTTACCTACGGCCGAGCCCTCTGCCAGTTTCCCGAAGCTGACGACTCCGGAACTTTTCGCCACTACGGTCATCTCGTCTCCCATAGCGGATAGAATCTGTCCGCTTGTGTGGATCACCTCATTGAAATCACCCACGGCTACAGTGTCGGTCGTGATTCCGAATGTTTTCTGGCGCTCAAGGCTCACCTCGATCTCGCCATCGTGCCCGTGACCGTCCTCGTGCCCGTCAGCCTCACCGTGGCTGTGTTCGTGTTCGTGGTTATGCCCCTTGCAGGCCTCGCCACTATGGTTATGCCCGTGCTCGTGCTCCTCGTGAGCCTCAGCCTCGTGATCGTGATTGTGATCCCCGTGATTTGAATGGTTACCGCACCCTGCCAAAATAGCGCAGAATGCCATCAACGTTATTATCGTTTTCTTCATTTTAAGTGAATATATGTTTTTAAGTGAATACTTGAGTTATAAATATCCTAAAATTATTGAATAGGCTGATTCCGCCTCTCTCTATTCATTGTACGCGTCCCGACCTGTTAATTAGCATTATTGCCTCCGTTTGACGCTTATCACATCGCACGGATGGTCATTCCGTAAAAATGGCTGTTTCCCGTACTGTGTTGATAATCAGTATATTCGTAAGTCCTGCCCTCCGATTTAGCCGGGCAGGGATTTACAATCGGTTAACATTCAGTAATTTGCGCTTATCGCACTTGATGCGGAACTAAGATGGTGGACTGAATGTTACGCAGCGACGGGCGGGGCGTTGGGAGCCATTGAAGAGACCAATGGCGGTGCGATAGATGGTATGAGATCCCCGGAAGCATATTCATTAGCGGTGCTTTCGGAGGTGATGGTCAGTAGGTTGGAGAGAATGGCAAGGATCGGGAATATGTCGCCGGCGTCAATGCCAAAATCTTGATTGTCAATGTGCAGCCTTTCCGACGGGCAGTACTGCTTGTGCGCCACGCAGTGGCTTTCGTCCTGGTTGTGGTTGGTGTCCGAATGGTGCGTGTGCTCGTCATCGCAGCACCCGTCCATCCCGCAGACTTCCTCCACAATGCAGATCATTGTCTGATGGTGATGATGCGGCAGCACAGTCGCCAGCGTCATCATCATCATCGCCAGAAAGATCGGCACTATGGACAATTTCCTCAACATAAAGTCTTTCAGACAATCCGAGCGCGAATTTAGCAATTATTTCTGAATATGTGAAATTGTGAGATGGTGGCCGTCAATATATTGGCTGTGGATAATTAATGAATATGTAAGTTTAACTGGTAATAATCCCCTTTGGGTGACTTTGGCTCCCGAAGAGGGAGGGAACCCGCTTTAGCGGGGAGGATCACCCGAAGGGGATTATTGCAGTTGGTCCCTATTCTAATTCCTAAAAATATGATTACTTAAGAATATAGGTAATTGGAGCGTAGCGACCGAAGGGGATTCGGGGGAATCCTTTCCCCGTGCCCCACCGGGGCTGTCCCGTAGGGACTGGGGGTGAAGTATATCTCAGTTACTTGGAACTGAGATATTCATCAATCGCCGCCGCTGCCTTGCGCCCCGCACCCATCGCGAGGATCACTGTCGCGGCACCGGTGACGGCATCACCGCCGGCGAATATGCCCTCTCTGGTCGTGCGGCCTTCGGCATCAGCCTCAAGCCCGCCACGACGTGTGGCCTGAAGTCCCTTCGTCGTGTTGACGATCAACGGATTCGGAGCAGTTCCAATAGCCATGATCACGGTCTCAGTCGGGATCTCGAACTCGGATCCCGGAATCGGGACAGGGGAGCGGCGGCCGCTTGCGTCAGGCTCACCGAGCTCCATCCTGATGCACTTGATCGCCCTTACCCAGCCCTTCTCGTCACCGAGAATCTCAACCGGGTTGGTAAGCATCTGGAAGTCAATGCCCTCTTCCTTGGCGTGATGAACCTCCTCCTTTCTTGCAGGAAGCTCGTTCTCGGTACGACGATAGACAATCGTCGTGTCGGCGCCAAGCCTCAGGGCTGTTCTTGCGGCATCCATAGCCACGTTACCTCCGCCGACAACGCAGCATTTTCTGCCAGCGTGGATCGGGGTCAGGTAGTCCTCGCGGAAAGCCTTCATAAGGTTGTTTCTCGTCAGGAACTCATTGGCGGAGAAAACCCCGTTGAGATTCTCGCCCGGAATGCCCATGAATTTCGGCAGACCGGCTCCCGTGCCGACAAACACGGCCTTGAAGCCTTCCTTGTCCATCAGCTGGTCGATGGTGACCGTCCTTCCGACAATCACATCGGTCTCTATTTTGACTCCGAGCGCCTTGACAGCGTCGATCTCGCGCTTGAGGACGGTGTCCTTGGGAAGCCTGAACTCAGGGATGCCATATTCCAACACACCGCCGGCCTTGTGGAGGGCTTCGAAGATCGTGACATCGTAGCCTTTCTTGGCGAGGTCGGAGGCGCAGGCCAGGCCTGCAGGGCCGGAACCGATGATGGCAACCTTCGCGCGGCCAGGGATCGGAGCGGCTGGCGCCTCGACAGGATTGGCGCCGGTCGTGGCAGAGTAGTCCGCCACAAACCTTTCCAGCTTTCCGATGGCCACCGGCTCACCCTTGACACCGAGGATGCAGCTGCCCTCGCACTGACTCTCCTGCGGGCAGACACGTCCGCAGACGGCTGGAAGGGAGGAGTCCTCGGCGATGATGGCGGCGGCTCCGGCAATGTCAACTGCGGCCACCTTGGCGATGAATTCAGGAATCTTCACGCTGACAGGGCAGGCCTGCACACAGCGGGGATTCTTGCAATGGAGACAGCGTGAGGCCTCTGTCGTGGCTTCCTCAAGGTTGTAGCCGTAGCAGACCTCTTCGAAATTATGCGCGCGTACCTTCGGATCCTGCTCGCGTACCGGTACTCTTGGTATTCTCTGTGCCATTATATTCCCATTTTAGATTTAACCTCCGTCTCCTCGGGCCTGTATTGTCCGAGACGCCTCATGGCCTCGTCGAAATCAACGTCGTAGCCGTTGAACTCAGGACCGTCCACGCATGCGAACTTCACTTTTCCGGCCACGGTCACGCGGCATGCACCGCACATCCCCGTGCCGTCCACCATCAGCATGTTCAGGCTCACGTCCTCAGGGATGCCGAGTTTCTTGCAGGTCAGGGTGCAGAACTTCATCATGATCATAGGGCCGATTGACACTGCCTGGGTATATTCCTTACCCTCATTGACCAGTTTCTCGAGCAGGCCGGTGACCATTCCGTGGAATCCTTCCGAACCGTCGTCAGTGCAAAGATAAAGGTTGTCACAGGCGGAGGCCAGCTCTTCCTTGTAGATAAGAAGATCCTTGGTCTTCGCTCCGATGATGACATCGACCGCTATGCCTCTCTCGTGCAGCCATTTAGCCTGAGGGTAGACCGGAGCGGTGCCGACACCGCCGGCGATGAATATGTACCTTTGGCCTTTCAGCTCCTCATCCGTCTTGTCAACGAAGGCGGAAGGGTTGCCCAGAGGTCCCACGACATCGCTGAAGAACTCGCCTTCGGCCTTGGAGATGATCGCGGCCGATGACGCTCCTATGAGCTGGGTGACGATGGTCACCGTGCCGTTCTCCCTGTCGTAGTCACTGATGGTAAGTGGTATGCGTTCGCCCTTTTCGTCGGAGCGGACAATCAGGAACTGCCCAGGTTTGGCGGCCTCGGCAATCCTTGGAGCCGACACCACCATCTTGCAGATGTTAGGAGTCAGCATCACTCTTTCAAGAATCTTGAACATAAGCTATCTAAAAATAGTGTTATTAAATGTAGCGGGCAAATGTAGGAAATTAAGTCGATATTCCAAATTATTCCCGAATATATGATGCAGGATCGCGCCCGATTGTCCGGTTTTGCGTTCGTCCTGTTGATTTGCCATAATTTAGTAAGCGTTAATGATTATTTAGCTTCGGAAATGTGTGTTTTGAAGGATTTTAATTGTATATTCGCAAAATTAGAGATGAGTGCCGAAAGGTACTATGTCCGTGACGATAAATGACACATTGATATGGCAAAGAAATCTACCTTCAAGTCCAATTGGCCGAAGTACCTTCTCCAGTGGGGAGTGCTGGCGCTGCTGGTTTTCTTCTTGAGCGGACTCGCTTCGCTCGTGTTCACTGACATGAATGCTCCGGATCCGGAAAAATACTGCCCTTTCGGCGGCCTGGAGGCATTGGGAACCTATTTCGCCAACGGTTCATTGCCTTGCTCGATGACAAGCATGCAGATCGCTATGGGTGTTGTCCTCGCGGCGGCAGTCGTGCTTCTCGGCAAGCTGTTCTGCGGCTATCTCTGTCCCGTCGGAACGGTGGAGGATCTTCTGAAGAAACTCAGGCAGGCCATCGGGTTCAACGCCTTCAATATCAATGAGCGCAGTGTCGCCGACAAGGTGCTGAGGATCGTGAAGTACGTGCTTCTGTTCATCACCTTCTACATAACATTGACCGCAAGCGAGCTCTTCTGCAAGAATTTCGACCCGTACTACGCCACGGCCACGGGATTCAAGGGTGAGATCACGCTTTGGATGTCCGTCGCCGCTTTGGCGCTTGTGCTTATCCCCGGTCTTTTTGTGGACAGGTTCTGGTGCAAGTACATCTGCCCGCTCGGAGCGATCTGCAACTCCCTAAAATTCTGGGTGTGGATGGTCGTGCTGGTGGGTGTGTGGTGGATTCTTGGCCTTCTCGGACTACAGCTGCCTTGGGTCTGGCTGCTTGGAGCCATGTGTCTGCTCGGTTACCTGCTGGAGATCCTTTGCGGAAGGCCAAAGCCGCAGCTGCTCGGCGTGGTTATCGACAACGGCAAATGCAAAGGCAACTGCCGTCTCTGCCAGAAGAACTGTCCTTATAATATTGATGTCCCGTCATTTGAAGGCAAGGTCAATTCTGTTGACTGCACCCTTTGCGGCGAGTGTGTCGCCTCCTGCCCTCTTGGCGCCCTCAGTGTCGGCGTAAGAAAGGAGGTTGATGGAAAACGCTGCAAGTCAGCCAAGTATATTCCTGCGGTACTGACTGTCATGGCTGTCGCCATAGCGTTCATCATCGGAGGAAAGTTCGAGGTGCCTACAATCGACGAGAAGTGGGGGATAGAACCGGGAATGAAACTGGAGACGGTCAGGATGGAAGGCCTCAAGTCGGTCAAGTGCTTCGGCAGTTCGATGGCGTTCAAGGCCAGGATGGAGAAGGTGGCGGGAGTCCATGGAGTCAGGACATTCGTCGGAAGCCACACGGTCGTGGTCACCTATGACGCCAACGCCATCGACGCCGCGAAGGTCGAGGCTCTGATCTTCGTCCCTTCCAAGTTCAGGGTCAACAGCCTGGAGCCGGAGCAATACGACTCGCTCAAGTGCGTGACCATCAGGACGGAAAAGATGTTCGACAAACTCGACCTCAACTACCTCGGAATGCAGATGAGACTCACGGAAAAGAAGATATTCGGTCTGGAGTCCATCTACGAGTGCCCTCTCATCGTCAAAGTGTACATGGCGCCTGACGAGGATCTGGACGAGGCGTGGTTTAAGAATATTGTCGAGAAGAAGACCCTTGAGATGCCGGTTCACGGCGGCGGGGTCAAGACGATCGATCTCGGATTCAAGTTCATCCGTTTGGAGAAGGGAAGCACCATGATCTCCACTCCAGACTACCTAAGGATGATGTTCGACCAGTTCGCCGCTGAGTATGCCCGTGAAACCAATCTTGACACGGCCCAGTGGTGGTACGAGATTGTTGACCGCAACTACGAGAAGCCTATCGTGAAGAGAGGTATGCCATTCCTCAGCAACCATCTGTCCTCCCATGAAGGGGTTCTGGGAACATATCTCACCCTTAACGATGATCTGGAGCCATGCATCCGCATACGTTACACGGCTCCGATGACCGAGGCCGCGCTTTTCGAACTGATGACGATGCCGAAATGGACCATCAAGTTCTCGGATGACGACATCCGCGAGGTTGACGCCAAATTGAGTTTCGGAAAACCGGGCCGCAGCATCCCCGTCAAATAAGCGTTCATATTCATAAATAGAGGGTTATTTCTGTTGCCGCTTAATTAGATGAAAGGAATATACATCGCGCTCGCCTTGCTTTTCGCCGCGTCTTTTACAGCCAGGCTTGATGCTCAGATCGCCATATCTGAAGATATGTTCGGACGCACTTCATTCACGGTGAAGGCGCAGGTCCTTGACTCGCTGACGCGGGAGCCTATCGCGTTCGCTTCGGCGTATCTCAGGCATCCTAAGGACACGGTCATCACCAGTTTCGCCCTGACGGACACGCTCGGCAAGGCTGAGTTGAAGAAAGTGGCGAAAGGAGAGCATCTGCTTTGCATTGAATATCTCGGCTACAGACCTGTCTATAAGAAGATTTATGTCCGTGGCAACTATGACGCGAAGACGATCCTGATGAGACCGGACGACAAGATGTTGAAGGCGGCGTCTGTCTCCGCGGTCGGGACTCCGATGGAGATGAAAGGGGACACCCTCGTCTATAACGCCTCCTCGTTCAGGGTGATGTCCAACGACAACCTTGCGGATCTGCTGAAGAAGATGCCAGGCGTGGAGGTAGGCGAGGACGGAACCGTCAAGGTCAACGGCAAGGAAGTCAGCAAGATAACGGTCGGAGGCAGGACGTTTTTCCTTGGGGACAACAAGGCCACTCTCGACAACCTTCCGGCCCGGATCGTGGACAAGGTGAAGGTCATCGACAAGGAGTCCGAGTCCGCCGAGTTCACCGGCATCAAGGGGGATAAGGAGAAGGTGATGGATGTCGAGCTGAAGGAGGAATATAAGAGCGGATGGTTCGGCAACGCCAAACTCTCGGGAGGAACGACAGCTTCAGGCAAGGATGACAACGGATTCAAGGAAAGGAAGGATCTGCTCTTCAGCGGCTCCGCGATGGTCTCGGCCTACGGCGAGAGGAACCAGCTCACGACCATAGCCAACGGCTACAACTTCATGGCTCCCGGATCCGGGATGCTGGTCATGTATGACGGTAATGAGAGCGATGTCCCGTCGTTGCCGTACAATGGCATGCACAGAAGATGGCAGGTGGGGACGAACTTGAACTCGGATGTGATAAAAGGCTTCACCACAGATGCTTCGGTTGTTTACTCATCAGAGAACGTGGACAAGCGTTCGAGGACTGACCGGACTTCATTCAAGGAGGATGGCGACCTTTTCGACACTTCAGACGAGGTTGAGAACGGCAATCTGGACAAGTTCAGTGTGCGCGCCGAGTTCAAAAAGAAAAACAGGAAGAAGACATCACTTTACTTTGAGCCATACTTTTCCTGGTATGACTACAACAACACTTCCACTGGCAACACACAGTCGCTTATGGAAGGTGTGGAGAGAAACCGTTCGGTGTCAAACACATTTTCAAAGAAGAGTGGAATCTCCACCGGAGGTGATTTGAGCGCCGGAATCAAGAAACTCGGCAAAGATAAACGCGCGTTGACCCTTGATCTTGACTACACTTTGAGTGCGAATGACGGAAAATCGACAGAATATTCAAAAACAACGTTCGCTTCTTCAGGCAAAGAGGACATCCGTGATCTGATTTACGACAAGGACGGCAGTTACAGTGACATAGGCGGATCGCTCAAATACGTCGAGCCGTTCGGCAAGAACTGGGCGCTGTCCGCGACATTGAGCTCGCGCTATAGTGTAAGGAAGTCAACCAGTGACGCGACCGACAACGTCACGGGTTCCGCCAATTATTATTATTCATCGGTGTCGGACAACTATTATTTCTCCAATGAGGGACAGCTTCTGGCTCAGTTCAACAAGGGAAAGACCAACCTGCAGTTGGGAGGGCAGGCAAGGCTCTATAAGAACGAGAACTATGCCCGTTCTTTCGGGCTTGACACCAAAACCGGAGTGGACGAGTGGCAGACAACGTTTTCGCCTTTCGTGAATTTGAGATATTCAGACAAGAACAATAACGTGTTCTTCAGAGTGTCAAGCAGGACATCAAGGCCATCTTCCGCCAGCATCGTGCCGACATTCAACATTGTCAATCCGACAAGGATCACGGCCGGAAACATTTACCTTAAACCGGTTACAAAAGAATCTGTGACCACCACCTACAGGGGCTCTTGGGGGAAAGCCCGGTTCAATGGATGGCTGTTCGGAGATTATTCCTCCAGTTCGCAGGTGTCAGCCATTTGGTTTGATGAGAACAGCGTCAGATATTCGATTCCGGTGAACACTAAGAAACCTTCCTATAGTTACAGCTCCGACTTTAATTTCTTCACCCCATTGTCAAAGGACGGTAAACTGCAACTCTCCGTCAATGGTGGATTTGGTGTCACCAGATCTGTAAGTTATCAAAGCAAAGGCACTCTCGACAATCTTGAGATCGACCTTGACTCTTTTGACTACACCGACTTTATGAGCAAATTCTGGGGAGACGCTTCCGGAAACCTTTTCTACTCCGGACAGAGCGGCTTTCAGGAAAGCTTGACACGAAGTGTCAGAACGAATATTAGTATGATGGTAACCTTGAATCTCGAACGCTTCTCTCTGCAACTCGGGTCAGGGGTTAATAATTCAAAATCAAGATATTCCCTGGATTCAAAGGCGGATACAGATGTTTGGGATACAAATTTTGGAATACGTCCATCCTATACATCGCCTCACGAGTTTGAGTTCCAGTCTGATTTCTCCTATAGAATCCTGCGAGGTTATGGTTCCGGTTATAATGATGACTATGTCCGCTGGAATTTCAGTGTCGGAAAGAACATAAAGTCTTTCAATATCACCCTTACCGCTCAGGACTTGCTCGACAGCGCAAGGTCACTGAGGCGTAACGTGCAGGATGACTACGTCCAGAACTCCTACACCAATGTGCTCGGCCGCAGGATCATCCTCTCCTTCACATGGAACTTCGGCAAGATGGACGCCTCCAAGAGCGGAGCGGCCCAGAATGCCATGTGGAATATGGCGTACTAAAGCAGATGTCCCAGGAAGCGTGCCTTCTCGGAATCTGACATACCACGCCTGCGGGCATATTCATCAATCGCCTTCTGGCTGACTCGGCGGATTTCAGGATAGGTGGCCTCCGGATGAATGAATATGAGTCCGCAGATGCTGGCGTCCGGAATCATCGCGCAACTTTCAAGCAGCGTGATGCCAAGCCTCTCTGATTCAGGCAGCAACCTAAGAATATCCCGCTTGAGCGTGTGGTCCGGGCAACTTGAATACCCCGCCGCAGGCTTGATGACCTTCGCCCCGCTGAACTCTGATGGCAATTCTTTATGAATATGCCTGCTCAGCCATTCTGACGCCGCCTCCGCGAGAGTCAGCCGTACGGCCCTGGTAAGCATCGGCCCGTATTCCGTGCCGCAAGCCGGACAGTCGCATCCGGATGGATGTGATTCGGTGCGCACGGAAATCGCGAACATCCCCATAGGCGACTCGAACCCATATTCCTTAGGCGGAACGAAATCGGCCAGTGACCGTTCGCCTTCCTGCCGGAGCATCGGCAGCCGGAAATCTTTGGAGACAATGTCGTCCCCTTCGCTATGACATCCGTCAAACCTTGCCGAAATGGTTATCTGACAAGCGTTTCCGTCCTTTAGTCTATCAATTTCCTTATGTGCGTCGGCATGGAGTTTCCTCAGTTCGTCGTGTCCTGTTCCACTTTTTATTCCCCAGATCGCAGCGAACATATTCCAGTCAAAGAACGGCTCCACTTCCTCTATGCCGAGCCTCTTCCCTGATATGTTCCCGAATGGTTTCCCCTTAATGAAACTGAAGGCCGGGAACGGTTCGACGGGCTTGTGACCGGCCTTTTTCTGTGAAGACTGTGCATAAAGTTTACGAAGATGCTCTTGCTTTTTATGCTCCGCGGCCTCCGTGCCTTCTCTGTCCGTGATAAGCTGGTTTGCAAGCACCGCGCTTGCGGATGCGTCCTGGCCATAGAACACATGCCCGTAAAGGGGCGCCAGCCTGACAGCTGTGTGGAGCGCCGACGCAGCGGCTCCGCCCACAAGCAGGGGAGTGTCCAACCCTCTGGCCGTCATCTCCTTGCAGATCTCCTCCATCTGGTATAGCGAGGGCGTTATCAGCCCGCTGACCCCGATAAGGTCCGCAGAGCACTCCGCCGCCTTCTCCAGAATCGTCTCCTTAGGCACCATCACCCCAAGATCCACGATCTCGAACCCATTGCAGCTCAGGACAATCTCCGTGATGTTCTTCCCGATGTCGTGCACGTCCCCCTTGACAGTAGCGAACACGATCCGAGGCTTTTTCACCTCCGACTCTCCGCCCCTCTCCTCAATGTAAGGTTGCAGCAGAGCCACCGCATTCTTCATAGTCTTGGCCGACTTTACCACCTGAGGCAGGAACATCTTTCCCGCCCCGAACAGTTCCCCGACCCGAGCCATCCCGCT
>OGOB01000346.1_pt1 | contig 26607 bp, 18 predicted proteins | sample 1573611 | NCBI WGS metagenome assembly OGOB01 (sample SAMEA2582016, study PRJEB24529) | metagenome | biome: Human gut stool | place: China | collected 2011 | reverse complement strand
TTAGGACGAATATCCTTTTCGTTTATTGAAGCTTAGTAAACCTGACTTGTCAATTTCTTGACGGTTCGTTTCTTTTACCCAGTCAACTTTCTTATTTCTAAGAAGTTAACCGCTTCTTGTACTACTTGTCTGTTTATGTAAAATCTTTCAAAGAACTCTTTCTTTAGTTGCTTAGAGTAATACTTGATTTCTCAAAATCGAGTGCAAAAGTACGAACTATTTCCGAAACAGCCAAATGTTTTCGAAAAAAAGTTGCATTTTTATCTCAAATTTAACATTATAAAACACTTCTCTTCCTTTTTCCTTTCAAAGCTCCTTATTATATACATGCACACGTTGTGCATGTGTGCAGGCGCACAGGCGTGCGCACATGCACAACGTATTTACTTTATTATTATGCCTACTCTACTTCTTGATAGTAAACTCAAACTTCAAGCCACCTTCTGGCAAATTGCTTACCCTGATGGTACCCCCATGCAGCAATACGGCATTCTTGACGATGGCCAGTCCCAAACCAGTGCCTCCCATCTTGCGGCTGCGTCCCTTATCAACCCGATAAAATCGTTCGAAGAGTCGAGCCAGATGCTCCGGCGGTACACCCTGACCATTATCCCTGAAGATGAAATGCCACTTGTTCCCCTGCTCCTTTGCCTCCAAAGTTATCGTACGTCCCTCACCGGCGTAGGCAATTGCGTTATCGGTAAGATTGCGGAACACGCTATAGAGCAAACTGCGGTTTCCCTTCACCACGATGCGCTCAGGCAACTGATTATCAAAGGCCATCTTGCGCTCCTGGCGTACCAATGCCGTCTCTCTCGTGATGTCATTCACCATCTGCGTAATATCCACCGCCTCAAAATCAATCATATCCGATCCATCGTCCAGACGGTTGAGCGTTGAGATATCATGGAGCAAGGAAGTAAGTCGCTCGCTCTGCGCATAACAACGCTGCAGGAACTGTTCCTTGGTTTGCTCGTTGATATGAGGATTATCCAAAATCGTCTCCAGATATCCCTGAATACTTGCCACTGGAGTCTTCAATTCATGCGCAATATTCTGTGTAAGCTGACGCTTCAGCACATCCTGTTCCTTTCGGGTAGTCTGCACACGCTTATACATTTTTATAATGCGCTCGGCAATCTCGCCCAGCTCATCATTCGGGAATTTTGCCAAATCTTCCACCTCCAGACTCTCGTTGTGATCTGCCTTATAGGCGAAAATAGTAAGTTTAGAGACGTTCTTGCCCAATCGGTAGGTAAAGCGATAGAGCACGATGGTAAGTAGGATGATGGCAATGATGGCAAACCAGATGTAATGCTGGTCTGCCTGAAGCGATTTTGCCAGATCATTATTATAAGGCAGTGCCGTACGCACAATGAGATGCGATTTTGGAAAATAAGAAGCCACATAGAAATAATCCTGCTTCAAGGTCTTCGACTGTCGTTCCACGCTAGTACCCTGTCCCACCTTCAATGCCTCTGCTATTTCTTCCCGCTTGGCATGATTGGAAAAATGGCGATAGTCCTTGCTCATGTTGTCATACACCACCTTGCCATCGGGCTTGACCAGGGTTACACGCAGGTCTTTACTCTCGTGCGCACGCACGAATTCCTGCAGCTTAGCCTCAGCCACCCGCACGCTATCCACCATATCAATGCTATCAGAGAGCAGAATGCCCTGCGAGGTGGATAGCAGCAGATCTTCCATCAGCAGTTCATTGTAGTTGGCAAGTTTCAATGTCAAGGTATTGATTTTAAACTGTTTCTCCCTGTTCTGCTGAAATACGATAAAACTGACGGCGAACACGAGGAACACCGTCAGCACACTGAAATACAACTTTCTACCTACATTACTTATCTTAAACATAACCGTTACGCATCAAAATAATAACCAAAACCAAGGCGCGTGACGATGCACTTGGCAAATCTGCCCACCTTTTTACGCATTCGGGTGATGTTGACATCCACCGTTCGGTCGAGTACCATCACATCCTTAGGCCACACTCTGTCGATGAGTTCCTGGCGTGAGAACACCCTGCCCTTCTCCTCCAGCAGGAGGCGGAGCAACTCGAACTCCGTTTTGGTGAACGGCACATTCTCCCCGTCTATGCTCACCGTCTTCTTATCAAGGTTGAGCAGTAATCCCTGATAGCCAATCACGGTAGGCTCCTCGGCAGTGCCATTCTGCTCGGCTGTTCTGCGCAGCACGGCACGGATGCGCACCATCACTTCACGGATAGAGAACGGTTTGGAGATATAATCATCAGCCCCCAGGTTGAATCCCGTCACCGTATCATTCTCCGTATCACGAGCCGTGAGGAAGATGATAGGGATATTTGCCGTAACAGGATTTTCTTTCAACTTCTTCGCCATCTGGAAACCGCTCATTCCCCCCATCATCACATCGAGCAACAGCAGATGATAGGAAGGAACATCCATCTCCAGCGCCTCCTCGGCAGAGTTGGCGGTATCTACATAATATCCTTCCGTCTCAAGATTGAAACTCAATATTTCACACAGGTCTTGCTCATCGTCAACGACCAGAATTCGTTTATTTTTCTCTTCCATCTTATCTAAACTGATTAAATCTTTAATTCTGCTGCAAAAATACGAATTTTATTTTGTAACAAGCATTACACGTGGTTACAATTGTGTGACAGCGGTTATTTTTTTGCTAAAAAATGATAAAGACGGTAATTTCGTCACACTTTTTAACTAGGTGTTATCTAATTGGCTACAAGTTTGTTTGCTAGTTAAAAACTTTAATACTACTTTTGCAACCGATAAGGTCAAAAAGTTTAGGATTAAGTATTAAATATCTGTGTTGTTATGAAAGATAAATCAAAGACATCCATTGTTATAGGGGAGCTCATCAAGCGAGAACTCAAGAAGCAAGGCAAGACATCCGTATGGCTTGCCGGAGAATTAGGTTGCCATCGCACCAACGTATATAAGATTTATGATAGATCCACCATTGACTCTGGCATGCTCTTCCACATCAGCCAACTGCTCAAGGTTGATTTCTTCAAACTTTATTCTGATGCCTTGAAGAAGAAACTATAAGAATCCATATAATAAAGCCGATACAAACAAAAAAGAAAGCCTTGCCAGCAGTTTCTCTCACGAGAACTCCTGGCAAGGCTTTTTTATGCTTTAAAACATTTTATCCCAATCTCTTTTCGAGTCTTTCGCGGATGGCAGCGATAAAGCCGGCTGAATTAACAGCCTTGGCCTCAACACCCTCCATCAGGTTGACGAGGTCCTTGGTTGCGATACCATCATTCAGGGTATCGAAGCAAGCTGCCTCCAACTGGTCGCCGAACTCCTGCAGTTCCTTGATGCCATCCAGTTCACCACGCTTTCTCAACGCACCGCTCCATGCAAAGATGGTAGCCATTGGGTTGGTGGATGTATCCTCACCCTTCAGGTAGCGATAGTAGTGGCGGGTTACGGTGCCATGGGCTGCCTCATACTCATACTTGCCATCAGGAGAAACCAAAACGGAAGTCATCATCGCCAGCGAACCGAAGGCTGTGCTGAGCATATCGCTCATTACATCACCGTCATAGTTCTTGCAAGCCCAGATGAAGCCACCCTTGCTACGGATGACACGAGCCACGGCATCATCAATCAATGTATAGAAGTACTCGATGCCGAGTTCGGCAAACTTCTCCTTGTAGTCGCTTTCATATACTTCCTCGAAGATCTTGCGGAACTGAGCATCGTAGGTCTTTGAGATGGTATCCTTGGTAGCGAACCAGAGGTCCTGCTTGGTATCGATGGCAAACTTGAAGCAGCTGTGTGCAAAACTGCGGATACTCTTATCTGTATTATGCATACCCTGGATAACGCCAGCGCCATCAAAGCTATGGATTTCGATTTCCTGCTTCTTGCCGCTCTTGCCCTCGAACACGAGCTTGGCTGTACCCGGCTCATCGGCACGGAGTTCCACACTCTTATATACGTCGCCATAAGCATGACGGGCGATGGTGATAGGCTTCTCCCAGTTCTTCACACAAGGGTGAATGCTAGGGATGGTGATAGGAGCACGGAACACGGTACCATCCATGATGCTACGGATAGTTCCGTTAGGGCTCTTCCACATCTTGTGGAGCTTATACTCATCCATGCGCTGTGCATTTGGGGTGATGGTAGCACACTTCACAGCCACGCCATATTTCTTGGCAGCCTCGGCAGAGTCGATGGTTACCTGGTCGTTGGTCTGGTCGCGGTAAGGCAAACCAAGGTCATAGTACTCTGACTTCAAATCTACGAAAGGCAAGATCAGTTCATCCTTGATCATCTTCCAGAGGATTCTTGTCATCTCATCGCCATCCATCTCTACCAATGGAGTCGTCATCTTAATCTTTTCCATAACAATACTATTATATAAATTAATAATTTGCAATATACACTTTATCAAGCCATCATAGGCTAATTTGATAATTTGCCTGCAAAATTACGAAAAATATCCGAAAATAGAAAGGAATTTAATATTATTTCTAGCAAAATGATTAAAAAGAGTCTATTTTTGATATAAAAACACAAAGGCACCAGCAAGCCGGAGCCTGCTGGTGCCTTCTATATCTGCTATCAAATTATGATTCTAAAAATTAGTTCTCCTCTGGAGCCTTGTCGATCAAGTCCATGAACTGGTCGAGCTTAGGAGTGATGATGATCTGAGTACGACGGTTGCGCATCTTGCCCACCTCTGTACTATTGGTTGTTACAGGGTTGTACTCACCACGGCCACCAGCTGTCAAACGCTTAGGGTTCACGCCGAAGTGATCCTGCAAGTACTGAACAACAGATGCTGCACGGAGAGCAGAGAGGTCCCAGTTATTACGGATGTTCTTCATCTTGGCACTTGTTGTGCTTACAGGCACGTTATCAGTGTTACCCTCGATGAGTACATCGTAGTCCTTGTAGTCCTGGATAATCTTGGCAATCTTGCTCAAGGTCTCCTTGGCACGGTCGTTCACCTCATAGCTACCACTCTGATAGAGCATATTGTCAGCCAAAGAGATGTAAACCACACCCTTCAACACCTGAACATCTACCTCCTTCATCTCCTCACGGCTGAGAGAACGGGTCAAGTTGTTGGTAAGAACCATGTTGAGCGAATCGCTCTTGCTCTTCACCTCAACCAAGTGGCGGATATACTGGTTGCTTTCGTTAATCTGATCAACGAGCTTCTCAATGCTGATGTTGTTCTGGTTAGCATTGGTCAAACTCTTATCGAGAGAGTTCTGCAACTTGGCATAATCCTTCTTGGTACCAGAAAGCTGCTCCTGAAGTGAAGCGAGGCGAGCCTCAGCAGCTGCCAACTTCTCCTTAGTATCCTGATAATTCTGAGTCAATTCTCTATTCTCACTCTGGCAATTCTGAAGATCCTTCTTCAATGCACAGCTTGACATCATCAAGGTGCTTGCCATCAATGCCATAATTAAAAACTTAGTCTGTTTCATATTGCTTTCTTAATTTTAATTTCTAGTTACTATTCTATTTATGAACTCACAGTTTCGCATCTGAAAGGAAATCTTTCGAAATTCTGTCATTTGCTTTCAAAACACCGCTTTCGTGGTGCAAAGTTACTGATTAGACTCAACAAAACAATATTTGTCTAAACCATTTATAGAATTTTAACCTCTAAATCACTATTTATCACCTTTTTAACTAAAAAAAGAAAATTATTGTGTATTCTTTGCGGCAAAGTCAGAAAATTATAGTACCTTTGCAGTCGGAAAGCCAAAACATGTATCATGTGGGCTTTTTACCGAGGTAGAATGAATACATTAACAAACTTATAAAAAGAGAAATAGTATGATTCTTTTTTTCAGAACTCCATCTAAGAGTGTGATTGCGACCGAGATTGATCACAAACCATCTCAGGACGAAATCAATGAACTTTGTTGGCTTTATGGTGACGCGACTTTAGAGGACGCCCAGCAGTTGCAGGGCTTCTATGTCGGTCCACGCCGTGAAATGATTACTCCTTGGAGTACGAATGCCGTTGAGATAACTCAGAACATGAGTCTTAACGGCATTTCGCGTATTGAGGAGTACTTCCCTGTGGATAGCGAGGACGCTGAGCACGACCCTATGCTCCAGCGTATGTACAACGGTATCGGACAGGATGTGTTCACCGTGAACCACCAGCCAGAACCTATCAAGTACGTCGATGACCTCGAAAAGTACAACGAGGAAGAGGGTCTTGCCCTCAGCGAGGACGAAATGGCTTATCTCCACAAGCTGGAGAAAGAGAACGGACGCCCTCTCACCGACAGCGAAATCTTCGGTTTCGCACAGATCAACTCAGAGCACTGCCGCCACAAGATCTTCGGCGGCCAGTTTATCATCGACGGCAAGGAGATGGAGTCTTCTCTTTTCAGCATGATCAAGAAGACCACTCAGGAGAACCCTAACAAGATTCTCTCTGCCTATAAGGATAATGTGGCTTTCTCTCAGGGTCCTGTTATCGAGCAGTTTGCTCCAGCCGATCAGACTACCAGCGATTTCTTCCAGGTGAAGGATATCGAGAGTGTCATCTCGCTGAAGGCTGAGACTCACAACTTCCCTACTACCGTAGAGCCTTTCAACGGTGCTGCTACCGGTACGGGTGGTGAAATCCGCGACCGTATGGGTGGTGGTGTAGGTTCATGGCCTATCGCAGGTACTGCCTGCTACATGACCGCCTATCCTCGCCTGAAGGATGACAACGGCAAGAGCGATGCTGAGCGCGACTGGGAAGACATCATGCCAGTGCGTAAGTGGCTCTATCAGACTCCAGAGCAGATTCTGATCAAGGCTTCCAACGGTGCATCAGACTTCGGTAACAAGTTCGGTCAGCCTCTCATCACCGGTTCTGTGCTTACATTCGAGCACGAGGAGAACGGCGAGAAGTATGCATACGATAAGGTAATCATGCTTGCTGGTGGTGTAGGCTACGGCAAGAAGCGTGACTACAAGAAGGGTGAGCCACAGAAGGGCAACAAGGTTGTCGTAGTAGGTGGTGATAACTATCGCATCGGTCTTGGTGGTGGTTCTGTTTCTTCCGTAGATACAGGCCGTTACAGCAACGGTATTGAGTTGAACGCTGTTCAGCGTGCCAACCCTGAGATGCAGAAGCGTGCCTACAACCTGGTTCGTGCACTCGTTGAGAACGATGAGAACCCAGTAGTCAGCATCCACGACCACGGTTCAGCCGGTCACTTGAACTGTCTCTCTGAGTTGGTAGAAGAGTGCGGTGGCGAAATCGACATGTCTAAGTTGCCTATCGGCGACAAGACTTTGAGCGCCAAGGAAATCATCGCCAACGAGAGCCAGGAGCGCATGGGCTTGCTCATCGACGAGAAGTATATCAGCGAGGTTCAGAAGATTGCCGACCGTGAGCGTGCTCCAATGTACGTTGTTGGTGAGACTACAGGTGATGCTCACTTCAGCTTCAAGCAGGCTGATGGTGTGAAGCCATTCGACCTCGATGTAGCTCAGATGTTCGGTCATACTCCTAAGACTGTGATGGTAGATGAGACCGTAGAGCGCAAATATGAAGATGTAACTTATTCTGCAGATAACCTCGACGAGTACTTGAAGCGTGTTCTCCAGATGGAGGCTGTGGCTTGTAAAGACTGGTTGACCAACAAGGTGGACCGTTCCGTAACAGGTAAGATTGCCCGTCAGCAGGGACAGGGTCAGATTCAGTTGCCACTCTCAGACTGTGGTGTCGTAGCACTCGACTACCGTGGCGAGAAGGGTATCGTAACAGCAATGGGTCATGCTCCTCAGGCTGGTCTTGCCGATCCTAAGGCAGGTTCAGTACTCTCTGTAGCAGAGTCATTAACTAATATCGTATGGGCTCCATTGGCAGATGGTATGGACAGCATCAGCCTCTCTGCTAACTGGATGTGGCCTTGCCGCAGCCAGAAGGGTGAGGATGCCCGTCTGTATGAGGGTGTGAAGGCATTGTCTGACTTCTGCTGCGCCATCCACGTAAACGTACCAACAGGTAAGGACTCTCTCTCATTGACCCAGCAGTATCCTAACGGCGAGAAGATCATCGCTCCGGGTACCGTTATCGTAAGTGCTGGTGGTGAGGTTTCAGATGTCAAGAAGGTGGTTAGCCCTGTTCTCGTTAACGACAAGAACTCTAGCCTCTATCATATCGACTTCAGCTTCGACGAGCAGCGCCTCGGTGGTTCAGCCTTCGCACAGAGCCTGGGCAAGGTGGGCAGCGATGTTCCTACCGTCAAGAACCCAGAGTACTTCGTTGACTGCTTCAACGCCGTACAGGAGCTCATCAACCGCGGTTGGGTAATGGCTGGTCACGATATCAGTGCCGGTGGTTTGATTACAACTCTCCTCGAGATGACATTCGCCAACGTAGAAGGCGGTATGAAGATCAACCTCCACGACATTGCAGATGCCGACATCATCAAGACTCTCTTCGCTGAGAACCCAGGTGTTGTAATCCAGGTAAGCGATGCCCACAAGGACGAGTTGAAGGCATTCTTCGATGAGAACGGTATCGGTTATGCCAAGATTGGTTATCCAGCTCCTGAACTCCGCAAGATTATCATCAAGAAGGAAGGCTTCGAGCACGAGTTCGATATCGATGCATTGCGTGATGACTGGTATAAGACATCTTACCTCCTCGACCGCAAGCAGAGCATGAACGGTATGGCCAAGAAGCGTTACACCAACTATAAGAAGCAGCCTATCGAGATGAACTTCGGTTACGGCTTCAAGGGAACTCTCGCTAGCTACAGTCTCGACGCTAACCGTCGCAAGCCATCTGGCATCAAGGCAGCTATCATCCGTGAGAAGGGTACCAATGGTGAGCGTGAGATGGCATACTCTATGTATCTCGCCGGCTTCGATGTAAAGGATGTGATGATGACCGACTTGATTTCTGGTCGTGAGACTCTGGAGGATGTAAACTTCATCGTATTCTGCGGTGGTTTCTCTAACTCCGACGTTCTCGGTTCTGCTAAGGGTTGGGCTGGTGCATTCCTCTACAATCCTAAGGCTAAGGAGGCACTCGATAAGTTCTATGCCCGTGAGGACACCCTTTCACTCGGTATCTGCAACGGTTGCCAGCTGATGGTTGAGTTGAACCTCATCAATCCTGAGCACAAGCATCGTTCACACCTCTGCCACAACACATCCAAGAAGTTCGAGAGTACATTCCTCGGTTTGACTATTCCTCAGAACGACAGTGTGATGTTCGGTAGCTTGAGCGGTGATAAGCTCGGTATCTGGGTAGCTCACGGCGAGGGCCGTTTCTACTTGCCAGAGCCAGAGGATCACTACAACATCATTGCGAAGTACAACTACGCTGAGTATCCAGGTAATCCTAACGGCAGTGACTATAACGTAGCAGGTATCTGCTCTGCAGATGGTCGCCACTTGGCAATGATGCCACACTTGGAGCGTGCCATCTTCCCATGGCAGAATGCCTGGTATCCAGCAGATCGCCGCAACGACGAGGTAACTCCTTGGATTGAGGCATTTGTCAATGCACGTCAGTGGATTGAAGAAAGAGTAAAATAAATGAAATATACAGATTTATTTAAGACATTTTTGAAGATTGGCATAGTCACCTTTGGTGGTGGCTATGCCATGATTCCTATTATAGAATCCGAAGTCGTTGACAAGCATCATTGGATGACGAAGGAGGAATTCTTGGATGCCATCGCCACTACCCAGGTTTGTCCGGGAGCCTTGGCCATCAACATGAGTTCCCTGCTCGGATATAAGTTGGCAAAGATACCGGGAGCCATCGTCTGCACCCTCGGCGCTTCGTTGCCATCATTTCTTATTATCTTGGCGATAGCTATATTTTTCCATCAGTTTGAAGACAACAAGGTGGTGGCTGCCCTGTTTGCAGGCATCCGTCCTGCCGTGGTGGCATTGATAGCCGTACCTACATTCTCGCTAGCCAAGAGCGCCAGGATTTCGCTCGTCAACTGCTGGATACCTATTCTCTCCGCCCTTCTGATATGGCTGGTAGGTGTCAACCCTATCTGGGTGATTATCGCCGCTGGCGTGGGAGGCTACATCTATGGACAGTTCATCCAGCCAACGGAGTAAGACTAGTTAAAAGTTTATAGTTAATAGTTTATAGGGGCTACGCCTAATATATAGGAATGCCCTATCAACTTTACACATTATTATATATATGATATTTCTTCAGCTTTTCATCGTATTCCTTCAGATAGGCATCTTCGGATTCGGAGGTGGCTATTCCATGATATCCCTGATTCAGGGACAGGTGGTAACGCAGTATCATTGGATGACGATGAAGGAGTTCACTGATGTTGTCGCCATCTCGCAGATGACACCAGGACCTATCGGCATCAACGCTGCTACCTATTGCGGCTATACCGCTGTGCACAATGCAGGCATGGGCGGTATGATGGCCATACTCGGAAGTGCCGTAGCAACCTTTGCCCTGGTTCTCCCCTCTTTGATTTTGATGATTCTTATCAGCAGAATGCTGTACAAGTATATGAAAACCTCAGCCGTTCAGAGCATCTTCATCGGTCTCCGTCCTGCCATCGTTGGCTTGGTGGGAGCCGCAGCCCTGCTCCTGATGAACGGCGAGAACTTCTCTACGCCAGCCAATCCCTGGCATTTCTATATTTCCATCGCCCTCTTCTTCGCCACCTTTATCGGCGTGAAGGTGATGAAGATCAATCCCATCCGCATGATACTCTACGCGGCATTTGCGGGATTGGTGCTATTATATTAAAGCTTTTTCATTTTAATCCATGCTATTTATGAGAAAGGTATATTTTGCCATAGTCCTTGCCTTCTGCAGCCAGGGCATTCAGGCTCAGCAAACCTCCTACCGATGGAAGGTGGAGGCTGAAGCAGGCGTCAGTTGCAGCGTGCTCGATACGGATGTATCGGGTCTGTCCACCACTACCTATAAGGTGAGACCGGGAGTGGCGGCTGGTATCGGGGCGGAATATCTGGCAATTGACAACCTGGCTGTGGGAACCGGTATCCGATTCGTACAGCGCGACTACCTGTACCAGAATCTGGGCGGTGACTCCTGGAACACCCGATACAATAACAATTTCATCAGCATCCCCCTCAACGTGGGATATTATCTGATTCATAATCCCTACCACGAGAAGGGATTGTGGATCAAGCCACAGGTGGGCGTATATTACGAGTACTTCACCTCCATGCACACCAAGGGCATCTATCCGATGAACATCATGCAAGGATACAAGGGCGACGGAACCTATATCAAGTATAACACCACCTACGATTTCAAGAAGAACGAAAACCATCTGCGCCGCAGCCTCTTTGGAGGTGAAGCCAGCATCAAGATAGGTTATTCCTTCGGAAAAATAGACGGTTCCATCGGGTATAACTTCCAATACGGTTTCTCGCATATCTACGAGGAGAAAGCCCGTACCAGCAAGACTGCCCGCCGCAACTCCAGCGTCATCACCGCTGGCATTGCCTACAAACTATTCTAGCTCCACACGCCCAGAAAGGGCAGAAGCCTTTAAAAATTCATTTAAAAGTAACAGCAGTTATGAGAATCCCTATATATAAAATAGGTGGAATCCGATTCTTCCTGGTTTTCCTGTTGTCGGCAGCATCCCTTGCGATGTCGCTGACCAGTTGTGTATCGGATAACGACGCCAACTCTAAGTCGATTTCCGATTATACCGATGCCAACGTCCGTTCATACGGCGACTTGTTTGAGATATTCTGGAAGGTGATGAACCAGCGCTATTGCGACCTCAACGAACAGGCGGGGGTCTCTTCCCTCTCCTGGGAACAGGTGTACGAAATGTACAAGCCGAAGTTTGAAGCTCTGAAAACCTTCAAGCCTTCATCTGAAAATACACAGGCTGAAATCCTGGCAGACAATGCCAAGGCGAAGCAGTATTTCCAGGAAATCATGAATCAGATTATCGACCAGCATTTCTTCGTGAAAATCACCCTTCCGGTTTCCCATTCATCCACAGAAACGGTTCGTTTTGAAAGCAAACTCTACGAAAGAGAACCTATCTTCCCGATGGCTTACCACTGGGATTACACCCGCAGCCAATTAAAGGATGACGGAACAGCCTTCGGCAGTCTGGCCGATAACTTCAGCATGATGGGCGGTTTCGTGAAAGATGCCCCAGGCGTTTTCTATCTGGGATTCAGCAATTTCTATATCTCGGAAAACTGTGTCTATACCTATCATTCTGATTATCTGCCTACGAATGCAGAAAACAAGTATCATATCGACGAACAGATGATTGCCACGAAAGCCAGCGAACTAGTGACCGATGCGAACCAGATAGACCAGGCAAAGGAAGAAGCCAACCAGCTCCTGGCACAAGCCAACCAGTATCTGGCATCAGACCAGGTGAAGGCTGCCATCGCCAAGATGGAGGCTTACAATGCAGGCAAGAACTATCAGGGACTTTATCATCTCTCGTGCGCAGCTTATCAGAGTGCCCCATCTTTCATCCAGTCACTTCCAGCCTCTGCAGATAACACCGAGGCGGTATGCATTCTGAAAGACTATCTTACCCAGAATTCCCAATATCCGGCTCTGGCTGAAGAAAAAGCCTTCCGCAACTGGATGGCGCAGCGATTGGCAGATTATCTGTGGCACGAAAGGGAATTCACCAATTTCTGGGAAGACCTGAAATTTACCACAGGCCATGAACTGGTAGAGACCTACCGCAGCAAATTCCTGGAGCCACTGGCTAAGGGCGATATCAAGAAGCTTATCCTGGATGTGAGAAGCAATGGCGGTGGTGCCGTGGCTGATACCCGACTGCTGACCGACTTTCTGGTAACCCAGCCAGCCGTCTATGCCTACGTTCGCAAGAAGGAAGATAACAACCCATATAGCTACACCCCATGGATTCCGCAGCGAATCGCCGTTACCGGAAGCAGTCTGAAGCGGGAGATTCCTACCGCCATCCTGCTGGATAACCACAGTGCCAGCATGTCGGAGATTACCTCGCTTATCCTGAAGAGCCAGGGCGACCACGTGAAGCTCATCGGCAGAAACAGTTGCGGAGCCCAATCCATGCTGATGGATAACTCGGCAAGCAACGGCGGCTGGAAGGGAAACGTAACCAGCTATCTGTATTTCTATATGCCAACCTGCATGACCAAGGATGCACAGGGCAGACTGCTGGAAGGCGTGGGTATCACTCCCGATTATCTCCTCGACCCGATGACGGAGAATGAAATCAAGGAAATCTATCAGAATGCCGCCGGAGCCACCGACAGGGCTTTCCTGAAAGCACTCGAAATTCTGAAATAAATCAAAACAATATAAAATAAACTATCATGAACAAAACGAAACTGATCTATTGTAGCAGTTGTCTGGCTGCCGCCCTCCCGGGACTGGCAGCCAACGCAGCCTCAGCTACACCAGAAACCAACGGAAACAGCAGCCAGAAGGCTACCCCCGACCGCCCCAACATCGTCTTCATCCTAGCCGATGACCTCGGATTGGGCGACCTCTCCTGCTATGGCAGTCAATGTATCAAGACCCCGAACATCGACCAGCTCGCCGAAACGGGAACCCGATTCACGCAGAGCTATGCCGGTTCGGGAATCAGTTCGCCTTCCCGCTGCGCCCTGATGACAGGCAAGAACACGGGCAACACAACCATCCGCGACAACACCTGCACAGCCGGCGGACTGACCGGTTACAAGATTAATCCGAAAGGCGATACCACCATCGTGCGCAGAGCCAACATCCTGCCCACCGATACCACCCTCGCCACCGTGCTGAAAGCCGCAGGCTACAAAACCTGTCTGGTCAACAAGTGGCATCTCGACGGATACGACCCGAAGGCATCGCCTATCTACCGTGGCTTCGACGAATTTCACGGCTGGCTCATCAGCACCGTAGAGTCGAATTCACCTTATTATTATCCCTACAACCGGTTCGACAACGACAAGCTCATCCACATCAAGGCAAACGAGCACGACAAGCACGTGAAGCACAACACCGACATCTCTACCGATGATGCCATCAGCTTCATCAAACGCAACAGGAACCATCCATTCTTCCTCTATCTCGCCTACGATGCCCCCCACGAGCCATACATCATCGACAACACTTCGTGGTATGACGACGAAGCGTGGGATATGAACGACAAGCGATATGCCTCGCTCGTTACCCACATGGATGCAGCCATCGGCAGACTGCTGAAAACCCTAGACAAGCTGAAGCTCCGCGACAACACGCTCGTCATCTTTGCTTCGGATAACGGCGCAGCCGTGCAAGCCCCACTGAAGCTGTTCAACTGCAATGCCGGATTCAGAGGCAGAAAGGCACAGCTCTACGAAGGCGGCATCCGCGTGCCGTTCATCGTGAACCAGCCCAACCGCGTACCCGTGCAGACGCTCGACAACATCATCTACTTCCCTGATGTGATGCCTACCTTCGCAGCCCTCGCCGGTTCAGAGCAGGCACTGCCTCAAGGCTACAGCGGCATCAACATCCTGCCCCTCTTCTACGGCAAGCAGACCTATCAGGACGGTAAACCTATCAACACCGACAACCGACTGCTCTACTGGGAATTTCCAGGCAAGCAGCGTGCGGCAAGAAAGGGCGACTGGAAATGCGTGACCATCAAGAAGAACGCTCCGCTGGAACTCTACAACCTGAAGAACGACCCTACGGAGAGTCACAACCTTGCCAAGGAACTGCCAGAAATGGTAGAAGAATTCGACAAGGAGATGAGAGCTGCCCGCAAGCCATCACCCAACTGGCCTTTGCCAGATGATGGCAAGTAACAATTGTGCATTCGTCCAAAAGACAATGAATAAGAAAAGACAGTTTTTGCTTTCGGCTGTGGATAGAGGTCTGAAGAAGGCGATGGAAGTTCTGAAATAGCCCCCAAAAGCCGGATTTTCCCGGTCTTTCATTCCTCCAATCACAAAAAAGAAATTCATCAAAAAAACAACGTTTCATAAGCGAAGGTGTGCAACTTACACCCTCGCTTTTTATCTTCTATATATCAAGAACTTATGTCATATTCACAAGTTTTGTGCTCCCACACATTTCGCACAGCAATGCAAACGTTTGCATCTTGTTTTACGAGATTTCCATCACTTTTTTGAAGCATCTTTGAGAAAATCATCATATATTTGCAACCGAAAAGGAAACCCGGTGACATTCATTTTGTTACAAGGGCAAACCTGAGATAATAAGTAAATGACAATAATAAGAATAAGCAACTAACATTATCCTTAAGTAAGAAAATCAACAGAGTAAAAATATGATGAAGAAGCAGAGATTGTTCAAACGAACACCGATGTTATTGCTGCTGATTCTCTCAACAGTAGTAACCCGAGCGCAGGAGGTAGCGCTGAAGACCAACCTGCTTGGTCTGGCAACCACCTCGCTCAATGCTGGTCTAGAAATAGGCACGGGCAAGAAGAGCACTTTTCAGCTTTTCGGCGCCCTGAATCCCTGGAAGTTCTCAGGCGACAAGAAATTGCGCTACTGGAACGTAATGCCAGAGTACCGCTGGTACACCTGCCAGAAATTTGGAGGCCACTTCTTCGGCATCCATGCCCTTGGAGGTGAATACAACGTAAAAAATGTGGACATGCCTTTCGGCATCTTGCCAAAGACAGAGAAAGGAAGACATTACGAAGGCTGGTATGTGGGTGGTGGCCTCACCTACGGATACCAATGGCTGCTGTCTGAGCACCTCAATCTCGAAGGATCCATCGGATTAGGATACATCTACAGCCCATACAAGCTTTACGGAAGATGTGACAAATGTCTTAACGAGGACCACCGCAACTATGTAGGTCCAACTAAAGCCGCCCTTTCCCTGATATACGCATTCTAGAAACAATATCACCGAGATAGCGAAAAACAAAATCAAACCCTCTTTTACAAGATGAAGAATATGAAGAAAATGAAGCTTTATGCGGTCATTTCGCCCCTTTGCATTCTGTTTGCACAGAGCGCATTGACTGTCCAAGCCCAGAAGATAGATGATTCGCAGCTACGGTTGGCTGGAGGCAAGATTCTGATAGACAGCGTCTTGACACAGAAGAAGAGCGACAGCCTGAAGGTTGCTTTCCGACTCCATCTCGATAGTCTGCAGCTCAAATCAGAGCAACAGCTGGTTTTCACTCCGCTTATCGCCGGAGAAGATACCATCGCCCTGAATCCCATCATCATCAATGGCAAAAACCAGAGCATCAGATACCTGCGCAAAAGCAGTAGGCTGAAAAACAGCCAGGCATTAGTAGTGAGACGCAAGAATGATACCGAGCAGCAGGTGCTCTTCTCCCAGACCCTTCCCTACAAGAAGTGGATGAAGGCTTTCAACCTCTCCATGACGGAAGACCTCTGCGGATGCGGCAACCTGATGGATCAGGATACCACTCTGATGGCTAACATCCAGCCGACACCGAGAATCTGTCGCGACCATTACGTGAAGCCAAAGGCTGAAGCCATCAAGGTGAGAGCCGAAAAGGGTGAAGCTTACCTGAGCTTCAAGCTCAACAAGAGCGATATCCTTGCCGACTTCCGTGAGAATGCAACTGAGCTGGGAAAGATTACATCCACCATCGACCTCGTGAAGAACGACAAGGATGTGAGCATCACCAATATCGACATTCATGGCTATGCGTCGCCGGATGGTCCTTACGCCAACAACGTGCGACTCGCCAACAACCGTGCGGCTGCCCTGCGCAATTATGTATGCAATCTCTACACTATCGATAAAAAGCTCTTCACCTATCACGCCACCCCGGAAGACTGGGAAGGATTCAAGAAGAAGGTGGGAGCCAGCAACTTAGCTGATAAGTCTGCCATCCTTGCCGTTGCCAACTCATCCTTGGCACCCGATGCAAAGGACCAGAAAATCAAGAAGCTTTATCCGGCTAGCTATCGCTACATCATGAGTGAGATTTATCCTCGTTTACGCCACAGCGACTATACGGTAACCTATACCGTTCGTCCTTTCGACATTGAGGAGGCAAAGGTAATTCTGAAGACTAAGCCTCAGCAGTTGTCATTACAGGAGATGTACCTGGTGGCACAGACCTATGAACCTGGTTCTCCTGAGTTCAACGAGGTATTTGATATTGCCGTCCGTCTCTTCCCTGATGATGAGACAGCCAATCTCAATGCCGCCTGCACAGATTTGCAGAAGGGCGACCTCGTAACTGCCGAGAAACATCTTGCCAAGGCAGGAAACTCGAAAGAGGCAGAGCGTGTAAGAAAGATCTACGAGGAAATGAAGGCGGAACAATAAAAGATATAACTAACAATAAAATCACATCAATTATGAGAATTAAACATTTCTTTGGATTGGCAGTTTTGGCTGCTATGACTGCTAGCTGCTCTAGCAACAACGACTTAGTAAATGGTGGTAATGGCTCTGGTGAGAATGAATCAGGTGTAAGCTATGCATCTATCACTATCGACTTGCCTACAACAAGTGGTACACGTGCCGCAAATGACGACTTTTATGAAGGTACAGCTTCTGAGTATGCTGTAAACGATGCTACACTCCTTATTTTTAAGAAGGCAGGAGCATCTGAAAACGACTACACGTTCGTCGAAACAGCCAAACTCGGAAATTTGGAGCCTTGGAAGAAGGACAACACAACAGGTATCACAACTGAGGCAACTATCACTGCTGAGCTCAAGAAGGCTACAGTTGGTGAGAATGGTGATTATTATGCATTGGTCATCCTTAATAATGAGGCAGGAACAGGAGACAAAGTTACCCTTCCTTCAGGTTCCACTACTACTACATATGGAACTTGGAATGCTGCGACAAATGCAACAAACCTTTCTGCGACAGATGCAACAAACCTTTTATTAGATAATACTAAAGGTTTCTATATGGCTAATGCTCCAGAATTCAAAGCTGCTGATCAAGAGCCAACAACCCTCGTTCCAATAAAGGGTATCTATAGAACAAAGGAAGAGGCACATAGTAAACCTGGTGCAACGGTTCACGTAGAACGTGGCTTGGCTAAAGTTACTGTAGGTAAAGGTACTGAAAAGGATTACTTTACAGGAGCCAAGGCTTCAGGATCTAAATATAGTAAAGATGACGTAAAAATCACAAATTGGGCTTTGGATGTTACCAACAAAAAGTCGTTCCCTGTACATGTTACTTCTGGTTTGAAGACTGGTTTAACGTCAACAGATCAAACAGTTCCTGCTTATGCTAATATTTGGAAAGATGCAGCAGCTACTATTGGTACTGCGCCTGCTACATCTCGTTTCGTAAGCCACCCTGCAACAGGTGCTTTCAAGCGTGTATATTGGGGTATCGACCCTAACTACAGCATGGACTTATCAGACGTTACCAAATGCAAAGAACAATTCACAATAGCAAAAGCCGATGGTACGGATGCTAATTGGACGGAATCATCTAAGCCATTGTATTGCCTGGAGAACACCTTCGACATCAAAAATATGCTTCAAGGTCAGACTACCCGTATTCTTCTTAAGGCAACTTATACTCCAAATGGTTTTGCTTCTGCGACAGACAAGACCTTCTTTATGATCGGTAATAGTTCTGACATTTGGACAAATGCCACTCTTACTGCCCAAATCACGAGTAAAGCAGAAGAAGTTCTGAATACAACAACTGGAGTTAAAGTAACTCTCAAGGGTAATTTGCTGGAAGGCGGTACACACGTATTGGATGCAACCAATGTTGAGATCAAATCCGGTGAAGATGACAAGACAGCAGATGTAGTAGACAAAATTAATACCAAACTTGGTTTTGATAAGACCAAAGGTATCGGAATCAAAACCTACAAGAATGGTGAAAGCTATTATATTGCCCGTATCAAGCACTTCGGTGACGACTTGACTCCTTGGAAAGAAGGTAATGATACATATGGGGGAAATAACCTGAATTGGCTCGGCCGTTACGGTGTGCTCCGCAACAACTGGTACGACCTCAAAATCAACAAAATTAGCGGTCCTGGTTATCCAGACGTTCCAGAAGTTAAGCCTGATACCTCAGACGATGAAGATACCAAGTACATCAACGTCAGCGTGAAGATCCTCGACTGGGCTAAGCGTTCACAGAGCGTTGATTTGTAATAGCGTAATAACAACGAAAGGCGGAGCTTAGGCTCCCGCCTTCGTTCAACCATACGAGTTGTGTTTTCAGCTTCACCATAGTGGAAGCTAGAAACACAACCTGATATTCTGAAACATTATATTGATAATAACCAAAAAGCATCATGGCAAACAATAAGTTACATAGTTGGATCAGGAAGATACGCATGGAATGGGGATTCGACAGCTTGTCAGCAATCAGCCGCACGGCAGCATTCAGCAGCATCGTCGCTCTCGGCAGTATGCTCTGCAGCTGCAACGACTTGATGCACGATGACCTACCCTCTTGCGATATGGGAGTTGACTTGCAGTTCAAGTACGACTACAACGTGCAACGTGCCGACATGTTCAATGATCATGTAGGCGGCGTAAGCGTGTTCGTATATGATCAGCAGGGTAAATTCATTACTCGCCAAGATGCCTACAACAGTGCAACATCGCAGCCGCTGAAAGACCATAACTATACCATGCGCCTGAATCTGGAACCGGGCAAATATCGCTTCGCCACCTTCGCCTTCCAGAAGAAATACGAAGAAACCCGTACGCTTAAAGGAGCCAAATTCCAAATCGCCATTCCCCAGGAAGGCAGCGACATCAAGGATTTGAACGTAAGGCTCGACCGCACCAGTCTGAATCGCCAGAATGCCCAAAGCCCTGACGGCAACGACCCGGAGGATAATCCAGCTGTCGTAGAGAATCAATCTCTCCCACTCGACACACTCTGGCAGGGACTCAGCGACCATCTCGTAGAAGTAAAAGACTTACAGGTAACAAAACATACCATCAGCCTCGTCAGAGATACCAAGCAGCTCACCGTCCGACTGCACCAGCTCAACGAGCCTACCAACATCAATGCCGACGACTTCAGTTATCAGATAACCGATGCCAACGGCTACATCAACTACGACAATTCCCTCCTCCCCGACGAGGAGTTAAGATACACTCCATACAAGACATGGACCACCGAATTCAAGGATCAAGATGGCAAAGTAACAGAACGAACAGCCATCGCAGCCCTGATGTTCAGTAGAGTCGTACTTCATCCCGTAACCGAGAACGACAAGAATGCGATACTGAGCATCTGGAACAAGAAGACGGGCGAGGAGGTGGTCCGCATCAACCTAGCCGATTGTCTCGCCCAAGGCAGAGGAGCCTTCGAGAACATGAACTATTCGGCACAGGAGTTCCTGGATAGAGAATACGACTACAAGCTCGACTTCTTCCTCAAAGGCGACCAGTGGCAGTATATGCAACTCGGCATCTCCATCCTCGACTGGAGCAAGCGCATACAGCGTGTCGACTTATAATCGTAAATCATTCATCGAGATGGAAGCATCGAGATGGAAAAAGTAAAAGGTAAAGTTATCATGAGAAGATTTCATATCTATATAGGTTTCATAGTTTGGTTGTTGACTAGTTTATTTGCAGTTAGTTGTACCGACGAGTTGGAGGGTAACGGATATACCCCCAACTCGTCAAGCAACCTGCACGTGCTGGTACCAACCGTGCTCAGTGCGAACGGTGATGCAACCAGGGGCAGTTCCTCTGAAGTACCAACCTATAATGCCACGGTAGATGAATGCCAGATCAATGATCTTCGCCTCTACGCCTTTCCGGTAAATAATGACGGAAAGCTGATAGCCGAGAATCTTCCTGCGCCATTGGCAAGCATGATGCTGGAAGAAAACGTTGCCAATTACCAGCTCACCATCGAGCCAGGAACTTACCATATCTATGTAGTTGCCAATATGAGTGATGTTTTGAAAGACAGGGATATCAAAACAGAAGAAGATTTGAAAAAACTGGTGCTGGGATATACTTCTACCCTGACTCCAGGTTTACCTATCTCCACCAATATTCCTATGATATACGAGCCAAAAGATATCAACGGCAAAACTACAGAAACAGAAATCAAGGCGACAGATAAATCAGCAACTGTTATCGCAAATCTGAAGTTCACCTGTGTCAAGGTAAAGTTGAATCTCATTTTTGATCCTGCTGAAGCAACAGTATTCAGCGGTAAAAGTTTTTTGATCAAGAATATTCTTGCGCAGCAGTTATCTCCAAGCACATCTCTATGCTGGGATGGAAAATTCAGCCAGTCTCAGGTTACAGATGAGTATAAAAAGGGCTTTGAGAGCAAGGAATATGAGGTTAACTCTACCAGCAACAGCAATGGCCTTTACTATCAAGGTGATGCGTGGACACGAAATGATGATAACGCAAATATAAACGACCAAGATGTAATCACCCTCCACAAAGGAGTCAAAGGCTCTGCCAATCCTACAGAAGCCACAGCCAAATGGCTTTTCCAAGGCACATACTATTTGCCGGAGAGATACATCGCCGATGCTTCCCAGCAGTCACGACTGGCTATTGAAGGAAGCATCGATAGAAAAATCGACAACAAGTATATCATTCCATTAGGTCACAAGCAGAATGAAAGTTCTACTACAGAGCTTCCAACCTTCCCTCGTGGCACCTACTACGAGATTATCGGCAACATCAAGAGTCTGGGAAACGCGACCCTCGACTGTAATGTGAGCGTAAAGGACTGGACTCCTGTAACGATAGATGCCGACTTCAACCATACTACTTTGTGGGTAAGCAAGACGAAGGCGAGCGTAACATCTACCACGGCAGACTCCATCGACTATAAGTCGAACGTAATGCTGACAGAGGCTAATTTCGGTTGCGATGAAAAGGTAACAACATCCAGTGGTGAGAAAGATGTGATTGTGTTGAGCAAGCTAGATGCAATGAAGAATCATAGAATCACATTCAACATCAACAAGGACATTCAGTTCTCCGACTATAAAGGCAACTACAAGGGTACGGCAAAGGTTTGGATTAAGGCAGGTAACATCAGGAAGTATCTCGATGTAGCCTATGATGCCTCTCCTTATTTTGAGGTAAATCCACAGGAAGTAACCATCTATTGGGGTAGCGACAACAACACCAAGATAGTACAGTTTAAGACCAACCTCGGCGGTTTGGTTTTCACCAATAACGTAACCTCCACCGTAGGCAAGTCAACCATTCAGGCATCTTGTGACAATCCTTATACTCCAGAAGGAACCTTCAAGATTGTGGCAACCAGTGACCCTATTACCACGACTGTACATTACCTCACTGTGCAGCCAAAGGAACCTGCAGAAGGCTTCGACTTTGTCAAGAAAATCAAGGTAACGGTAAAGCCTGCCGTAGGTAACTATCGTATCAACTTCCGTGCCATCAACGACCGCGCACATTATTCTGGTGGTAATACAACTGATAATTATGAGGGTACACCTGATGAAAAACAGGAAAAGACTTACAATGGAAAGACAGGAAATACCAACTGGGCAGATGGATGGTTAGAATATTCGTGGATTAAAAACGACGGAATTTACATACCTGATCGAGACCATCATCGTATCTACGTCTATACCCAGACCGGTGAGACAACTGGAACTGAAGCCAACTCTCCTGTTTGGAAATTTACAGGAAACTGGCCTGGCGATGAAATGGTTGAGGATAATACGAATGTGGGGTGGTATTACAAGGACTTCAATGAGAAAGCCAATTCGATATCAACAGACCATGGTGCTTCGGGAAAAAGACTCATCAAACCTGGTGAAACATTGGTTATGTTCAGTAACAATTCCTATACGGATAAAGGTTATACGCTTCACCGCTGTCCACACCACTTGGAGCCGGGTATTCCTCTCTTCGACTATGAGGACAAAGAGGGTTGGATTGTCTATGATCCTACATCAGACCCTACTTGGCACATATATGATAACATGCCAACTATTAAGAACATCAACTTTACCATTTACACCAGATTCCAGACTTTCGGATGGTTCAATGTATATGGTGTCGCCAATGGCAAAAATGGTGATGACAACAATAAAGAGCGCGAGTCTTTTACCATCTATGATAAAGATGGTAAAAGTTGGAGTTGCAAAGATCTCGGCAATGGTTGGTATAAGACTGTGATTACCCTCAAGGCTGTTAAGGGAGACCACGAGAAGGACATCAGAATTATGACTGCTAATCAAATCTCTGACGAAAATTCCATTCTCCTTTTCAATGGCAACAGCTATGAGAAGCATAGTGACACAGGTTATTACGATGGCACTTCTTGGCACGCTGGCAAGCCATCTGGTGTGGATTAAATAAGATTAGAATCAGATTTGAACACTGTTATAAATCAGTTTAAGCAATGAAGAAGATCAAACATTTAATGATATGGATAGGATTGCTCCTCAGCCTTGTTTCCTGCAAGGATACGATGGAGGCTATCGGACTCGGCGGGGATGAAATCCCTGCCGAGGGACTTGTCTTGACCCTTCAATTGACCAACTTCACCAAGCAACAGATTGGTACAAGAGCGGGGACCTCGGAGACAGTCAAATCGCTCTGCGCTGTGTTCTATGGAGATAATAACGAATACTTAGGCAAGGCAGATTGCAATTCTACCTTATCACAGCAGTCTGATGGCAGCTACAAGGTAAAGATAACCAATGTACCTGCTGGTACCAAGAATGTACATCTTGTAGCCAATGCCAGCGACATGACGGAGAGCGAGGCACAAGACTTGCAGTCTCTCACTGCTGCTAAGGAGAGAGACCCTCAGCTTGATGCCCCTATTTGCTGGGGTGAAATTTCAATAGATAAACTTTTGGAAGCTAATCCTTCTGTGACGATGTTGCGCCAATGCGCCAAGATTAGTTTGGAGATAGACAATAGCATCCAGAGTAATTTCACCAATGCAGGCTTGTACGTCTATAACATGGCAAACAAGGCAGCCATAGCTCCTGCCAAATATATTGAGCCTACGACCGATGACTTGGCAGAATCTACTGATCTCAGTGAGGAAGCCAACCCATTGGGCGGCGGTACCGCAACCACCGTGGCAGTAAATGAAACTTCTGCAGGCAAGGCAATGGTGATCATCAAGGCGAAATATAAGAAAAGTGAAGAAGAAGATTATAGAGAAGGATATTATAAGGTGGCACTCTACAAGAATGACAAAAAGGCCCAATATGCCTTGCTCCGCAACCACCATTATACCATCAAGGTAACCAAGGTAAACGACTATGGCTTCTCTACGATTGATGAGGCTAAGAAGAGTCAGCCAGAGAATAGACTGGAAGTAGAGGTGCGGGACGATAACCCTGAAATCACCCAAATGATAGCTTGCAAAGACTATGAACTGGGAGTGAGCGATTATCAGGAGATAAATGCAAACACAACAGAGGCTACCGTAACCATTGTTACTACCTTGCCAAAGGCAACGAGTAGTGATGGTAAGCTATATGGTGTCAAGGAAAATAATGCTTGGATAACCGCTTGGCAGCAAGAGACCGAGAATGATATATCAGAGACAAGCAGATCTTCTAAAGGCAAGAAATATACCTTGAAGCTTACGCTTAAAAAGAATAACCAATCAGAGAATCCACGTACAGGAACCATCACCGTTACTTCTGGCGACCTTTCTCTTGATATAACCATCAAGCAGACGGGCTTCGATTTCAGAAAAGAAGATCCTGATAGAACCGTTACCATGCAGTATAATAACTCCCCCGTAGCTCCCAACTATTTCAAATGGTTGGACGAGGATGTGCAAGGCATCACTCCTGAAGAAATGCAAGGGGCTGTGAGAAATGATGGTTTGCATTTCTGCGTGGGAACAGCAAATATCACGTATCTTATCCCTAAACTAGATAAAGATATTATTATTAAAAAGGATAATAAAATCAATGTGGAAGAAGATAATGGTAAATGGAAGGTAAGCCTTACCAATACTACGGCAAGCAAGGATTTGTGGAAGTCTTCATTTACCATCATCAACAAGGCTGGCATCAAGATCACCTATCCTGTTTATCATACTGGTATCTTCCATAAGATAGATGAGTCTTCCAAGTTATATACTGATTATCAGCTGACAGAAAATGGGGATAACGAGAAGAAGGTGAAGGGCTGGTTCTATTATGGTGTGGTAAAGGTAGAGGGAAAGAAGGCCGATGGAACCACCACTACCTATTATATGTTAGACCGCAACCTAGGTGCATCCAACAATGGTTACTATGCCCCAGATGTGGTGGCACTGGCAAACAACAAGAAAGCCATTGGTGGCTATTTCTATATCTCTGAAAAAAAGAGCACTAGCGATGCCTCTCAGGATCTCTCCAGCGCCTTGGCACCAGCAGGTTATACCATTCCAACTGATGCCGTGTTCGAAGAGTTAGTTAATGCTGGCAATCTGGAGGTGAAACCGCAGTCCACATCGTTAGGAGAACCCTACAACTGCGTGCGTATCAAGACGGTAGATTCCGAGTTGCCATACATCTATCTGCCTATGGGTGGATTCTTGGAGGGCGAGAGCCATAAGAACCCTATCCATGTGAATCTCTGGACCAAGACTTTGCTGGCAGGTACGCAGGGCTTCAGTACCACCAGTCCTGAATATGGTTTCTGGTATAGATACTTTGATGTTTACAACAAGAGGATAGGATTATCCAATATGAGATTCGTGAGTGGTAGCAACGGCAATAACAATGGCCGCTACAAGGCGATGCCAATACGCCTGATTCTGGAATAAACGAAAGCGAATTATGATACTAGCGTACTAATCAACCTGCAGAGAGATAAAAAGGTGGATTTTCAGCAGAAAATCCACCTTTTACACTATATTCTCCGTTTTGTCCACCTCTTTTCTGTATATTTTGTGTACTTTTGCAGCTGTGTATGAATCGCAGCAGGAAGTAACTTCCAAAAGCTGCAGCTTCATACTACCAGCAAATAACAAGCAACAAAATAAAAACAAACCTGAAAATAAACAATTAATGACAATGAATAAGAAAAGACAGTTTTTGCTTTCGACTGTGCTCGCCACAACGCTGGCTGCCAACGCCCAAGTAACCATCCATGTAGATGCCTCAAATCCAGGCGTCAAGGTTTCACCTAATTTATATGGTATCTTCTTCGAGGATATCAACCATGCTGCCGATGGCGGTCTCTATGCCGAACTCATCAGCAACCGCTCCTTTGAGGATGATGACAAGAACATCCCTACCTGGAAAACTTCCGCTCAGGAAGGTGCAAAGATCCAGACACAACTCATCAACAAGGGTCTGCTCAACAATGCACAGGGCAAGGCCCTCCAGCTTACCATTGCGACAAAGCCTGCTGCCACAGCCTCTCTCATCAACGAGGGTTTCTGGGGCATCAACGCCGTTCAGGGCAGAACCTATAAGCTCTCTTTCTGGGCAAAGGGTAGCTACAAAGGCGGATTGAAGGCACGACTCACCAACGCCAAGGGCGACAAGGTGTATGCAGAAACTGCACTTAATGCCAAGGTTGGCAAGAAGTGGACTAAATATACAGCAGAACTCACAGCCAATGCCAACGATGCAAAGGCACAGTTTGAACTCGTAGCCAACGGAAAGGGTACCATCGTTCTGGATGTGGTAAGCCTCTTCCCTCCTACTTTCAAGAATCGCGAGAACGGCTTGCGCC
>OGOB01000342.1_pt1 | contig 26766 bp, 36 predicted proteins | sample 1573611 | NCBI WGS metagenome assembly OGOB01 (sample SAMEA2582016, study PRJEB24529) | metagenome | biome: Human gut stool | place: China | collected 2011 | reverse complement strand
TTTCCAAGTGCTATGTTTCAAGCTGCCACGTTGGCGCCGGCGTTACTTTAAAGAGAATCAGACATAAGGATCACGGAAGAGCACATCGTATTCTCAAGAGAACTTCCAACATCGTTCTGGTTGTAAAAGAAGCTGAATAAGGAGGAGTACAATGGGACAGAAAGTTAATCCGCACGGTCTCAGAGTCGGAGTTATCAAAGATTGGGATTCCCGTTGGTTTGCCGGCAAGGCAACTTTTGGCGATACACTCGTTGAAGACTACAAAATCCGTGACTATATCATGAACAAGAGAATGCTCACAAGAGCAAACGGCGAAAAGTCCGACCAGCAGCTTTCAAGAGCAGCAGGTATTGCTCAGGTTGAGATCGAGCGTTCATCAGACAACAAGATCAAGATTCACATTCTTACCGCAAAGCCCGGTATGCTTATCGGTGCTAAGGGCGCAGAGATCGAAAAGCTCCGTGCAGAGATCTCAAAGATCGCAGGCGGCAAGGACGTTAACTTAAATATCGTTGAGGTTAAGAACCCCGATATGAATGCTAAGCTCGTAGCAGAGAACATCGCAATGCAGTTAGAGCAGCGTGTATCTTTCAGAAGAGCTATGAAGAGCTGCATCGGCAGAACAATGAAGTCAGGTGCAAAGGGTATCAAGACAATGGTAAGCGGCCGTCTTGGCGGTGCTGAAATCGCAAGAAGTGAGAATTACCACGAAGGCACGATCCCCTTACAGACATTAAGAGCAGACATTGATTACGGCGTTGCAAGAGCTAACACAACTTACGGCGTTATCGGTGTTAAGGTCTGGATCTACAAGGGCGAAGTTCTCAAGGGTGAGATTCCTGCACAGAGAACAACAGAAAAGCCCCGTCGCAGAAACAACGACAACAGATCACGCAGACCCAGAGTTGAGAAAAAAGAGGGAGGTAACGACTAATGCTGCTTCCGAAGAGAGTAAAGTACAGAAGAGTACAGAGAGGTCGTATGACCGGTAAAGCAACACGTGGTAATGTAGTCAGCCACGGCGAATACGGTTTACAGGCACTTGAGCCCGCTTGGATCACATCAAACCAGATCGAAGCTGCCCGTATTGCTATGACACGTTACATCAAGCGTGGCGGTCAGGTATGGATAAAGATATTCCCCGACAAGCCCATCACAGAGAAGCCTGCCGAGACCCGAATGGGTTCAGGTAAGGGTTCACCTGAGTACTGGGTAGCCGTTGTTAAGCCCGGCCGTGTAATGTTCGAGATCGCAGGCGTTCCCGAAGAAACTGCAAGAGAAGCTATGCGTCTTGCTATGCACAAGCTCCCCATCAAGTGCAAGTTCGTGACTAAGGAAACAGGAGGTGAGCAGTAATGAAGGTTAAAGAAATCAGAGAGTTATCTGAAATGGAGCTCGACAAGAAGCTCGTAGAGCTTAAGCAGGAATTATTCAACCTCCGTTTCCAGCTCGCCGTTAATAAGCTCGACAATCCTACGAGAATCGGCGCTGTTAAGAAGGAAATAGCAATTGTCAAGACAGTTCAGCGTGAGCGTGAGCTGGCAGCTGACAACAAGTAAGAGAGAGGAGGACTTTACTTTGAGCGAAAGAAATTTAAGAAAGACCAGAGTAGGTATGGTTGTAAGCGATAAGATGGACAAGACTATCGTAGTAGCAATCAAGGACAATGTCCGCCACCCCCTCTACAAGAAGATCATCAAGCGTACGATCAAGCTTAAGGCGCATGACGAGAACAACTCCTGCGGAATCGGCGACAAGGTTGAGATTATGGAGACCAGACCCCTTTCCAAGGATAAGAGATGGCGTTTAGTAAACATCATCGAAAAGGCTAAGTAATTTATTACTTTAAATTTATCGGAAGGAGAATTAATCCATGATTCAGATGCAGACACGCATGAAGGTTGCGGATAACACGGGCGCTAAAGAGCTTATGTGCATCAGAGTACTCGGCGGTACACGCAGAAAGTACGCTAACATCGGTGACGTAGTAGTTGCTTCCGTAAAGAAAGCAAGCCCCGGCGGAACTGTTAAGAAGGGCGATGTTGTCAAGGCAGAAATCGTTCGTTCAGCAACAGGCATCAGACGTGATGACGGAACATACATCCGTTTTGATGAAAACGCAGCCGTTATAATAAAGGAAGATAAGAACCCCAGAGGTACACGTATTTTTGGGCCCGTAGCCAGAGAGCTGCGTGACAAGGACTACATGAAGATCCTTTCACTTGCTCCCGAAGTATTATAATCCGGAGGTCGTAAATGAACACATTACACATCAAGACAGGCGATAACGTTCAGATCATGTCCGGCAAAGACAAGGGCAAGCAGGGCAAGGTACTTGAAGTATCTCCCAAGGAAAAGAAGGTTATCGTTGAAGGCAGAAACCTCGTAACAAAGCACGTTAAGCCCAGAAGACAGGGCGAACAGGGCGGTCTTGTAAAGGCAGAAGCTCCTATCTATGCGTGCAAGGTAATGCCTGTATGCCCCAAGTGCAACAAGCCTACAAGAGTAGGTCACAAGGTTGAGGGCGACAAGAAGGTAAGAGTTTGCAAGCACTGCGGCGCTGAGCTTTAATCAGACGCCCCGAATTACGACAGAGAGGTCGGATAAAGTAACTTCCGGCTGCTGTCGCTAAAGGAGAAATAAACGATATGACAAGAATGAAAGCATATTATAAGGAAACAGTTGCTCCTGCTCTTTTCAAGAAGTTCGGTTACAAAAGCACAATGCAGGTTCCCAAGCTCGACAAGATCGTTATCAACATGGGTGTTGGTGAAGCAAAAGAAAACGCTAAGATCCTTGAGAATGCAGTTGCTGATATGGAAGCTATCACCGGACAGAAGGCAGTTCTGACCAAGGCTAAGAATTCCGTAGCAAACTTCAAGATCCGTGAGGGCATGCCCATCGGATGTAAGACCACTCTGCGTGGTGAGAAGATGTATGAGTTCCTGGATCGTCTGGTTAACCTCGCTCTTCCTCGTGTCCGTGACTTCAGAGGCGTTAACCCTAACGCATTCGACGGCAGAGGTAACTATGCACTCGGTATCAAAGAGCAGTTCATCTTCCCTGAGATCGAGTACGATAAGATTGACAAGGTCAGAGGCATGGATATTTGCTTTGTCACGACAGCTAATACTGATGAAGAGGCACGCGAGCTGCTCACTCTCATGGGCGCTCCGTTCGCAAAATAAGGAGGAATTACGGTGGCCAAAACATCCATGAAGGTTAAGCAGGCTAGACCCGCTAAGTATTCTTCAAGGGCTTACAACAGATGTAAGATCTGCGGCAGACCGCACGCCTATCTTCGCAAATACGGAGTATGCCGCATCTGCTTCAGAGAGCTGGCTCATGCCGGTCAGATCCCCGGCGTCAAGAAGGCCAGCTGGTAAAAGAGCAATTGCAAAAGGAGGTTCAACAGTATGCAAATTACTGATTCCATCGCCGATATGCTCACAAGAATCCGCAATGCGAATTCCGCAAAGCATGATACGGTGAAGATTCCCGCATCCAATATGAAGAAGGCGATTGCTCAAATTCTTCTTGATGAGGGTTACATCAAGGGATTCAAGGTTGAGGACGACGGCAAGCAGGGCGTCATCGAGATCGCTCTCAAGTACGGCCCCAACAAGTCACAGGTTATAACCGGTCTGCGCAGAGTTTCAAAGCCCGGTCTGCGTATATATACCAACTGCGAGGATATGCCTAGAGTCATGAAGGGTCTCGGCATCGCTATCCTCTCAACAAGCAAGGGCATTATGACGGACAAGGATGCACGCAAAGCCAATGTCGGCGGCGAAGTCCTTGCATTTATCTGGTAAGGAGGTGCTGTAAATGTCACGCATAGGAAACAAACCCATCGCAATCCCCGCAGGGGTTACTGTGCAGGTGGACGGCAGCACTGTCACCGTTAAGGGTGCCAAAGGCGAGCTTACCAGAACCGTGCACAGCAATATGGCTGTCGAAGTCGAAGGCGCGACCGTTCACGTCAAGCGCCCCGACGACACCAAGCTCAACAAGTCCCTTCACGGTCTTACCCGCACACTCGTCGCCAACATGGTGACCGGCGTCAGCGAGGGCTACAAGAAGGAGCTTGAAATCAACGGCGTAGGTTACCGTGCCGCTAAAGAGGGCAAGGAGCTTGTTCTCAATATCGGTTTCTCGCATCAGGTCAGAGTGGCCGAGATCGACGGCATCACCATCGAGGTCCCCCAGCCCAACCAGATCGTCGTTTCTGGCTACGACAAGCAGAAGGTCGGTCAGTTTGCCGCTGAGATCCGCGAAAAGCGTCCTCCCGAGCCGTACAAGGGCAAGGGCATCAAGTATGTTGATGAGCATATCCGCCGCAAGGAAGGCAAGGCCGGCAAGGGCGGTAAGTAAGTTTAGGTTAAGGAGTGAAAAGTTATGGTTAACAGACCGGACAGCAAGAAAGCAAGACAGAAGCGCCACACCAGAGTGCGTGCTAAGATCTCCGGAACTGCAGAATGCCCCCGCCTTAATGTATTCCGCTCCCTGCAGCACATCTATGCTCAGATCATAGACGATGTTTCAGGCAAGACCCTTGTTTCAGCCTCTACTGTTGAGAAGGATTTTGAGGATTACGGCGGAAATAAATCCGCAGCCCGCAAGGTGGGCATCACACTGGCAAAGAGAGCAGCCGAAAAGGGAATAACCGATGTTGTTTTCGACCGCGGCGGCTACGTTTATCACGGCCGTGTTCAGGAACTGGCCGAAGGCGCCCGTGAGGGCGGCCTCAACTTCTAAGGAAAGGGAGGATACTTTTGGCTAAGATTGATGCATCGGCATATGAACTCACTGAAAGAGTTGTCACTATCAACCGCGTATCGAAAACCGTTAAGGGCGGCCGTATATTCAAGTTCGCCGCTCTCGTAGTCGTCGGTGACGGCAACGGAATCGTCGGCTTCGGTCTCGGCAAGTCCGGCGAAGTTCCGGACGCCATCCGCAAGGGTATCGAAGATGCGAAGAAGAACCTGATGAAGGTTTCACTTAAGGGAACAACCATTCCCCACGAGGTTATAGGTAAGTTCGGCGCAGGCGTTGTCCTGCTCAAGCCCGCCGCACCCGGTACCGGCGTTATCGCCGGCGGTCCTGTCCGTGCAGTCGTCGAGACTGTCGGCATCAGAGACATCCGTGCTAAGGCTCTCAGATCCAACAACCCCTGTAACGTCGTCAGAGCAACACTTGACGGTCTTGCACAGCTTCGCAACGTCGATGAAGTTGCGGCTATAAGAGGCAAGTCGGAAAAAGAAATTTTAGGTTAAGGAGGGTGGACAACAATGGCAGATATTAACGTAAAGCTCGTCAAGAGCCTTATCGGAAGTACTAAACCTCAGATTGCCACCGCCTATGCACTCGGTCTCCACAAGATCGGCGACGAGTCAGTTCAGCCTGACAACGCTGCCACCCGCGGCAAGATCAGAAAGCTTGCCCACCTTGTCGAGACAAGTGAAGTCGAGCAAGGAGGTGCTGAATGATGAAATTGCATGAGCTTTCACCTGCACCCGGTTCTGTCAAAGAGCGTAAGCGTATAGGCAGAGGCGCTGCTTCAGGTCAGGGTAAGACCGCCGGTAAAGGCCACAAGGGCCAGAAGGCAAGAAGCGGAAGCAACGCGCACATCGGTTTCGAAGGCGGCCAGATGCCCCTTCAGAGAAGAATCCCCAAAAGAGGTTTTGTCAACATTTTTGCGAAAGAGATCGCAACTGTTAACGTAGCAGCTATCAATGACAAGTTCGAGGACGGCGCTACCGTAACTATAGAAGCCCTCGTCGAGTCCGGTCTTGTCAAGAAGACCCTCGACGGCGTCAAAGTCTTAGGACAGGGCGAACTTACGAAGAAGCTAACAGTTCAGGCTAATGCTTTTTCTGCTTCCGCCAAGGCTAAGATTGAGGCTGCGGGCGGAAAGGCAGAGGTAATCTGAAAATGTTCAAGACTTTTGCCAACGCATGGAAGATCCCGGAGCTCAGAAAGAAGATTCTCTTCACCGCTCTGATAGTTCTTATCTTCAGAGTCGGCTCCGCTATTCCGGTTCCGTTCACAAACATCCTCATTGAGGGCGGCAATCTTGTTCAGGAGGGCAGCACCTTCCTCAACTACCTCATTATGATGACCGGTGACGCGTTCAACTACGGTACTCTGTTCGCTCTGTCGATCACCCCGTACATCAACTCGTCGATTATCATGCAGCTCCTCTGCGTCGCTATTCCTCCCCTGGAGAGACTGGCGAAGGAAGAGGACGGTCAGAAGAAGATTGCTTCCATCACAAGATATGTTACTGTTGTTCTCGGTATCATCCAGAGCGTAGCATACTACTTCTATATCAGAAGCGCCGGATACCTTTCAACGGCTGCTGACGGCAGCGCCTACACGGGCTTTGCAATGGTCTTCCAGGCCATCGTCATCATCCTCTGCTTTACGGCAGGTACCGCGCTTATCATGTGGCTCGGTGAGCAGATCAACGACAAGGGCATCGGCAACGGTATCTCGATAATCCTTTTCGCAGGTATCGTTTCGAGAATCCCCGCTCTGATCACCCAGCTCTTCGGCGGCTCGGGCACCGGCAGCTACTGGTCAAGAGGCGGCGTCTACTACTTCCTTTCACCCTTCGTCTGCGTCATCCTTATTCTGATGGTCGCATTCATCGTGTGGATGGACAATGCAGAGAGACGCATTCCCGTCCAGTACGCCAAGCGCGTCGTCGGCCGCAAGATGTACGGCGGCCAGAACACCCATATTCCGATAAAGGTCAATATGTCCGGTGTTATGCCCATCATCTTCGCGGGCTCCATTCTTTCCATCCCGCCCACCATCCAGATGTTCATTCCGTCTGCAAAGCTTGCAGACAGCAAGTTCTGGACCGGTTTCTTCAAGGTGTTCACCTCGACTCACTGGGCTTACGGCATTATCTACTTCATACTGATAATCGCTTTCGCCTATTTCTATTCGAGCATCCAGTACAATCCTATTGAGATGTCCCAGAACATCGCCAAGAACGGCGGTATGATCCCCGGTATTCGTACCGGCAGACCCACATCGGACTACATTGCAAGGATCATTTCGAGAATCACACTTCTCGGAGCTCTCCTTCTGAGTGTCGTCGCTATCTTCCCGATCGTGTTCTCGCAGCTTACAACGCTGATCCTTACAAAGACAACGGTTTATGCTGACGGTATGAACGTTTCGCTCGGCGGTACGTCGATAATAATCCTTGTCGGTGTTGCTCTTGAAACTGTCAAGCAGCTCGAGAGCCAGATGATGATGCGTCACTATAAGGGCTTCCTTGATTAAGCCCTGCCGCAACTAACGGCAAAAACGGAGGATAAGCATGATAGTGCTCAAAACAAGTCACGAGCTCTCGCTGATGAGAGAGGCTTGCAGAATATCTGCAGGAGCATTAAAAGTGGCGGGCGAGGCTGTCGAGCCGGGCGTTACTACCGCTCAGATCGATAAGATCGCACACGAATATATTCTAAAAGCAGGGGCCACGCCTACGTTCCTTAATTACAACGGGTTCCCCGCTACGGCATGCATTTCCATAAACGATGAGATCATTCACGGAATACCCAGCCACAGACGTGTTATCAAAAGCGGCGATATAGTCAGCATTGACCTCGGCGCTTCGATAAACGGCTATACCGGCGACAACGCTGCCACTTTCGCCTGTGGGGACATTTCCCCCGAGGCGAAGCGGCTGTGCGACGTGACCAGAGAGAGCCTCTATGAAGGCATCAAAAAGGCTGTCGCAGGCGGCAGACTCGGCGATATAGGCTTCGCTATTGCGAGCTACTGCGAGGAGCGCGGCTTCTCCGTCGTTCGCGAATATACGGGGCACGGCGTGGGTGCAAATCTCCATGAGGATCCCAGCGTACCGAATTTCGGCACGCCAGGAAGAGGCGTTCGCCTGCTGCCCGGCATGACTATTGCCATCGAACCGATGATAAATCAGGGCTCTGCGGCTATCCGTACTCAACCCGACGGGTGGACTGTCAGAACCAAAGACGGCAAACTCTCAGCTCATTTCGAACACACCGTCGCCATTACGGCTGACGGACCGAAGATAATGACTCAGCTTTAAGCGGAGGATTGATGATGAGCTTTCAACGAGGCTGCGTCGTAAGATCCACGGCCGGACGCGACAAGGGCAGACTGCTTGCAGTCACCGCTGTCACGCAGCGCGGCGTCGAGGTCTGCGACGGTAAGGAGCGCAAGCTCCTCAGACCCAAAATCAAGAATCCTAAGCACGTCGAGCCGACGCCGATGCGTCTGACGCAGGAGGATATGGCATTTGACAGCCGCCTGCGCCGCGCGCTCAGAAGGCTTGAGGATGAGACTGCATCATTGTAGGGAGGTCAGTATATGTCAAAGCAGGATATGATCGAGATTGAAGGTACGGTAGTAGAGGCCCTGCCCAACGCGACTTTCACAGTCGAGCTGGAAAACGGCCACCAGATATTGGCTCATATCTCCGGTAAGCTCAGGATGAACTACATCCGCATTCTTCCGGGAGATAAGGTCACGGTCGAAATGTCGCCATACGACCTGACGAAGGGCCGCATAACATGGCGTTCCAAGTAAAAGGAGGGTATTCTAATGAAAGTCAGACCTTCTGTCAAAAAAATGTGTGAAAAGTGTAAGATCATCAAGCGCAAGGGAAAAGTAATGGTTATCTGTGAAAATCCCAAGCACAAGCAGCGTCAGGGCTAATGACGCAAACCATTCAATGGAGGTGCAACTGACAAATGGCGCGTATTTCAGGTGTTGACCTGCCTAGAGAGAAAAGAGTCGAGATCGCTCTGACCTACATCTACGGTATCGGTCGCAAAACCGCAAGCGATATTATCGCCGCAACAGGAGTTAATCCCGATATAAGAGTCAAGGACCTGTCCGAGGATGACGTCTCTAAGCTTCGTGAGTATATAGATCATCACTGCAAGGTCGAGGGTGACCTTCGCCGTGAGACCGCTTTCGATATCAAGAGACTTGTCGAGATCGGCTGCTATCGCGGTGTCCGCCACCGCAAGGGTCTGCCGGTTAGAGGCCAGCGTTCCAAGACCAATGCCCGTACACGCAAGGGTCCGAAGAAGACCATTGCTAACAAGAAGAAGTAATCAAGGAGGGATAATATGGCTACCAAAGTTTCCGGCAAAAAAGCAACAGGCACCCGCAAGCGCAAGGAGCGCAAGAATATTGAGCGCGGTGCAGTCCATATCCAATCCACCTTTAACAACACCATCGTCACTATAACCGACACTCAGGGCAACGCTGTTTCCTGGGCAAGTGCCGGCGAAATGGGCTTCAGAGGCTCAAGAAAATCTACTCCCTTTGCTGCTCAGACTGCTGCAGAGACAGCTGCCAAGGCTGCTATGGAGCACGGTATGAAGACGGTTGAGGTTTATGTTAAGGGCCCCGGAGCCGGCAGAGAAGCCGCTATAAGAGCGCTGCAGACGGCGGGTCTTGAAGTCACCCTGATAAAGGACACGACTCCCATTCCCCACAACGGCTGCCGCCCGCCCAAGAGAAGGCGCGTGTAACCAATATTTTAGGAGGTGTAACACATGGCAAGATATACAGGTGCGGTCTGCAAGATGTGCCGCCGCGAGGGCAAGAAGCTCTACCTCAAGGGTGAGCGCTGCTACAGCAACAAGTGCGCTTTTGAGCGCCGTTCGTATGCCCCCGGTCAGCATGGCCAGAGCCGCAAGAAGACCTCTGAATACGGTTTGCAGCTCAGAGCAAAGCAGCAGGCTAAGCGTTACTACGGTATTCAGGAAGGCCAGTTCCACAAGTATTTCCTCATGGCTGAGCGCAAGAAGGGTGTCACCGGTGAAAACCTTCTTCGTATCTGCGAGAGCAGACTTGACAATGTAGTTTATCTTCTCGGCTGGGCTAACTCCAGAGCCGAAGCAAGACAGCTCGTTGTCCACGGCCATTATAAAGTAAACGGCAAGAAAGTTGACGTCCCGTCATACCTTCTTAAGGCCGGCGATGTTGTTTCGATCAAGGAGAAGAGCAGAGAGAGCGACAAGATCAAGGCTGTTCTTGAGACCAATTCCGCTCGTCCCGTGCCCGCATGGCTCGAGGCTGACGCTGATAAGCTCACCGCTAAGGTCATCGCCCTTCCCGAGAGAGACCAGATCATGGTTCCCGTCGAAGAGCATCTTATCGTCGAGTTGTACTCGAAATAATGCCGCTTAAGCTTAAACGGCTTGTTTTTGAGCAATACTCTTTCAGCGGCCTTGCCGCGTTTTATAAAAAGGAGGGTTTTGAATGATCGGAATCGAGAAGCCCAAGATCGAAACAGAAGGCATTACGCCCGACGGAACCTACGGCAAGTTTATCGTAGAACCCCTTGAGAGAGGTTACGGAACGACCCTCGGTAACTCCCTGCGCCGCGTCCTGCTCTCTTCGCTTCCGGGCTATGCTATAATCTCCGTTAAGATCGATGGTATCCTGCACGAGTTTTCAACGATTCCCGGCGTCAAGGAAGACGTTACGGAGATCGTCCTCAACCTCAAGGATGTCATACTCAAGATCCACGGCGATGGTCCGAAGACTGTCTATATAGACGCTTCCGGCGAGTGCGAGATCACCGCAGGCAGCATTCAGACGGATTCTGAGGTTGAGATCCTCAACCCGGATCTTCATATTGCCACTCTTGACAGCAGTGCGAACGTCCACATGGAGCTCGTCTGCGACAAGGGCAGAGGCTATTATTCGGCCGAGCGCAATAAGGAGAAGTTCCCGCCCACTATAGGCGTTATCGCCATTGACTCGATCTATTCACCCGTGTTAAAGGTCAACTACACAGTCGAAAACACCCGCGTAGGTCATGTTACCGACCTCGACAAGCTCACGCTTGAGGTGTGGACCGACGGCACCATCCACGCAATGGAAGCCGTTTCCCTTGGAGCCAAGATCCTCAACGAGCATCTCTCTCTCTTCGGCGACCTCTCCGATGAGGCGTACGATACAGAGATTATGGTTGTCAAGAGCGACAATGCCAAGGAGAAAGTCCTCGAGATGACTATTGAGGAGCTTGACCTGTCTGTGCGTTCCTTCAATTGCTTGAAGAGAGCCGGCATTAACACTGTTGAAGATCTGATCAGCAAGACCGAGGAGGACATGATGAAAGTCCGCAACCTCGGAAGAAAATCCCTTGACGAGGTTATCGCAAAGCTCAAATCCATGGGCCTGAGCCTCAGCAAGGAAGAGGAATAAGACTCACTACGGTAAAGGAGTGTGAATTAAATGCCCGGAACCAGAAAACTTGGCAGAACTACGGATCACCGTATTTCTATGCTCAGAGGTATGGTCACATATCTCTTCGAGAACGGCAGGATCGAAACCACCGTTACAAGGGCTAAGGAAGTTCGCGCTATGGCCGAGAAAATGATCACCATAGCTAAGGACAACTCACTTCACTCGAAGCGCAAAGTCATGGCATACATCACCAAAGAAGATGTTGCAAAGAAGCTCTTTGAGGATATCGCCCCCAAATATAAGGACGTTAACGGCGGTTATACCCGCATAATCAAAACAGGTCCCCGCAGAGGAGACGCAGCTGAGATGTGCATCATCGAGCTCGTCTGATCTGAGCCTGAAGAGATCAAAAGTTAATTTCAGCGCCGCAGAGGTTTTGCCTCTGCGGCGCTGTTTTTTGCAAACAAGTTGCAAGAATGCAATAAATATGTTAGGATTTAATCGGAGAAGGGTAATCCACGGGACACAGAGAAAGGAGCAGCATATGAAAAAGCACCGCAAAACAGTTTTAGCGGCGATTATGCTCATTCTTGTCGTTGCCTCGGCCGTGTTCGCTGCCCGCGTGCATACGGTAAGCCTCGACGCCGAAAATGTTGCAAAAATCACCGCGAAATCCACAGTGACGCAAGCGCCGCCGGATGAAATCGTGCTCACCGACAGCCAGTGCCGCGAGCTTGCGGAGAAGCTCGGCAGCATGACGCTTTATAAGAGCTTCTTCAAATATTCCGGCTGGAAGGGCTGGAGCTTTATGTTCACCGTCGAATACTCCGACGGGCGGGAGGAGCGTATAACGCTCAAGGGCGCGCCCGGAGTTCAGGTGCAAAACGGAGACAAAACGGAGTATTACTATATCCTGCGCGGATACAGCGAGGATGAATTTAAAGCCCTTTGGAACAGATAACCGAATATGAAAAACCGTGGACAGCGGCATATGCCGCTGTCCACGGTTTATTTGTCGAAAAGTCTGTCATTGAACGGACTCAAGGCTCCCCTGTGTAAGGGGAGCTGTCACGGCTAAGCCGTGACTGAGGGGTTGTTGTAATGAAAGTTCAAAATACTCAGCATTTTGAAAATTTTTCCCTTATTCAGAACAATCCCTCCGGCGCTTCGCGCCACCTCCCTTTACACAAGGGAGGCTTTGCTTTTTGCGAAACCATCAAAAACGGTTTTATCGACACGCTGTCCACGATTTATTTATCCTCAGGCTGCGGCGCGCAGTAGTTCTCCGCCGCATATTTGAAGCCGTCACGGATGAATTTGTTCGCCTCCTTGGCGATGTTTGCAAAATAATATATATCGAAGCTGTGGAATCCGCCCTCGAATATCCTGAACTCAACGGGAACACCCGCCGCCCGGAGCGAATCGACATAACTCTGCGTCTCCGCAAGAAACGGGTCTATACTGCCGATAAAGGTGAGCGTCGGCGGCAGATCGGAAAAGTCCGTCTCGCGCGCGGGCGCGGCGTATTTCGAGACTCTGTCCGTGCCGTAGTCGCCGCCCAAATAGAGCTCCCACGCGGCTATGTTCGACTTCGTGTTCCAGACGGGCGCGTCGTTGTTTTTTGAAGTCTCGGTCGGGCGGTCATCGAGCATCGGATAGAGCGGCATCTGGAACGCTATGTTCACTTCGCCCCTGTCGCGGGCGTAGAGCGTGAGCGCCGCGGTCATTCCACCTCCCGCGCTGTTGCCGCCGACAAATATCTTGTCCCGTCTCATGCCGTATTTTTCGCCGTTCTCCTTGAGCCAGAGCAGAGCGAGATAGCAGTCCTCGAGTGCGGCGGGAAAGGGGGCATAGAGCGATTTTTTGTAGTCCGGCACGACCATGACGCAGCCTGTTGCGCCGACAAACGAGCGCACGAAGCCGTGATCCTGCTCGGGTATGCCCATGGCGTAGCCGCCGCCGTGAATCCACAGCAGCCCGGGCATTTCGCCCTCGCGCTTTCGCGGCGAATATACGCATAGCCGAAGCTCGCTCCCGTCCGCGCGGGGAATCTTTATCTGCTCGCACTTTATCTTCCACGGCGTAACGTCCGCGCCGCGCCCGAAATTTTTCAGAATGAAGTTGCAGAATTTGAACTTCCGCTCGCTGAAGCTCGGCCAGACGAAGCGGATAGCCTCGCCTATCGGGCGCAGCTGGCGGTCAATCATGTTTGATTTTATAACCATATCTTTTCACCGTAAAAAAACGAGGACCGACGGTGTCCCGTCGCTTCGGCGGTCACTGCGGTCCTCCGCTTGAATTTTTGTTACTTGCCTATGGTCTCTCTGTAAAGGCGCATATATTCTCTCGCCGAGCGTCCCCAGCTGTTGTCGCATTCGAGCGCGCGTTCAACCAGCGAAGCCCAGTATTTCTTGTCCGAATACGCGCCGAGCGATCTGCGGATCGCGCCGAGCATATCGTGGGCGTTGTAGCTCTTGAAAGTGAAGCCGTTGCCCTTGCCGTCGCCGGAGTCAGTGATGCTGTCCTTGAGTCCGCCGGTCTCGCGGACTATCGGGAGAGTGCCGTATCTGAGCGCGAGCATCTGCGAAAGGCCGCACGGCTCGCTCTTTGACGGCATGAGGAACATGTCGCATCCGGCATATATTTTGCGCGCGAGGTCGGGGATAAATGCTATGCGCAGTCCGACTTTTCCCGGGTAACGCGCTTCGATCTCGCGGAAGAAGTTCTCATATTCCCAGTCGCCCGTGCCGAGCACAACGAGCTGAACATCAGTCGTGCTCAGCAGCTCGTCGAGTACGGCCTTGACGAGGTCGAGACCCTTGTGCGAAACAAGGCGCGATACCATGCCGATTATCGGCACATCGTCGCGCACGGGCAGGGAGAACTCGCGCTGGAGATCCGCCTTGTCCTCTTTTTTGCCCGCGGGGTCTTTTGCGGAGAAGTTCTTTGCAATCGCCTTATCGGTCTCGGGGTTATATATATCCGTATCTATGCCGTTGAGGATGCCATGGAGCTTATACTGGCGCTCGCGCAGAATCGGATCGAGTCCGTGGCTGAACCATGGGTCGAGTATCTCCTCTGCGTAGGTCGGGCTGACCGTGGTCACGACATCGGCGCATTCGATAGCGCCTTTCATCAGGTTGAGCGTGCCGCCGAAATCGAGCAGCTGCTCATGCTGTTCGCCGAGACCGAACACGTCGCTGAGTATCTCTTTGCCGTAAACGCCCTGATACTGGATGTTGTGGATGGTAAATATGTTTTTTATGCCCTCATAGCCCTCGCGGTTTGCGTACATCGTCGAGTAGTAGACAGGGACGAGAGCCGTCTGCCAGTCATTCGTATGGATGATGTCGGGTTTGAAGTCGATGTGCGGGATTATCTCAAGTACCGCGCGTGAGAAGAATGCAAAACGCTCCGCGTCGTCATAGTGACCGTAGATGCCGTCGCGCTTGAAATAATACTCGTTGTCGATAAAATAGAATATAACGCCGTCTATCTTCGCCTCGAAGATGCCGCAGTACTGCCTGCGCCACGAGACTGGGACGGTGATATGTGTGATGAACTGCATCCGGTCGCGCAGTTCCTGCTTTATTCCGCCGTAGAGCGGCATGACAACACGGCAGCCGACAAGGCGCTTGCGCAGTGCCTTGGGCAGAGAGCCGGCAACGTCGCCGAGCCCGCCGCTCGCCATGAAGGGAAGAGCTTCACTTGCAGCATATAAGACTTTCATTTTTCAGTCCCCTTTCGATCAGACCACTATGCCCTTGCCGACATATACCGGGAAGGTGTCGGTGCCGCAGAGTGACTTGTCGGGTTTGATTATAGATATCTTATCCATTATCACGCTGTTGAGCGTCGCGCCGGAGCCGACATACGCGCCCTGCATGATGATGGAATTTTTGACGACTGCGTCCTTGCCGATGGTGACGCCGCGGAAGAGGATACTGTTTTCAACCTTGCCATCTATCTTGCAGCCGTCGGCAATGAGACTGTTTTTGACATCTGCGCCGAGTCCGTAGATCGCCGGAACCTCGTCGCGTACCTTTGTATAGACCGGGCGCTCTCTGCAGAACAGCTCGGAGCGGTTGCCAAGGTCGAGCAGAGCCATGTTCGCGTCGTAGAAGCTCTTGAGCGAGTCGAGAGTGACGACAAAGCCTTCTGTCTTGTAGCCGCAGATCTTCAGCACGCCGACATTCGCCTGAATGAGATCGCGCTCGAAGTCGGTGTAGTGCATGCTCGCCGCCTGGGAGATAAGTCTCTCGAGCAGTGACTTTTTGAGCAGGAACACATTGAGCGAATAGTTGCCCTCAGCGCCGCCTGTCGAAGAAATTGCGATTTCTTTTATGCGTCCGTCGGAGTCGAGGTCGAATGTCATGGTGTTGCTCAGCGCGGGAACGGTGCCGTGGCAGTATGCCGCGGTGATATCCGCGCCGCTCTGCTCGTGCGCGTCAAAGAGCAGGTTGAGGTCAATATTGCAAATCGTGTTGCAGTCGCAGAGCAGGACATACTCGTTGGTCGAGCTCGATATGAACGAAGCGCAGCCTATAAGCGCGTCAATTCTGTTTGCAAACAGTCCGCCGGAATCCTCTGCGGAGTTGAACGGCGGCAGAATGAACATACCCTCGCGCTTGCGGGAAAGATCCCACGGCTTGCCCGTGCCGAGGTGATCCATCAGCGAACGGTAGTTGCTCTTGGTTATAACGCCGACCTTGGAGATGCCGGAGTTGACCATATTTGAAAGCGGGAAATCTATGAGCCTGTATCTTCCGCCGAACGGGACGGAGCCCATCGTGCGCATATTTGTAAGCTCGGGAAGCGACTGGTCATAGGTGCTGGCATATATTATGCCGAGAACATTGTTGGCTCTCATTTGTGTCCGTCCTCCTTTTCTCCGTCATACATGGCCTTGGGCTCTATCTTCATGCCCTTTTTGACCGTGACGCCCTTGCCGATAACGGCGACGCCCCATTTGTTGAGATCTTTCATAGCCTCGGGACGTTCGCCGACAACGGCGTTCTCTTCAATCACCGCGTTCTCCGCGACAATTGCATATTGAACCACCGCGCCGGATTTAATAACCGTGCCGGGCATGATTATCGAGTCTCTTATTACCGCGCCCTTTTCTATCGTGACATCCGCGAAGATAACGGAGAAGTCAACATCGCCGGAAATCTCGCAACCCTCGGTCACCATGGAGTTCTGAACCGTTGCGTCGGGTGAGACATAGTGCGGCGGGGCGGTGGGGGTGCGGGAATATATCTTCCACGACGGGTCGCTCAGGTCGAGATCGACCTTTGGGTTGAGCAGGTCGAGGTTTGCCTCCCAGAGGCTGTCTATCGTGCCGACATCCTTCCAGTAGCCGTCGAACTGATAGGCGAAAAGACGCTCGCCCGCTTCATGCATCGCGGGGATAAGATCATGGCCGAAGTCGTTGCCGGAGGCGGGGTTCGCCTCGTCCTCGAGCAGATAGCGGCGAAGCTTGCTCCAGGTGAATATGTATACGCCCATGGAAGCCTTGTTGCTGCGCGGATGCTTCGGCTTCTCTTCAAACTCGGATATCGAGCCGTCGTCGTTGACGAACATCAGACCGAAGCGCGAAGCCTCCTCCCACGGAACTTCGAGGGAAGCGATGGTGCAGTCGGCGTTCTTCTCTTTGTGATAGGCGAGCATCTTGGAGTAGTCCATCTTGTAGATGTGGTCGCCGGAGAGAATAAGAACATATTCGGGCGAATAGCGGTCGATGAAGTTGATGTTCTGATATATGGCGTTTGCGGTGTTCTTGTACCACTCGGTGCCCTCTATCTGCTGATAGGGGGAGAGGATATGCACGCCGCCGTTCTCTCTGTCGAGATCCCACGGCTGACCGTTGCCGATATAGTCGTTGAGCTCAAGCGGCTGATACTGCGTGAGCACGCCGACGGTGTATATGCCGGAGTTGACGCAGTTCGACAGCGGAAAATCGATTATCCTGTACTTGCCGCCGTAGGGAACGGCGGGGTTTGCCATGTTCTTGGTCAGAATACCGAGCCTGCTGCCCTGACCGCCTGCGAGCAGCATAGCGATACATTCTGTTTTTCTGGCCATGTTTATTCCTCCTTGTTATCAGCTTTCTTGCCTTGTTTTTTCAGATAAACGACCGACAGACCCGGGAGCGTGAGCGAGATGCTCTGCCCGAACGAGTGCATCGGGATCGGTTTTGACGTGTAGGTTTTCTGCATCTTTGTTCCGCTGCCGCCGAACTCGACGCTGTCCGTGTTGAGGACTATGCGGTAAGTGCCCTTGTCCGGCACTCCGATGCGGTAGCTTTCGCGCGTGACGGGGGTGAAGTTGCAGACGGCTATCAGCTCGTCGCCCTTTTTGTCCATGCGGCGGAAGGCAATGACGGAGTTTGCGCTGTCGTCGCTGGATATCCAGCTGAAGCCCTCCCAGCTGTAGTCGATCTCCCACATCGCGGGGTTGCGCTTATAGAAGCGGTTGAGAGTGCGCGAAAACTCCTTGAGCTTTCTGTGCATATCGTAGTCGAGCAGCAGCCAGTCGAGCTCCTGCTTGTAGTTCCACTCGATGAACTGACCGAACTCCTGACCCATGAAGAGCAGCTTCTTGCCCGGATGAGCCATCATATATGCGAGGAATGAGCGCACTCCCGCGAATTTTTCTTCGTATGTACCGGGCATTTTGTTTATCAGCGAGCATTTTCCGTGGACGACCTCATCATGCGAGATGGGCAGCACGAAATTCTCTGAGAAAGCGTAGAAGAACGAGAAGGTCAGGCAGTCGTGATTGAACTTCCTGAACAGACCGTCGAGCGAGAAATAGCGCAGGCAGTCGTTCATCCAGCCCATGTTCCATTTGAAGTTGAAGCCGAGACCGCCGAGATAGACGGGTTTTGACACCATCGGCCAGGAGGTGCTCTCCTCGGCTATCATCATGATGTCGCCGTGCTCTCCGAATATAGTCTCGTTGAGCTTTTTTATAAATGCCACGGCTTCGAGATTCTCTCGTCCGCCGTAGGTGTTCGGGCTCCATTCGCCGTCCTCGCGCCCGTAGTCGAGATAGAGCATGGACGCAACGGCGTCGACCCTCAGTCCGTCCGCGTGGTAGACCTCGAGCCAGAACAGCGCGCTCGACATCAGGAAACTCTGCACTTCCGTCCTGCCGTAGTCAAAAACTCGCGTGCCCCATTGCTTGTGTTCGCCTTTGTTCGGGTCGGCGTATTCGTAGCATGCCTCGCCGTCAAATTCGTAGAGACCGAATTCGTCTTTCGGAAAATGCGCCGGGACCCAGTCCAATATAACTCCTATGCCGTTTTCGTGGCATTTATTAACAAAATACATGAAGTCGTCCGGCGTGCCGTAGCGTGAGGTCGGCGCAAAGTATCCGGTGACCTGATATCCCCACGAGCCGTCGAACGGGTGCTCCATTATCGGCAGCAGCTCGATGTGCGTGTAGCCCATGTCGACAACATAGGGCACGAGCCTGTCCGCGAGCTCGCGGTAAGAGAGCGTGTTGCCGTCGGCATATCGCTGCCACGAACCGACGTGCAGCTCATATATATTCATCGGGGAGGCATATATATTCTTCCTGCGGCGTTTTTTCATCCATGCGCCGTCCGTCCACTCGAATGAGCCGAGCTCATATATCTTCGAGGCGGTTCCGGGGCGCGTCTCGGCGTGGAATGCGTAGGGGTCGCATTTCATCAGCTTGCGGCCGTCCTGCGCGATGATGAGATACTTGTAGGCGTCAAATTCCTTGAAGCCCTCGAAGTGTCCCTCCCAAAGACCCTGTTCGTTTATGCGGCTGAGCTCAAAGCCCTCTCCCGTCCAGTTGTTTCTGTCGCAGGCGACAAAAACGGCGACGGCGTGCGGAGCCCATACGCGAAAATAGGTAAAATTCTCATCCTCTTCGTCGCGGTGTGAGCCGAGATACTCATATGCTTTTGCGTTTGTACCCTGATGGAAAAGGTACATCGGGATATTCTCATTAAGCATTTAAGATTCTCACTTTCCTCAAAAGATGTATTATTAAATAAATTATACACTCGATTATAGATTTTTTCAAGCGGTTTTTGACTACTTTATTCAATCGGCCATAGTATTTGATGTAAATTTTTTGTAAGAAATGACCAAATAAAGCCTATAATTTTTGTATTATTAATTTCGACCGCTCTGAACGGACAAAAAATAAAAAACTCTGCCCGTTTGATAACGGACAGAGCTTTGCTGAACTATCAATAATTTGTCTTCTTGATTTCAAAATACGACTGCGGGTGGGCGCAGGTGGGGCATACTTTCGGCGCGGATTTGCCGACATGGATGTGTCCGCAGTTGCGGCAGACCCATACGACCTCTTCGCTGCGTTCAAAGACGATGCCCTCTTCGAGATTTTTGAGCAGTGTGTTGTAACGCTCCTCGTGCTCTTTCTCAATCTTGCCGACCATCTCAAAGAGCGAAGCTATGCGGTCGAAGCCCTCTTCGCGGGCGACCTCGGCGAACTCTTTGTACATCTCGGTCCACTCGTAGTTTTCGCCTGCCGCCGCATCGCGCAGATTGTCTATTGTCGAGGGCACTGCGCCGTCGTGCAGCTCCTTGAACCAGATCTTCGCGTGCTCCTTTTCGTTGTCCGCAGTCTCGGTGAAAATCGCGGCTATCTGCTCGTAGCCGTCCTTCTTCGCCTTTGATGCATAGTATGTGTATTTGTTCCTTGCCTGTGATTCTCCGGCGAAAGCCGCCATGAGATTTGCCTGAGTTCTGCTGCCTTTGAATTCCATGCTGTTTCCTCCTGTGTTTATAATATTATCCGCGTCGCGGACGTCACAAAACTATTATACTTTAACATGAGGGTAAAAATAAGTCGTAAATCAGCAAAAGTCTTTAAGATTTTCGATTATCATTTCGACCGCCGTTTTATAAAAATCAAAATCCTGCATCGCCTCAGCATATTCGGCGTCGTTCTTCTCTATCTCGGCGGGGATGAGCGAAGTGTCCTCGTCGTCGGGGTCATATGCGCGGTACTCGCTGTCAAATGCCTTTGCGGCGTCTGCGGGGAACAGCGAATCGACCGCCTCGCGCGCCGCCGGGGTCAGGGGAGCGGAGTTGCATTTGAAAAACTCGCTGAGCCCTTTTTGTGAATCGTCTATGAGATAATAGAGCGCGTATATCTGCTTCTGACTGTCAGAGAGTGCGGAGAATGCCGTGTTCATGTTGCTCTGCTTTTCGAGATATCGCTGTATGTTCATCGCCACGCCGTCGAAAGCGCGCTTACTGTCGGCATTGCGGAGCTTCTCTTCGCTGAGCTCGGAGAACTCTTTGAGCACGCCCGATTCATATTCGAGCTTTTTCATCTGCGTTCGGCGTGCGCCCTGCTCGATGCCTGCGCCGCCTTTTTGATTACCCAGAGAGTCAAAATAACAGCCGCTATGAGCGCGATTCCAAGATACCAGTATTGTCTGAGTGCTTCAGCCATTGTCCTTCTCTCCCTGCAAAAGTTTATATATGTCGCCCTTCTTGTGCCCGCTGAGCTTCGCCGCCTTCTTCGCGGCCTCAGAGGCGGAGTCGCCCGATGCTATGAATTTTTTCGCTTCTTCGACCGCCTGCTCGACGGTCATCTGCTCTTTTTCCTCGGGCTTCGCGCCTGCGATGATGAGCACTATTTCGCCTTTGAGCCCGCCGTCCGCGTATTTCTCGGCGGCGGCGCAGAGCGTCGTGCGAATAACCTCTTCGTGAATTTTAGTTATTTCGCGGACTATTGCAATCTCCCTGTCGCCGAGCGCGGCGGCGAGGTCGCGGAGCGTTGCGCCTATCTTGTGCGGAGCTTCGTAGAATATCATCGTGCGCGGCTCTTTAACTATGCTCTGTATGTGCTCGGTGCGGCTCGCCTTGTTTACGCTCAGAAAACCCTCAAAAGTGAATCTCCCGGAGGGCATGCCGGATATCGCCATCGCCGTTGCGAACGCAGTCGGTCCGGGCACGGATTCGACTTTTATCCCGTGCTCGTGGCACATGCGCACCAAGTCCTCGCCGGGGTCGGATATCGCGGGCATACCCGCGTCCGTGACGAGTACGCAGCTCTCGCCGTTCATCAGCCGCGCAACTATTCGCGGGCTCATCTCGAACCTGTTGTGCTCGTGATAGCTTATCATCGGCTTTTTTATCCCGAATGAATTGAGGAGCTTCAGCGTCACTCTGGTGTCCTCTGCGGCGATGAAATCGCAGTTTTCAAACGCATCTATCGCGCGGGGAGAGAGGTCGCCCAGATTGCCTATCGGCGTGCCGACAACATAAAGTACAGCGCTCATTTATCAGTCTTGTTCCTTTCAGGGTCGTTATTTTCACGCTCGCGCTCGTAGTCCGAGTAGAGCATTTTCATATATTCTGAATATTCGTCCCAGTCATATATATTGAGCTGGGGCTCGACTGTCATGCCGGGCTTCCCGCCGCGCTTTCCCTCGACGAGAACGAGCCACGGGGCGCATCCGTCGCGTTTTGAAACTGTTCTGAGCCTCTTCGGTTCAATTCCCGCGGCGCTCATTTTGCACATCAGCTCGCAGAGCCGCTCCGGGCGCAGACACACGCAGAGCCTGCCGCCGAATTTTAAAAGCCACGCGGCGGCTTCGCACATATCATCGAGCGAGCAGCACAGCCCGTGCCGCGCCCGCGCCGCAAATTCATCCGCGCTGACTATTCCCGCACCCTCGGCTTTGTATGGCGGATTCATCGTCACAACGTCAAATTCACCCGCGGGAAGAAATTCGCGCACATTTCGTAAATCTTTGTTATATACCTCAAGACGGCCGCCGAGAGAATTTATCCCGGCAGCCTTGTTCATCTGTTCGCATCCCTGTTCGCTTATTTCAATGGCGGCAACGGGTCTGCTCATATTCTTTTTGAGCCACAGCAGCGGGATTATTCCGCAACCGCTGCCCATGTCGCAGCAGCGGTTGGATTCTTTCACTGCCGCAAAGTCGGCGAGCAGAAGAGCGTCGGTCCCGAATCCGTGTTCTTTCGAGATGACCGCCGTTATGCCAGAGCCGAGATTTTCGAGCTTGAATTTGTCCATCAAATGTCCTTATTTGGATTTCTTTTCGATATACTGATTGACCTTGTCAAAAATTTTCTGTCTTTCTGCAGCGGAGCAAAGGCGAAGGTTGAGTATCAGCTGTTTTTCATCGGGTCTTAAAAAGATGCTCTCAACATGGAGCTCGCGGCTGGCGTTTTTAATAACATCGAGTGCGCCGTCGTCGCGTTCGCCGATAAGCTCGGCAACGGATACGTTGAAAAGCTTTGAAAGCTTGTTGAGCGTGTCGAGATTCGGCACGCGGCCTTTTTCATAGTAGGTGTAGGTCGAACGGTCGAGGTTGAGCACCTCAGCGACTTCCCCCTGAGTCAGCCCGTTGAGCGTTCTGAATGTCTTGAGCCTGTTTCCGAATTCAAGATTCTGGTTTGGCATATCTTTGTCCTCCGTCCCCATCGGCTCAAAGCCGATGCATTATACAATACAATTTTAAAATATCTGAAGAAAAAAGTCTATAGTAAATATAGAACTTTTTCCGAAAATTTAAAGAAAAGTCAAATTTTTATAAAGACAAAAGCCACACATTTTTATGTTGTGTCGGAAAACGGCTTGTGACAGCCGAAAAAGACACTAAAAAGACATATTGTAAAACACGGGTGTGCTATGATATAATTATAGATATTATGTCCCGAAAACAGGACTTTGAGAGAAAGTGTGTGGAAACCTTGGCAGAAAAAAACATCTTTGAAAAGACAAAATATTTCATCGTCGATATGGACGGAACATTCTATCTTGACGGAAACATCATCCCCGGCGCGGACGGATTTTTGAAAAAAGTCCGCGAGAGCGGGAGAGACTTCTATTTCTTCACGAACAACTCGTCGAACAATGTCGCCTCGTGCAGGGATAAGCTCGCTAAGATGGGCTTTCCCGTTGACGAAAAGCGCGTCATAATCTCGTCCCATGTCACTATAGACTTCCTCAAGCGACACCGCCCCGGCAAGAGCGTCTATCTTTTCGGCAACGAGCGACTGACCGGCGATTTCAAAGCTGCGGGTATCGATCTTGTTGAAAAAGACCCCGATATAGTCGTGCTCGGCTTTGATACTACGCTGACTTATCAGAAGCTCTGGAACGCCGCGAAGTATATTGCAAACGGCGCGGAGTATATAGCGACCCACCCCGATCTCAACTGCCCGACTGCGGACGGCTTTATGCCCGATACGGGCTCGATGATCGAGCTGTTCGCCGCTTCGACAGGCAAACGCCCGCTTGTTATGGGCAAGCCCATGACCGCGACTGTAGATTATATAACCCATATGCTCTCCTGCTCGCGCGATGAGATTGCTTTTATAGGCGACCGCCTGGCGACGGATATCGCGATAGGCGCCAGCCACGGCATACCGAGCGTGCTCGTGCTCAGCGGCGTAACTACGAGAGAGGAATATGAAAATTCGGATATTAAAGCGAGTGTCGTGGTCGACAGCATGAAAGACCTCGCCGAGTATCTTTGATATAAATTAATCGTCGGTTCGAGACCTTCCCGACAGGCATTGTGCCCGATGCTGAACAAAACTAAAGGCGCTGCATGGCAGCAAAAAGGAGCAGAAAAAATGAAAAATAAAAAACTTTCCGTCCGATTCCTGACGGAGAGCGCGGTCATTGCCGCGCTCTATGCGGCGGCGACATATCTCAGCGCCGCGTTCTCACTCGCTTACGGCCCGGTGCAGTTCAGACTCTCCGAAGCCCTGACCGTGCTCTCGACTCTCACACCCGCTGCGATACCGGGGCTGACGATAGGCTGTATCATAGGCAATATTTCGAGCCCGATGGGCATATGGGATGTGCTCTTCGGCTCGGCGGCGACTCTTCTCAGCGCAGTGACCGGGCGTATGCTCAGAAATGTGCAGATAAAAAAACTCCCGGTGCTCTCGTCACTCATGCCGGTTATATTCAACGCCGTCATAGTCGGACTTGAGATAGTGATGCTGACCCCGGTCGAGGGCGGAAAACTCACCGCGTTTGCAATATCCGCTCTGGAAGTCGGAGCGGGCGAACTTGTAGTCTGCCTCGTGCTCGGACTGCCGCTCTATTCGGCGCTCAGGCACACGAAGCTTTTCAAGTAACTTTCAGCTGCGGCTGTTGTTATATCGCTATTCCCTTATATGACCGAAAGGGGAGACAACAATGAAAAAAGAAAGAAGAACCTTTTCCGAATGGTTCAAAGACATTGCGGGAATCGAGGGCGACTTAAAAGATACCCTCAAGCCTGCCGTGGGCTATACCTCGGGAAACATCATGCTCGGCGGAGCGGGCTATCCGATCAGCATGTATCATCAGCAGTATCTGACCTATGTCGAGGGGCTGAGCACCAAGCAGGCGGGTTTCATTTCGCTCATCGGCGGAATGTGGGACGCAATAACCGACCCGATAATGGGCATTATCAGCGACCACACTAGAGCAAAGTCAGGACGCCACAGGAGATATCTGCTAATAGCGGTCATCCCGTTCATGATAGCCTATATTATGAAGTGGACTTCATTCGGAATATCGGACACCGGCAACACGCGCAATATCATGCTCTGGTACATCGTGGGAACGCTGCTCTACAGCACTGCGTTCACCATAGCAAGCGTGCCGCATACTTCGATGCTGCCGATGGTCGCGCCGAACTACTTCCAGCGAACGCAGTTCTTGTTTATTGAGTATCTGATGAACTCCGTCGGCCAGGTGACTTCATTCATACTCACCGCACTTATATTGAGCGAGTTCGATGTCGGAACGGCGCTCGGCAGTCTGCCGAATCCCTCGCACGCGGATACGAACAAGTATATGCTAATCGGCTTTATCCTCGCCGTGTTCTTCGCGTGGCCGCTCGTCTATTGCTATTTCCATACGAGCGAGCCGTCATCAAAGGATATGCCGAAGATGCCGATAAACATAAAATTCATCGTCAGTCAGTATGTAAAAGTTTTCAAAAACCGCGCGTTCAGGCAGTATTTTCTTATAAGCCTCTGCTTTATGATGTGCCGCGGATTCTACAGCATCACCGACCAGTATTTCATGGTCAGCGTCGCCGATAAATACAGCCTGTTCATATCCATGACTATAGTCTCGGGTATCTCTGAATTCATGGGCACGCCCATAAACTATATGCTCATCAAGAAGTTCGGCAAGCAGTCGTGCGGAAAAATTCTCGGTCCGCTTATGGTTGTTGGTCTGTTCATCACTTCATTCATAACGCCGAACACGCCGTCGATTGTTTCAACGATAATTATTGTCATATCTTCGATATGCTACAACTTCGGCTTCTCCGGTCCCGATTTCTTCATTGTCAATATCCAGCCCGACGTCACCGATGTTGACGAGATGATAACGGGCGAGCGCCGCGAGGGCACGATATCGACATTCTATACGCTGTTCCGCAAGATGATAAACAGCTTCATGGCGTATATCGTCGGCGCGTCTATAGATGCGTTCGGCTATAACCCGAAGATAACCGCGCCGTCAATGCAGCCCGCGCGCACTATCTGGGGACTGCGCCTGAACTTCTCAATCCTGCCGACAATATTCGCGATAATAACCCTCATCACCGTCTGGCGCTACACCATGACAAAGCGCGACCACGAGCAGATAAAAGCTCTCATCAAGCAAAAGCACGAGCAGGGCGAAATTGATATCGACGATGAAGAAAAGAAGCGCCTCGAAGTCATCGCCGGGCAGAAGTGGGAAGATATGTGGATATCCAAGCCCGACGTGTCGCGTCTCATGACGGAGGTTTAATTATGCTTGAAAAACCGAACTATAAATTCAATAAAAATATGCCGATGCCCGACAGGTTCATAAACGGTCAGGCGCTCGGCATGGTCAGCCGGTTGCGCTACGGACTCTTTCCGATGTCATATAACGGCTGTGAAATAATCGCGGTCTATAACTATATGCGCCTGCACGGCGTGAAAACGAACATGGCGGATCTCGCGCTCGAAATATACCCCAAAGGCTCGGTGCTCATGGGGCTGTTCGGTTCGAATCCGTATATGCTCAGGCATTATTTCCAAAAGCGCGGCATGTCCGAGCACGGCATAACGGACTATGAGCGCTTTAAATGCGAATTTCCAAAAGCCGGCTCGGCAATAATCTCGTTTTGGACGAAGCGCCCGCTTCTGTCGTCGCTGCATACCGTGGCGGTCGAGAGCATGGAAAACGGCGGCGTCAGAGTGTATAACTTCAGCAACAGCCGCCCAGACCCGCGCGAGCTGTCCGGCTTCGATGACTTCGTCAAGAAGAGTTCGCATTTCATTATAGGATATATAAAATAAGCAGTTGATATCAAAACGGCGCGGCTTTATAGCCGCGCCGTTGTTAATTTTAAGCGATATTTTACTGGCCGAGCAGGCGGTCGAGTATCGAACCGCCGGAGCTCTGATTCGAGTTTGTTACATCGTTCTCGTTCGAGGTCGAGAATGTAAGTTCTATGCGCGTGCCCTTGGGAGCTTTTGAGCCGGGCTCAAAAGCTCCGAAGGGCACGCGCATAGAACTTACATTCTC
>OGOB01000340.1_pt1 | contig 26832 bp, 32 predicted proteins | sample 1573611 | NCBI WGS metagenome assembly OGOB01 (sample SAMEA2582016, study PRJEB24529) | metagenome | biome: Human gut stool | place: China | collected 2011 | reverse complement strand
TAAAGCCCTTCTTGGACTAGGTTGACGCCTAGTCCTTTTTATATAGTTTCAAAGCCATTTTCTCCAGTAATTCCCATTCCGGCTCATCCAGTGTGGAAAGCATGGAGATAAATCTTTTCTTGAAAGAATCATCCACATTAGCCTGTATTGAGCCAATAAAGGAAGCAATCTGCTCATCTCGTGTCATCTCAACGAACATTTCACCTTCGCCTGTCCGGAGCCATTCTTCATTGACGTTCCATTCCCGGCATATACTTTTGAACATCTGTTCTGATAGGTTATTCTCACCACGCTCTATCTTGCTGATGGCAGCTTTTCCGACTCCAACCTTGGCGCCGAACTCTTCGAGTGTAAGACCGAGTGCCTTCCTGAGCTGGCGTATTCGTTCGTTCATTCGTCAGCCCTCCTTTCCATGTATTTTATTCTAGGATATACCACCAATTTTTAAAAGTCAATAAAAAAGTTTCTTGAAGATACAAAAAAGCCTTGACAAAGTGTCCGCTAGATATTATGATGTATCTACAAGATACAGAAAGGAGCAATTAGCTATGATAAGAGAGAAAAAAATAGAACTGTTAATGAGGGATGGCTGTACAAAATCTGAAGCAGAGAAATTTTTAAAAAAGGGGAGTGTGATATTTGAAGATTTTGAGGAACACATTGAGGACTATCTTGAGGAATGGGACATTGAAGAGGAAGACAAAGAAGAATACAGGAAGATGCTTGTAGATAAGATACCGGCAAAAGATTGGGGCATCGTGGAAGATGACAATAAAACGTATTACATTATGTATGTTTTATAAAAAATACGGAAAGGAGAATTGACATGTCAGAGAAAGAAAAGGAAATCCTTGAAACATTTATGAATGTGCTTCCAAAGCTGACGGAAGTAGAGAGAGAAAAGCTGCTTTCTTTCGGGCAGGGAATGACCTTCATGAAAGACGAGCAGGCGAAGAACACGGCAGCAGGATAAGGAGGAGAACCAAATGAAGAAATACGGATATAAAGAAGTCAGAAAATTATATTCTGATAAATTAAGAAATCTGTGCATTTCTATGAATTGGTATACCGAAGGCAGCTGTGATGAATATGTGAATCTGCTTAATATGTGTGACAAAGAAAACATAACAACAGATGACATTGTTGCAATCGCAACAGATATTATGAAACATTCATCAGACAGAGCGGAAAGACCACTTACTAGCTATGCATTCGAGGTGGCAAGAATTTGTATCACTTTCATTGAAGAGGATTAAGGAGAACCAATGTGGAATATGAAAAATACATAATAGATAACATCATGTCCATGTCCGGTAAATATACACCGTATCAGATATTTACCGACTGGATAACGTTGTCGGCGATATCGATACAGAACGCTTGCAAGCTGATACATGATAAGACGTACGAACACCGCGAGGAATTGTATTGTAATGTCGCAAAGAAATATAGTGCCGATGAACTGCGGATTTTATCAAATATGACAGGAGCGCTTAGCCTGCTTCTTGGAGATAAGATGTGTGATGTACTCGGAGAAATCTACATGAAGGCTGGGTGTGGTAATAAGAATACCGGACAGTTTTTTACTCCTTACAATTTATCATACCTCACAGCCAGCCTTATATATGGGAATCAGTTCGATCAGTCCGAAGACGAGCAGATTGAAATCAATGAACCGTCAACAGGTGGCGGCGGAATGATGATAGCGATCGCCCAGGTCGCAAAAGAACATGGAATTGATTACCAGAGAAAATTACATGTAATAGCCCAGGATCTGGATTGGAATGGTGTCTATATGACATACATTCAGTTATCGCTGTTGGGCGTACGCGCAATAGTGGTACAGGGAGATACACTCATAGATCCGTATCGAAAAGGGTATGACGAATGCCGGGTATTTAGAACTCCGGCAGAAGAAGGTGTACTGATATGAGAGACGAACTTGAAAAAGAAATAATTATGCTGCTGTTAAGTGCAGGTGTAGATGTCGAGCAGATTAAATCCCGGCTGGTGATACTGCTTGATAATTATGAGGTAAGTAAGCGGTGTACGGAAATATCTGTATGTGATGAAGATGATATAACCCACTATGTCAAATTATTTCTTATAGGAAAGCGTGTTGCAGGACGTACAGACAGAACACTTCATTTCTACAAGCATACACTTATTAATTTTTTTAAGGATGTGCCTAAGTCACCACTTGAAATAACACCGGATGACATCAAGATGTTTCTTGCAACAAAGGAAGTTCGTGATGGAGTTGGAAAGGTATATCAAAAAAACATATCCCGTGTTCTAAGCTCATTCTTCCAGTGGATGCAGAGAGAAGAACATATAACAAAGAATCCTATGAATAAAGTAGATGAGATTAAAACACCTAAAGTGCGAAAAGAAGCTTTTACAGAGCTGCAAGTCGAACAGATAAGGCTGGCAGCAAGCGGAGACGCACGAAAAGAATGTATAGTAGAGGTCCTTTTGTCTACGTGGTGCCGAGTGTCTGAGTTAGTTCAGATCAAGCTGTCGGAAATATCAGAAAATGGCGAAGCTGTGACAATTCATGGAAAAGGCAATAAAGATAGGATATGTTACCTGAACGCGCGAGCCAGACTGCAGGTTGAAAGGTATATGAGCCAAAGGAAGGATAAGAACGAATATTTGTTCCCTAAATCATGTTTGAGAGCCTGTGCAACAGGCGATGGAAAAGTATTTTCTACCGAATGTGCAAAATTGAAGCGAAATCCTAAAGATTGGTGGAAAGAACCGGAACTCATTGGAGAAGGCCATGCGGATAAAGGCGTGATTGAAACATTGGTGCGAAAGCTGGGTAAGGAAGCACATGTTGAAAAAGTACATCCACATAGATTCAGAAGAACGGGTGCAACCTTCGCATTACGTAGAGGGATGCCAATAGAGCAGGTATCAAAGTTACTAGGCCATGAAAGCATAGAAACGACACAGATATATTTGGATATATCAGAACAGGAACTTGCACAGGCTCATGAAAAGTATGTCTAACAGGAGGATAGAGGAATGAAAGATTACAAAGCAAAAGAAGCGGAAGAGAAAAGAAAACAAGCCGCCGAAAAATTGCGGCGACTTGCAAATGTAAATTTTGATAACAGTAGCGTGAACATAGAAGTAGGTTACACGTCAAAAACAGCTACGAGCTTATTAACAGTAAATAAGTAGTGGGTGCATTCTTTCTTAGTTTCTGTGTCTGTCGATAGGCCACCTTGATTTATAAGTTGGACGGCTTGCAGAGCACATGAGATAACGCGAAGCTCATTAGGCAAGATATTTGTGTCGTGCTTAATAAGTTTGGAACGAGCAGAGGCGCAAAGCTGGTAATTTATATTAGCCTGCAGTGCGTTATCTTCCAAACCGAGGGACGGAAGTATAGAAAGAGCATAAGTAATTGCGTCTATATCAGAGTCGCTAAAAGAGTATTCAATAGTTTTCAAATTTAACACCACCTTTCTAAGGTAATTATAGCATAGATGGGTAGGAAAACGAAAGAGAGGTACATAATGGTACCGAGATAATGGGAGCCTGTGCATATAATCGCCCTGAACAAGCAGATTATATCCGTTCCGGGTTAGAATTCCGGAACAAGAAAAATATAAAATACATAATCAAGTAGGAGAACACAAGAATGGACAACAAATTATTCAAGGAACTTATAAACGATTTGCAGAAAAGAACTGACCGGATAAGCCTGAGGCTTTCGGAATCTATAAGAATGAAAGACGAACTGGACTGTATTATCACAGTCACTCTTTTGGAGGAATACACCAAAGGGATTAGACGGACAGAACTTTTTAACAGCCAGGGATACGAGGAGTTTAGGCACGTTGTTGAGAATTTCGCAACGGTACGTGAGGCGTCCGGCAATGCTGATGATGTGGATGCCTTCATAGCCAAAATGATGAGGAGGAGTGTAAATGATAACAGAGAGTAAACCAAACGGTGAATGGAGAGTTCCGGGAGTGGAACTGTCTAAGCTTGATATGAGACTGTATGGAGCACTTTATAAGCTGCATAGATACGAGATGCTTGGGTATGAACCGGAGCAGATTGAAGATTTCGACCACCTCTATAGAGAAAAGTGTAATGAAGTAACCAGGCTGAAGCAGGAACTTGAGAAGCTGCAGAAAACGGTTGAATCAGCGTCGGCAGCGGTTAAATCAGAACCGGCAGCGGCTGATGAATAGGACAATTAAGCATTGCAATAGATATGTAGTGAGGTGATTGGAATGAACATAAGGATTCATATTATTGAAGACGGCAAGACAATAGACTGGGACAGTCTGACACAGGAAGAGAAAAAAGACGTATCCGAGAGACTTAACCGTCAGGCACTTCATGCACTTGGATATGTTGAGAACAATATGCCGCAGTCCGTAAGGCAGTAAAGCGGCCAGACCGGTCATAATGACCGGCAGGATGCAGTGTTGGCAGGCCGGATAAGTGTACCTCTGTCCGGCGGTGGGTTCAATTCCCGCCTGCATCATTCGGCGTGACCTATGTAAGCGCTGAAATTGGGGCAGGATGTTGCGGGACATTCTGCTCCGGATAAAGGAGTAATAATATATGATAAAAATAAATGACGAGTATGTGATTGATGTCAATAGATATTATATACCGATGTGCAGTAAAGATAACGGTTATGAACCAATAGGGTACTTCAGCAATCTGAAGAACGCGGTAATGGCGGTTGCTAACCATATGGCGATGCATTCGGTGAGTGGCCGCGATATGTCATTGGATGAAGCGGTAAGAACATTATCGGCAACCGAGAACAATATGCTGCAGGCAATATGGCAGCTTAACGGTTAGGAGGAAGACATGAATAAGATAGCAAGATTTTTAATTAATATGATGGTGGTGCTTGTGGCAGGAGCTGCAGTGTCATATGGAGCATTTGAGAGCCAGTACCACCCGGATGATAAAGCGGACAGACATTCTGACATAGAAGTTGAGACAATTACCGAATGTGAGAATGTTCCTATATATTTCGTACCGGATCATGAGCGTTACGCTGAAGCTGATACACAGCCTGAGGCGGAAGGTTTTACCGGTTACAATTTTATTCCGCTGTCTGTGGACGCACAGGCAGCTATGTATACACTCTGCCAGAAATATGAAATATCATATGAGCTCGTTCTGGCAGTAGCCAAGGCAGAGTCAGGCATCAATCCGGATGCTGTCAGCCCGGACGGCGGCGACTTCGGACTCTGTCAGATACATGCATCCATATGGGACAAGGTGGCAGCGGACAATGGTCTGTATGATTACAGAACCGATCCGGTGCAGAACGTACATATGATGCTCATCATTTTTACCGAGTGCATGGAGTATTCCGGCGGTAAGCTTGATGAAGCCCTCAATTACTATAATCATGGAACACCGGATGAACATATTTTTTCTGATGGGACAAGTTATACGCAGAGGGTATATACGGCATATGACTGGGTGCTTGATAACATATCCGGAAACGGATGTGGACAGTCGGAATAACTGCAGATAATCCGGCCTTATACAGACCGGAGAAAAGCTAGATTTTTAAAGGGTGAAATGCCCTTTTGAAATCTCGTTAAGAGTATTAAACTTAGGTATTTTCACTGGAGATTTTTAATGTACACTAAAAAAACATGGTATCTGCTCCGCACTGTAGAGGTGGAGAAGACCTATCAGTGGAGATATGGGGCACCGGGAATGCCGAGGAGCGCTAAGAAGAAAGCAACTCCGGAGGATATAGAGCGGCAGAATCAGTGGGTGGCAGAAAAGAAGCTGAGAAGGACAATCAATCTGAACTTCAAGGAAGACGATTTTCACCTGATACTGACGTACCGTAAAGATAACCGGCCGGAGAAGGAACAACAGCCGAAGATTCTTAAAGATTTTCTCAAGGATATGAGAAGGGACTACCGTAAGGCAGGCTGTCAGTTCAAGTACATCCTTGCTACCGAATATGGCAGCAGGGGAGCAGTGCACCATCATCTCATAATCAACAACATAACGCTTGACGGAGTAAGTACAACAAAGCTTGTTACAAAGAACTGGAAGTACGGCCGCCCTATGTGGGTGCCGCTTGATGACACCGGCGAGTACAAGGATCTTGCCGAGTACATAATCAAGGACACATCAAAGAGTTTCCGCATGGAGGGAAATCCGTTCAAGCAGAGATACACATGCAGCCGGAATTTGGAAAAGCCAGTGCCTGTGGTAGAGAAGATGTCAGCTTCACGTTGGAGGGATGAGCCGAAGATAACTCCGAAGATGGAGAATGACGGATGGTGGTTGGACTACGACAGCATAGTGACGGGATTCAACCGTGTAACAGGTTATCCATACCAGTATTACACGCTCCGCCGCATATGTGATATGACTTCTTACCAACGCCGCAAATATGAAATATTCAAAAAGACCGGATACTGGCCGTCCTCAATAGCAGAGTTCGGTTGACATATCAATATATCACAGCAATGGGGGCGGTAATCCGTCCCCGGATAGGAGTAAATTATGAGACAGATAATATGTGACTGCTGTAAGAGAAATATTACAGAGCAGACAATATACAGACCGAAGATGACGGCGTTCAGTGTGAAGCCGGAAGGAGAGGAAGTTACAGACTACTGCGGTACGATTACCACATCGTATGATCTCTGCTATAACTGTGCATCCGGAATAATGCCGCTTGTGGATAATGCAGTGGCCGGAGGCATTGACAAGACGGAATGTCAGAAAGAAGTGGAAGCCTGCAGGCCTTCGGAGAAAATAAGCAGTCCGACTGAAGAGCCTTCGGAAAATGAAGAACCGGATGAACAGAAAAAGTGTTTGGGCAAGTATCCGGCACCGCATAAAGTTCACAGATTTTCAGAAGATGACAAGAGCGAGATCAAGGAACTCTATAAAGGCGGAACATCAATTAAAACAATCGCCGGCAAGTTTAAGACATCATATTCTGCAGTATATAAACTCCTCGGAGCAGAAGGAGTTCTTAAGAAAAGACCCGGAGAAACTGCCGGTGTCTGATTCAGCAGCTACAGCCGGTATGTCTGGTTACGGACATCCTGACTGCTGCTTAAGCAGTGACACTATAAGGCATATGTATTATGGTGACGGGCTGAATTTAAGACAGATAGCGGCACGCACAGGACATACGGTAAATGAGATACGCATATACTGCCAGCTTCATGGTATACAGATTATCAGAGGGCTGGATAACAAGAAAATGGGAATAGCTGAGTACGTTGAAGAAAAGGAGAACAGACATGGCAAAGATTATTAGCATTAATGCAGACATGATATATCCGCATCCGGATAATCCGAGAAAGGATCTTGGTGATTTATCCGAACTGACGGAATCAATCAGGAAAAACGGTATCATGCAGAATCTTACAGTGATGAATGGCCATTTTGAAGAGGATGGAAAGTGGGATGATACCGGATACACACTTCTGATCGGCCACAGGAGATGTGCGGCGGCGAAGGCAGCAGGGTTATCCAAACTTCCGTGTATGGTGATCCCTGAACTTACAAAAAATGAACAAGTGTCAATGATGCTGGAAGAAAATATGCAGCGTAACGACCTGACAATAATGGAGCAGGCGCAAGGCTTTCAGATGATGCTTGATCTTGGAGATACGGAGGAGCAGATTGCCGCTAAGACCGGATTCAGCCGTACAACGATACGACACCGGCTTAACATTGCAAAACTTGATCAGAAGATACTTAAGAACTGTGAGACTCAGAAAGACTTTCAGCTTTCACTTACGGATCTTTACGAGCTTGAGAAAATTCAGAGCGTAGAGACCAGAAACAAGATTCTCCGCGAGGCATATTCGTCGGCCAATCTGGTGCAGAGAGCGCATAATGCGGTATTCGATGAGACATGCAGGGCAAACGAGAAGGAATACGTCGCAATGATAACCGATATCGGTCTGACTAAAGCACCGAAAGCTGCAGAAAACCAGTTGTGGTCCGGTAAGTGGGAAACAGTGAAACAATATTCTCTCGGTAACAAGCCTCCGGAGGACCTTGATATTCCAAAGCGAAACCGTGATAAGATGTATTATCTTGTAAAAGGTTCATCATTGTATATTGTCAAGAAAGACGAAGGTAAAAGCAAGCCGAACAAATACGAGGAAGAGCAGAGAGACCGCAACGCACGAAAGAAATCAATCAAGGCAATCCTGAAGGGCTGTTCGGACAGGCTTAAGCGCATGATCATCGACGTAATCGAAGGCAGGACGGAACCGGTTAAGGATGAGGCAACAGTAAAAAATCTTTGGAACGTAATGGTAAAGTGTGGAACATATGTAGGTCAGAAGTCATTGAGGAAAATATTCCTGCCAAAGGATAATGAGTGGGAGTGTACCGGTCCGGAACTGGAATCGGCAAGCCGCCGTGTGAATGAGCTTGGTATGCAGAATCAGATGCTTATTGCAATATATAATGCTGTGCTATCAATAGACTGCTGTGAATGGAATGGAAGTTATTCCGGGGAGAATGGCGAGACACTCAAAGCAGTGTATGATGCAATGAAACCATACGGATGGTATTTTGAAAAAGCGGAAGCAAATGTGATAGACGGCAGCAGTGAATTGTATGTGAGAAAATAACTAAGCCGGCGGGCTTGTCCCCGCCGGCAGTGCGCGGTTTTAGGGTTAGCTTAGTAAATCAAATAAAAACCGGGCTCCGAAGTTTAATATGTATCCGAGCATCAGTTCCAGGTCAAAAAATGACCGCCAATCGCCAGAGAAATATTGACGGATGGAATCAGTCATCTCGAAGAAGGAATTGATATTCGAAATAATAGCTGCTAGAAACTTCATAACTTGGCCTCCTTTCCAAACTTCATTTGAAATATGACGAAAAATAAAAAAATCACGTCATTTTTAAAAACCATGTCAAAATATGTATGGAAGAAAAGTCAGGCAATGAGATTACTTCAGCCATAACAGCGGTTTTTACATAAAAAAACAAAAATCAGGAGGAATATACATGACAGATTGGGTAAGCCAGGACGTAATATGTCCGTATTACAAGAGCAGTTCGGGAAGCCGGATTGTGTGTGAGGCTTTTATCAGGGGAGCGGACAAGTGTACATCCGACTTCCCCAATAGAGTTGAGCGTGCAAGCCACATGGAAAGATACTGTAATACATACGCATACAGTAAATGCCCGGTGGCGGCGCTTTGCGAGAAAAAATATAGATGATAATACACCGTATCCGTAAAAAACCGGATGCGGTGTTTTTGCGCTCATGGGTTAGAAAAAATAACATAAAAACTGCTACGATAACCCTAGAAAACATGAAAGGGTGATGTAGTTGGCAAAATACGACTGGAAACTGATTGAATCAGAGTATCTGGCATCAAATATCAGTCAGGCGAAACTGGCCGAAAAATATGGGATTCCGTTGAGCACAATGCAAAGCCGCGCAAAGAAATACGGCTGGTCTGGCCGCAGGAAAGAAATTCATCAAAAAAGCATCCAAAAAGCGTGTGAAAAAATCGAAAAGTCGATGATTGAACGACTTTCTTCAATCTTATGCAGTTTGGACAAATTGGCAGCGGTAATCGATAAAGCGCTTGATGATGACGGTATGTTTTATAAGGTTCTGGTGGAAGATAAACAGACCGGAGGAGTCCGGACAAAAAAGACAAAGGTTCTCAACACGAAACGGCTTAAGGAAATGTCTGATGCAATCAGAAATGTATCAGAGATATATGGCGCCGCAGAGGAGCGTGACAGGCGGAATAAGGAAGCTGGCAACGAGAGTGAGCTGACGATAAAAGTTGTTCCGATGGCTGACGCATCCGGAAAGAAGGCGGATGTGAGCGAGTTTGACGAATACGGAGGCTAAGCGTGGCTGAAATAGTTATGAATGAGCCGAATCCGAAGCAGCGGCTTATGTTCATGTCAAGAGCGCGCCGGGTGGGATATGGCGGCGCCAGAGGCGGAGGAAAGAGCTGGGCTGTGAGACATAAGGCGATACTTATGGCCGCCAATAATTATCCGGGAATAAGGATACTGATTGTGCGCCGGACGTATCAGGAACTTATCAATAACCACATCAATTCGCTTAAGAATATCATTCCAAAGTCGATAGCAAGGTACAATACAACCGAAAAGGTGTTTAAGTTTTGTAACGGCAGCAGGATAGAATTCGGCTATTTGGACAGTGATAATGACCTTGACAGGTATCAGGGCGTAGAGTATGACGTTATATTCATCGATGAGGCAACGCAGATTACAGAATATCAGTACAAGGCATTGTGCGCATGTGTACGTGGTGTCAATGGATTCCCAAAGAGAATTTACCTGACAATGAACCCCGGAGGGCGCGGCCATGCGTGGGTTAAGAGACTTTTCATTGACAGAAAATACCTGCCTAATGAGAATCCGGAAGATTACGAGTTCATTCAGGCGAGAGTTGATGATAATACAGCACTTATGGAGAGTGACCCGGAGTACAAGAGCAATCTGGAAGCACTCCCGCCCAAACTCCGTAAGGCATGGCTTGACGGCGACTGGGATATATTTGAAGGACAGGTATTTGAGGAGTTCAGAGACCTTCCGGAGCATTACCAGGACAGGAAATGGACGCATGTAATAGATCCGTTCGATATCCCGGCGCATTGGAATGTATACCGCTCATATGATTTCGGATATTCTAAGCCATTCTCATGTGCATGGTGGACTGTGGATGGTGATGGTGTGCTGTACAGGATTCTAGAATATTATGGATGCCCTAATCAGGAGACATCCCCGAACGAAGGTGTAAAGCTGTCTCCTGATGAGCAGTTCAGGCGGATTAAGGAAATAGAACGACAACATCCATACCTGAAGAACCGACGGATTACCGGAGTGGCAGACCCTGCTATTTGGAATGCCGAATCGGGCGAGAGTGTGGCAGATACAGCGGCCAAGTATGGAATATATTTTTCAAAGGGTGATCATCAACGTATAGCAGGACTTATGCAGATGCATTACAGACTGGCTTTTGATGAGAACGGATATCCGATGATGTATATATTCAATGGCTGCAAAGCATTTATCCGGACAATACCGACATTGTGCTATTCGCAGACACATCCGGAAGATATCGATACGGATCAGGAAGACCATGTATATGACGAGTCGAGATACATGGCAATGAGCAGACCTATACCGGCACGAAAACCGGCAGGTACGAAGGCAGTAAGTGACGATCCGCTGAATATGATAGCGGACATGAATAAAAAACATAGGAGGTAGCCCATATGGCATTTTGGAGCAGAAAAAAGAATATAGAGATCAACAATGGAGAGGAACAGCCGGAGCCGGTTATCATTTTGACAAAGAAGATAACAGAAAAAAGTATAATGCAGGCATCAACCATACTGCAGACGTATAAGCGAGGAAAAGTCAATCTTGAGAACAGGCATATAGCCAATGAGCAGTGGTGGAAGTTAAGACAGTGGGAACTGATAAATCAGAACGCACCAGAGGACAGTAATAAACCGGCATCAGGATGGCTGTTTAACTGTATCATAAGCAAACATGCAGATTATGATGAGGCATACCCGACGTTTAACTGTCTGCCGAGGGAAGAGGGCGATAAGGAAGAGGCGGCCAAGCTGTCCAGCATACTTCCTGTTGTGCTTGAACAGAACAGATTCCGTGATACATACTCGGATGCCGGATGGCAGAAATTGAAATTTGGTACAGCAATATATGGCGTGTTCTGGGACAATGAGAAGTACAACGGCCTCGGTGACATTGCGATTGAGAAGATAGATTCATTGTCAATCTATTTTGAGCCGGGTATAACAGATATTCAGAAAAGCCGTAACGTGTTCAGGGTTCAGGCAATGGATAATGACTTGATAGAGCAGATATATCCTGAGACAAAAGGAAAGTTAGGACACGGAGCACTGTCAGCAAAGACATTCATCACTGATGATGTTGTGGATGCCGGTAATAAGAGCATTGTTGTAGACTGGTATTATCATACATATTCCGGAAACAAGAAGATATTACAGTTCGTAAGATATGTGGACAATATAGTGCTGTATGCCACAGAGAACATTCCTGAAATGGCAGAGAAAGGATTATATGACCACGGAATGTATCCGTTCGTCCTCGATCCGTTGTTCCCGGTTGAGCGAAGCCCGTTCGGATTCGGATATATTGATGTGTGCAAGAGTCCGCAGCTATTCATTGACCGTCTTGGTTCAGCAATCCTTGACAGTGCGGAGTTCACATCCAGACCGCGTTATTTCTGCAGAGGTGACGGATCAGTGAATGAAGAGGAACTTATGGATCCGTCCAAGACTCTGGTAAGCTGTGACAGCAATCTTGGAACAGATTCACTCAGGCGTATCGAGATGGATCCGGTATCCGCAGTCAATGTGGAGATACGTAACAATCTCATTGAGGAGATGAAAGAGACATCCGGCAACAGGGATGTTGCCAACGGAGGTTCTGTCTCCGGCGTAACGGCGGCGTCGGCGATAGCGGCAATGCAGGAGCAGTCCGGTAAGACATCAAGGGATTCAACACAGAATTCATACAGGGCGTATGAGAAGATAATCAACATGTGTATAGAGCTTATCAGACAGTTCTATGACGTTCCGAGACAGTTTCGGATAGTTGGCCAGAATGGAATGGAATCGTATGTAAGCTATTCCAACCAGAATATCAAGCCGCAGGAGCAGGGAGAAGCGTTCGGAACCGATATGGGAATGAGGCTTCCGGTGTTCGATTTGGAAGTTTCATCGCAGAAAGCTAATGCATATACCAAGATGAGTCAGAATGAGCTTGCATTACAGTTTTTCAACCTTGGATTCTTTAATCCGCAGATGGCAGACATGGCGGTGATGGCGCTTGATATGATGGACTTTGACGGCAAGGATATGTTAATTAACAAGATATCACAGCAGGGACTTATGTATCAGCAGTTATTACAGACTCAGCAGATGTGTATACAGTTGTGCCAGAGAATCGATTCGGATGAGGGAACTAACCTTGCTGAACAGTATTCAGCAGCAGTAATGGGAAGTGCGCAGGAAATCGGCACACAGCCACAGGCAGACAGTGCAATCACACAGACGGATGACCTTGGCAATCTTGATACAGAGAATAAGATTGTATCAGATGCCAGAGCGCAGGCACAGGCGGCATCACAGCCACAGTAAGAGAGGATATATGATTAAGATTAATATATCAGAATATGGCATATCTGCAGACGGGCACGCCGGTTATGCAGAGTATGGCAAGGATATAGTGTGTTCGGCAGTGACAGGCTTATTGTACACGATGGCCGAGTGCATCAGACAGGAGAAGGATGTGGGACATTTAAGAGACATGGAAATAACACTTGAACCCGGACATGCAGTTATTACGGCGGTACCGGTAAGTGAGTATGTGGAAAGGCTGTCTGCAATGTTTTGCACGGTGAAAACAGGACTTGCAATAGTGGCAGAAATGTATCCGGATTATGTGCATATAGAAAATTTTTGAAAAAAATATCCGTGGTGGGTTAGAAAGCGGACTGTGAATAATGCTATCTTGTAATCATAAGGTCCGCGACCTGATTCGCGAGGAGGTTAAAATGACAAAATTAAGCTTACAGTTATTTGCTGATGGAGCCGGTGCAGGTGCAGCGGCAGCAGGAGCAGCAATGGGAGCAGAAACAGGCAGTACCGGTCAGCCCGCCACTGGCAACAACAATGCGGAAGGAGCAGCGGGAAGTACAACCGGCGCAGAAAGTACCGCAGAACAGTCACAGGTGGAAACATTTGATGACTTGATCAAAGGCCGTTATAAACAGGACTTTGACGCTAAAGTACAGTCGATCATCAACAAGAGATTTAAGGGAGCACGTGAAGCTGAAGCGTCAATGAACAAGCTTTCACAGGGTATCTCGGCACTTGGTACATATTATGGACTTGATGCGGAAAGCCCTGATTTCCTTGACAGTCTTAATTCAAAGATTATGGATGATGAGAAACTCTACGAGAAGGAAGCATCGGAACGCGGAATGAACGTCGAAGACGTTAAGAGAATCCGCAGGATGGAGCAGGAAAACCGTGCACTGAAAATGCAGAACATGCGTGAGAAAGAGGAACGCCAGCGTGAGGAATTCTACCGTGGTGTAATCAATCAGGTGCCGGAAGTTCAGAAGATATATCCGCAGTTTGACGTCGATGCGGAAATGGCTAATGAGCAGTTTTTTAATTTGGTGCGTAACGGAGTAGGACTCCGCAACGCATACGAGGTCATTCACAGCAGTGAACTGCAGGCGGCCAGAGACGCGATCATCGCGCAGAAAGCACAGGAGCAGCTTAGCAATTCGGTGCGTGCCAACGGCATGAGACCGAATGAGGTTGAGCATAGTAATGCGTCTGACTTTGGCGGCCGCGATATCAAGAGTATGACCAGGTCAGAAATAAAGCAGATTATCAGAAGAGCCGAGAGAGGCGAGGTAGTTAAATTTACCTGATGTCCTCCGGCCGCAAAGGAGGAATTATGAACAGAGCAAGACAGTATGGTCTTCAACTCATGGCTGGAAACCTTAATACTAACGTTACAACAGCAGTGGCATCCGGCAATAACCTTGCCGCTGAATGTAAGGAATTTTATAATACTGAGCTTATAAGATTGGCAGAACCGAATCTGGTGTACGTTCAGTTTGCCAAGAAGATTGCGCTTCCTAAGGGAAACGGTAAGACAGTATCAATCAGACAGTTCGATCCATATGAGAAAGCAACCACACCGCTTGTGGAAGGTGTAACACCGGACGGTAACAAGATGAATGTCCGTGAGATATCGGCGACAATCAACCAGTACGGTGATTATACAAGCGTGTCAGATGTGCTTGAAATGGCAGCAGTTGACCCTGTAATCACAGAGGTTACGCAGGCACACGCAAGCCAGGCATCACAGACCCTTGATACGGTCTGTCGTAATGAGATTATGGCGGGCACCAATGTGGTGTATGCACCTAAGAGTGATGGAACGGCTATTACATCAAGAAACAATATCACAGATGACTGTAAGGTAACACCTGATGTGATTGCCAAGGTAGCCGCAATACTTAAGACAAATAACGCACCGAAGATAGACGGTTCATATGTCGGAATAGTGCACCCGCATGTATCATACGACATCCAGCGTAATCCGGAGTTCATTGACGTACATAAGTACGGAGAGAACGCAGAGATATTCGAGGGAGAAATCGGAAAACTCTATGGTGTAAGATTTGTTGAAACTTCAGAAGCTAAAATCTGGGAAGTCGGCAGTGATACAAAGGTACATGTGTATGGAAGTCTCTTTATCGGAGCTAACGCATATGCGACTGTCGATCCGGAGGGTGGCTCCATGGAGATTATCGTTAAGCAGAGAGGAAGCGGCGGTACCGCTGATCCACTTGAACAGAGAAGCACTGTAGGCTGGAAAGCAAGTACAGTCAATAAGATTCTTATACCTGAGTACATTGTCAGGGTAGAATCCGGCTCAGCACTCGGCAGTACAGCCGTGGCTAACTAACTAAAGGAGGCGTAATATGGCAGCAGTTAAGGCAGAGAAAGCCGAAGACGGAAAAGTAGAACTTATGGCAGAGAAAGCCGAAGACGGAAAAGTAGAACTTATGGTGCCGAGAGGCGGAAAGAATGAGCGTGATTATATTATAATCGGGCTCAATGGCTATAACTATAAGATTAAGCGTGGAGTACCTGTTATGGTGCCGCCCGGAGTCAAGGAGATCTATGAGAACTCTATTGACATGCAGAATGAAGCGGCAGACTATGACGAGCAGGTGTCTCAGACGTCATAATATTGTAGCTGGAGGGCGCAGATGATGCGCCCTTTTTTAATACAAGGAGGACAGAATGAAGGTCAATGAAGTTATAGAACTTGTGGATGAACTGAAACCTAATAATTATACTGCAGCACGTAAGATAGAGTGGCTTAACAGACTCGAAAGACAGATATATGAAAACATAATAATGACTCATGAACATGACGGAGTGAAAGAACTTGAGCCTTATACAGAAGAAAGTGAGGATGAACTTCTTGCACCGTCTCCGTATGACGAGCTGTACAGATGGTATCTTGAAAGCCAGATAGACATAAGCAATCAGGAGATTAATAAGTATAACAATTCAAGTGCGCTTTTTAATGAGGCATACGGAGATTACAGTAACTGGTACAACAGAAATCATATGCCGTTGCACCGGTGCAACGGATATAAATTCAGGAGGAGCGTATGAAGTTACCCACATTAAGCGCGGCAAGTCAGTCAAGAACAATGACCGATAAGTTCCTCGGCTATAATGCCAATATGCGCGGGAGCGATGGAGAATGGTCAGATCTTAACAATATGACATCAGATTATTATCCGCTTATTGCAACGAGGCATGACAGAGGTTATGTGACAGCATTGAAGGCTCTGGCAGGAATCACGGCTAAAGATGCACCAATATATGTTGACGGGACAAGCATATATGTTAATGGATACTGGATAGATATGAATCTTAGTACAAAACCGCAGGATTGTCCTAAACAGCTTGTATCAATGGGCGCATATCTGATCATATGGCCGGATAAAAAGTATATCAACACTAAGGATCTGACAGATTACGGTCCTATGGGGGCTGTATGGGAACTGGGTAACACAGTACAGTGCAGTTATACCATGTGCAAGGCAGACGGAAGTAGTGTGGACATAAAGACTGTCTCATCTAAGGAACCGTCAAAGCCGGCTAACGGAGATTACTGGATAGATACTTCACAGAAAAAGCACAGCCTGAAGGTGTGGAGTAATACCAGTGCCATGTGGATAAGCGTTGCAACGACATATATTAAAATCTCGGCACCGAATATAGGAAAGGTCTTCTCAGAAGGCGATGGAGTGACGATATCGGGATGTACCGAGTGCGCAGACCTTAACACAACACTTATAATACAGTCAAAATCAGATGACTCAATTATAGTTATAGGGCTGATTGACACGATAGGCAACCAGACAGGCGGATTAAAAGTCTCACGCAGTATTCCGGATATGGATTATATAACAGAGAGCAACAACAGGCTGTGGGGCTGTTATTACGGGATTAAGGACGGCAAAATGGTTAATGAGATATACGCGTCCAAGCTTGGCGATTTCAAGAATTTTAACTGTTTTGCCGGAACATCCACGGACAGTTATGCGGCGTCGCTCGGTACCGACGGAGTATTTACCGGAGCAGCATCATATCAGGGATATCCTACTTTTTTCAAAGAAAATTATATGCATAAGGTGTATGGTGCATATCCGGCACAGTACCAGATTACCAGCAGCGAATGTCGAGGTGTTGAACGTGGTTCATACAGGAGTCTGTGCATTATCAATGAGGTACTCTATTATAAAAGTGTATCGGGCATATGTGCATATGCCGGAGCACTGCCGCAGAGCATATCGGCCAAACTTGGCAATTTAGATATGCATGAAGCGGTTGCCGGAGGAACAGGGAATAAACTGTATATGGCCGGACATGATTCCAAAGGAGCATATTGCATGTATGTGTATGACACGAATCTTGGAATATGGCATCTGGAGAAAGGTGTCAATGCAATGATGTTTGCAAGTTATGACAACGCATTGTACTACATAGACGCGGACAGCAAGAAGATTGTTGCCGTTAATAACAGTGCAATTACAGAACGGGAAGGTAGCATAACGTGGGAAGCTGTGACATGCATATTCGGATATGACTATCCCGATCATAAATATCTGTCAAGATTTAATCTGAGAATGAAGCTGGAAGAGAACAGCAGGATGGAGATATTCTGTGAATATGATTCTTCCGGTAACTGGATTAAGCAGGGTGAGATATCAGGAAAGGGAATCGACACATTTACGGTACCGGTCATTCCAAGAAGATGTGATCATATGAGGATTAAATTCAAGGGAGAAGGACAGATATTTATCTATTCATTTACGAGAATACTTGAGGAAGGAAGTGATTGCAGATGATCAAAATGAATATATCTGCTCCGCCTATGTTGAATGGCAGCATAACTAATCAGGTATCGGCATTGTACACATATCTGTATTCAATGTCGGAGCAGCTTAATGTTGCCATTCAGTCAATTAATGATAATACCGTTGAAGTCACCGAAAGTATTTCCGAATCCGGGTACACGGGGAATAGTGCGGATAGAGTGACGGCATCGGGAGGAGAATATGAGAGTCTTAAAGCGCTCATAATCAAATCTGCCGATGAGGTCAACAATACAATAACCATTCTGGATAAACAGATCAGACAGGATGTAGATGATGTATATGAGACGAAGGATAACGTGGATGATAAGGTTATCGGAGCTATCAGTGATTTACAGACGATAATAGCATCAACATATGTGGCACAGTCGGAATTTGGCAGTTATGCAGAACAGCTCAACACACTTGAGGAATATACCAGAGAGGGAAGACAGGAGCTGTATGACTACAATTCAGCGCTCACAGCTGATATGGATAATCTTAAAACGACTTTTGAAAAATATATTGTCGAGACGTCAGGATATATCAAATACGGTATTGTGGAGTATGACGGAGCAGTTCCGCAGTTCGGAATAGCAGTCGGTCAGAATCTTACTACAGAGACAGTGACAGTGGACGGGGTTGATTATGACAGAATTATTGAAAAAGACTTCCGTGCGGTATTTACGGCAACTGCATTGAAGTTTTATATGAATTCAACTCTTGTAGCGTATATGAGCAACGAGCGGCTGCATATAGTAAGTGCTGAGGTGGATAACATATCCATATCTCAGAAGATGATGATAGGTGATGAATGGATACAGTATAAGAGTGCAGACGGATTTATCATAGAATATATCGGAGGATAAAAAATGGCAACAATAAGCGGAGGAGCATGTAACCATGCACACATAGATCTTATCGTAAGTGAGAGCAAGGTCAGTACATCGAATAATACTTCAACAGTGTCGTGGAAGCTTGTAGGGTATCTGGATGCGGCATCAAGCAGCTATTGGTACAGCAATAATTATCATACGATAAGTGTAAAAATCAATGGTGCTACAGTCTACAGCCTTGCAAATACAACAGCAAAGAGCATCAGCATAGGAACAAATCACACACAGTCATCACCATTAACGATAGCATCCGGTACTGCAGTGGTAGCTCACAACAGTGATGGCAGTAAATCATGTGCATGTTCTTTTAGCGTTGCATACAGATACAGCAGCAGTTACAGCTGGAGCGGCAGCGGAAGCATTACACTGACACATATAGCCAGAGCAGCGTCAATGAGTCTGTCGGCCACGAAAATTAATACAGGAAGCAGGCTGACAATCACGCTGAAAAATGCTAACAGTAAATATACGCATTCATTAAAGTGGATGATGCCTAACGGAAGTACGACCGGAGGTGTAATAACAACGCTTGCGGCAGGAGTGAAATCATATGTATGGACAATTCCTGTATCAATGGCAGGATACATGCCGTCATCAACATCGCTTACAGTTAAAGTGATTGTACAGACGTTAAGTGGTTCTACAATAATAGGTTCATATGCACAGAATATAACAGTCACACTTCCTGATTCTGTTAAGCCGGGGACTCCGACCGTATCAATAACTGCGGCATCAAATAATAGTGTCGTAAACGGATGGGGAGTGCTGGTTGCAGGATACAGCAAGGCAGTGTTTAAAATATCAGCAACACCGGGAACCGGAAGCAGTATTGTCTCATATGTGGTCAGTGCGGAAGGAAAGTCATACAGTGGAAAGTCACCGCTGACAACCGGTGTTATAAAAGGTACAAGCGTCAGCTATTCAGTAAGAGCTGTGGATAAAAGAGGACGTTCAACAACAAAGACGGGGACAATGTCGCTGTATTCGTACTCCATACCGGTGCTTGGCAGTGTTAATGTATACAGATGTACTTCTGATAAGACAGCGTCGGACAGCGGTACATGTATATTGCTTAAAGCATCGTTGACGTATAGTAGTTGCGGAGGAAAAAACGCAGGAAAGATTACATACAAAATTGAAAGCAATGGAAGCGTAGTCAAGTCCGGAACGCTCACAAGCGGTCAGGACAGCCTTGTAAGCGGCTTGTCGGCAACGAAATCATATAAGGTTACAATTATCCCTGCAGACTCGGTGAATACCGGAAATGGATTTATTAAGACAATATATTCACGAAAAGTTGCGATGTGTCTCAGAGCATCAGCCAAGGGAGGAGCCGCGTTCGGAAAGATGGCAGAATATGATGAGTGTCTTGATATAGGTTCATGGCAGTTAAGATGCGGTTCAATACTTCCGTCGGATGCCGGTAAGTTTAACATAGGAACGGGCGCCGTTCCTTTTGCGAATGTGCGGAGCAATAAGATGTATATATGCGATAACAGCATTGACTATGGATCCTGGCAGATATTTGAGAAAGGAACTAAGACTGTGGACGGCCAGTCTCGCCTTGTTCTCGGAAACGGAATAAAAACGGGCAATGCAGATAATGCATACGGAAGAATATTCATGTTTGGAAAAGGAACAGGATATACCCTGTTACAGCCTGGTAATAACTCGGATGAAAATGTTAATATAAATCTTCCGTCTACAGGAGGAACGCTTGCACTAAGATCGGAATTGTCAGCATATATTCCAAATACTGGAGGTTCTGTGAACGGCAGCATGTTTCATAAGAACGGAACTAATATATACTTCTATGATAAAGACGGAACAGCCAGAACGATGGTCGGGCTGGATTCATCAAATAATTATGCGATAGCAACCGGCCAGGTATCAAGCGGAGACATAATCATAGGCAATAATTCGAGCAGTCTGATAATAAGAGCTATGAGAAACGTGAGAGCATATCACGATATTGATTTTGGCTATTGGTCAGCGGCCACAGAGTATGGACTGCTGACTTTGTGGAAAGACGGTTCAAGACATTATGCCATGTCACGGCTTAGGGATGGACTCACACTCACGCTGGGATGGGCGGGAAGTGCCTCATACAAGACAGTAACAAGGTTAAGAGCACAGACTGTACAGTATCAGAACAGCTCAGGAACGACAACATTGTCTGACGAGCGTCTTAAGGATGAATGGAAGAATCTTGATGAGTATGAGAAGTTTTTCGATGCACTAGAACCTTGTTCGTTTGTGCTGAAAAACGGAACGAGCCACAGGCGCCATCTGGGATTTAAGGCAGGTCAGGTACTGGAAGCCTTAAAGGCAGCAGGACTTACATCACAGGATTTTGCCGGGTATGTCGAAAGTGTATATCATAATGATCCGGATTCGCCGGATGACAATAAATTGTATGATTCGCTTGGCATTAAAGACGGAGATATGGTGCGTGGACTGATATATACGGAATTTGTCAGTCTTTTGACCGGTATGCTCCAGAGGACAAGGGCAGATGTGGCAGAACTGAAAAAGAAAGTGGAGGAATTACATGAGAATTGAACAGATAGAACAGGCAGTGGCTTTTATAGACAGTCTCGCAGATAACAAGTATCCGGTTGACATGATTATGATCATTGAAGAAAACAGGGTAAATCTCAGAGGCATCTTAGATAAGGCTGAAAATGAGGTCAGGGCGATTACAGAAGAATACTGTAAAGATGGTGAGTACAAGGACGAGAAATCAATGTCCGCGGCACAGGAGAAGATGGCAGCAGTGCTTGAACGTGATGTTGAAGTGCCGTTAAGAGGTATTCCGGCCGACCTGATAAGAAAGTGCGATGAGCCGGGTTATACCAAGTTCAGCAGGAATATGCTTATGAATTTCAAGAAAATATTTGGATAATAAGGTCCCATGGGTTAGAAAATCCCATGGGATTTTTTCTATACTGAAATGAGAAAGAATAAGAAAAAAGGAGCGGAATCATGGCATCTATAAATAATAAAAACCAGAACACAAAACTTAAGACCGGAACCGGAACATCACTTAAGGGTGTGTCAAGTGCAACACAGACTAATCTTAAGAAGTACTCCGGACAGTATCAGGCATCATCCGCGGTAAATGCGGCTAAGGCATATCTTGATAAAACGATGAAAAATAAACCGGGAGCGTTCAAATCAAATTATACAAGCCAGATGAACAATCTGATGAGCCAGATAAATAACAGGGGACCGTTTAAGTACGACATCAATTCAGATATGTTGTATCAGCAGGCGAAGGACCAGTATACGGCGCTTGGAAAACAGGCAATGCAGGACACTGTGGGTCAAGCAGCAGCGCTGACAGGCGGGTATGGCAATTCATATGCAACGACAGCCGGAAGCCAGGCATATCAAAATTATCTGACTCAGCTTAATGACAATATCCCGGAATATTACCAGATGGCCAAGGGAACGTATGATGATGAAACCAATGCATTGTATAACAGATTCAACCTTGCACAGAACATGTATAACAATGATTACAGCCAGTACAGAGATAGAGTATCCGACTGGCAGACAGACAGAAGCTATGCGGCAGATCAGTATGATTCGGCGCGTAATCTTGATTACAACGATTGGACATCCCTGCGTAATTATTATCAGAATCAGGCGGCCGCGGAGAATTCGGATTACTGGGATACAACGAACCACAATTACCAGATTCAGAGAGATAAAGTCTCTGATGCGCAGTGGAATAAACAGTTCGATTATCAGAAACAGCGTGACAGTGTATCCGATGCGCAGTGGAACCAGCAGTTTAATTATCAGAAGCAGAGGGATAATGTTGCTGACGCTCAGTGGAATAAGGAATACAGCACTAAGGTATCATCTTCCGGAAGCTCTGGAAAAGCAAAATCATTGACAGATGAACAGTATAGCAAGATGGAAAGCTACGCAAGCAAAGGCGATTATGACGGACTGGATAATTATATCAACAATTATCTGGTTTCACAGGGCTATATCAGTGATGATGAAGGATATCAGATGTACAAGAGCTTTGTTTCTGCCAACGATTTTAAAAATAAAAATGCATGGCAGAACATTAAGAATAAGATAACAAGCGCATTAAGAATCAAACTGACAGGAAAATAGGAGATAAACAAATGGGAAGATATAGTGACAGATATAAGAAAGAAAAAGAGGAGGCTGTATCCGTTAATACGGAGCAGTCTTCTTCGGGCAATACCGGTAATATACAGGCGGCAGGAAGGTATCGTGAGAGATATGAACAGGAGAAGAAATATCAGAATGTGGCCGATACACTCAGTAAATATACGGATATGTATCAGAGCACGGCCGCAAAGGTAACAGATGGCGCATCAAAATACAATTCAAATGCCGGAAAGGAGTATATTAAGAGCCTTCCGCAGTACATATATGCTCAGCATGACCTTAATAAGCTCAAAAAAGAGGTAAATAAGAATAAGGATTTCTACGGGGAAGATATGGCTGATGCAGTTACACAGTATGCCAATGCGCTTGGAAGCGGATTCGGAGAAATGCGCCAGGCACAGCGTGAGACTGCCAATTACATGAAGAATTTCAAAGATGAATCAGATTATAATCTAAGCAGGAAATATGCCGGATTAAGCTATGATGATGCAATGGCCAAAATCAGTGAGATAGATAAGCAGATGCAGTCCGGTAGTGCATCCGGCATGAAGCAGTCAGAAGATAAGACATGGTTGGAAAATCATTATAACGTGTTCAAGGATGCCAATGATTTCAATATGTACCGCAAGTATGGAAGTGCCGGCTACGAGGATATTAAGAATAATATAGCTGAGCTTGAGAGTGCAGCGAAGTCATACGGTACATCCGACAGCAGTGAGAAGGAGAAAATAAACAGTTCGCTTGCGTGGTTAAAAAACAGAGCAAGCGAACTTAGAATAACACATGCGGCCGAAACAGGGTGGGATGATAAGTATGAGGAACTTAAATCAATTGAAGAGAAACTCAGTACTCCTGTTATGTACAGAAAAGGAACAATTGATTATTGGGATGGACTGGAAGAGCGTAGGGATGAACTGCTTAGCGAAATTAATAATGCAGATGATATCATTACTGATTATAGCAATAATGAAGGTAGAATGGCGAAGGAAGCCTATGATAAGTACATTGAAGATAATGCGAACAAGACTTTTATAGGTGCAATGGGCCAATCCGTGATGACGGGCGTGGCAAGTGTCAATTCAAGTCTCGGTGAGTTCACGGACAGTACGCTTGGTGAACTCTTCAGAAAGATTGAAAATTCCAAAGCAGGTCAGTACCTTGGAATAGATCTTCCGGGAGAAGAGATAGGAAAAACTAATGAGGATGCCAGAACAGCCGCGGAAGAACAGCAGGAGAAGATGGCTGTCAACAAGCTCAAATATAATAATTCTATGCAGCAGGCGGGGATTGATATTATGCAGGGTGTTGGGACATCAATACCTTCTCTTGTTATGTCGCTTGTTACGGCCGGAATGGGAGGAAGCGGAGCTGTGGCAGCATCTACAGCTTCAGTTGCCAGTGACACCAAAATAAGCCAAATGATATCAAATTACATTATGAATCTTGCAAAAGATCCGCAGTACTGGATGTCGTTTGCACAGATGGAAGGAGATACTTACGCATCCGCGAAAGCTGAAGGTGCAACGGATGCGCAGGCCAGTGCAGCCGCACTGATTAATGGAACACTCGGAAGTATCATAGAAGTCGGTTCCGGTGTTGAGACACAGGTGGGTAAAGCTAATTCTATAATGAATTTCTTAAGAAGCGCGGCAGAGGAAGGTAATGAGGAAGTTCTGCAGGGAATATGGGAAAATGCCACTAAGAAAGCCATATACGACCATGACAGAGAGATTGCATCGTTGAGCAATGATGATGCGGTCCTTAATCCCGTGCGTTCACTTACAGAATGGAGCCTCGGAGCGGCAGCAGGTGCTGTAATGTCAGGCGGAGCGGCTGCATTTAATGCGGCATCTGGGAAGATTAAGGGAGCAAAGGCAGATTATGCCAATGGCAATGCAATAATTGAATATGGCTCAGTTGATGCACTTCTTAAGGCTGCTGAAAATATCGATAGCAATAATGTATCTAAAGCGGCAGCAACGGTAAGCGAGCAGGTTAAGAGTGGCAAGGTAGACGCAGAATCAGTCGGAAGACTTTCACGAATAATTGGCGAACAGAGTTACAGAAACACGGTATCACAGCTTAAGAAGAGGTTATCCGCAGAAGGTGTGTCGGATAAAACCGCACGAAAGGTACTTGATATAGCGGAACGTGATATGACCGGACAGGAGATAACCAACGAAGATGTTCTCTATATCAACAATAATAAAACCGTAAAAGGTATATATAACAGCTATGTGGGACCGGCAGTAACCACAAATATGGCAGGCAAGGGAGATTATATCAATGAATATACCGGAAAGAATATAGTTAAGAGCGGAGTACTTGACAGCCTCCTTGATGCGGCGGAGCAGAATGGAAATAAGGCGGCAGCAGAACTTGCCGGAGAAATCAGGAATTCACAGGAAGTATCAGCGAAGGATGTTGGACGTCTGGCCACACTTATGAATATAAGTGAATATGTGCCACCGAAGAAAAACAGTAAAACGGTCAGTAAACCTGTGGCGGACAACCCGGAGATTACGCAGCAGGCAGTACCGGAGCAGACATCAGAGCACAGCTGGTACGATGACTATATTCCTGAGGGCGAAGAGGTAACACAGAGCATCCCGGTAAGGGAAGCTGTGCTTACCGATGGTAGAACGGTTACTGTTAAGAAATTTAACGGTATTGATGAAAATGCAACAGTACATACGGATGAAGGAGATATTCCGGTATCACAGGTTAAGCTTACCGATACAGCAGATGCTATACTGAACTTCGTAAGAAAGAATAAATACTCCGCAGGAGTGGCTAATACAATGCTTGCGGATTATGGCTTAAATGCCGGAACGGAAACGGATGCCGGTGTGGGTGCGTTTGCCACAGCATTCGCACATATGTATAATTACGGCCGTGCAGGATTTGACATAAAGGATGCATATGCCGGAGTTGCGGATAATGTGATGTTATACGGCCAGTATAAAGCGGCATACGAACTTGGTATGCGTGATAAAGCTGCTGAGGTTAAGGCGGCACAGGATAAGAAGAATGTGAAAAACAGGGCGAAAAAAGAGATTACCTTTGACATCAAAGAAAAAGGCAGTTACTCGGACAAAGTAAGCTTTGACAATAATGTTGATATGAAGGAGTTTAACGGCAACGAGAAGCTTAGCGGAGCGGCCAAGGTTCTCTCCGTCGTATCGGATGCAACCGGTGTTAAGGTTAAGATATTTGACGGTAGCACAAAGCTCGGAGACAGAACCATATCTGCAGAGGGAATATATTATGACGGTACGGTGTACCTTAATATGCGTGCCGGAAACTTCGGTGAGAATGCAATCATGCGTACAGCCGCCCATGAGCTTACGCATTATATCCAGGAAGCATCACCAAAGATGTATGCAGATCTTAAGAAAGCAATTATAGATACATACTACAAAGGCAGTGAAGATACATTCGCAGGCCTTGTAAGAGAGAAACAGGATGTATATAAGAATATGTCTCTTGAAGAGATAACCGATGAGGTTATAGCAGATGCGTGTGAGATGATGCTTAAGGACGGCAGTGCAGTCAATAAGCTTATGAAGGATAATATAACTCTTGGAAACAGAATCAAGACATGGATAGACACATTCCTTGATAAAATTAAGAGCGCGTTCGCAAAAGCATTCAAGGGAGTTGAGGTTTCAAAGAGTGAGGCCTACAAGCTGATGACGGCAGCGGGGGATAATATAAACGATATTCAGAAACTGTGGAATGATGCACTGAGCAATTCTGTAATGTCAG
>OGOB01000326.1_pt1 | contig 27955 bp, 19 predicted proteins | sample 1573611 | NCBI WGS metagenome assembly OGOB01 (sample SAMEA2582016, study PRJEB24529) | metagenome | biome: Human gut stool | place: China | collected 2011 | reverse complement strand
ATCGAAGAAGCTGATACACAAGAAGATGCTGACTGGTTATGCAAAAAGATAATAGGATTGAGAGTCTTTGACGATGAAAACGGAGTGATGAATAAATCCATTCGGGAGGTAGAAGGCAACATTCTGGTTATCAGCCAGTTCACATTGCACGCATCTACAAAGAAAGGGAACCGTCCCTCCTACATCCGTGCCGCAAAACACGATATAGCCATTCCTCTCTACGATTATTTCTGCCGGGAACTAAGCATCGGTTTAGGCAAAGAAGTAGGAACCGGAGAATTCGGAGCAGACATGAAAGTTGAACTTCTGAACAACGGTCCTGTTACTATATGTATGGACACCAAAAACAAGGAATAATGACACTGGAAGAAGCACAAAAAGAGGTGGACAGCTGGATTAAAACGTATGGTGTACGTTACTTCAGCGAACTGACCAATATGACCGTCCTGACCGAGGAAGTAGGCGAACTGGCACGTGTGATGGCACGTAAATATGGAGACCAATCTTTCAAACAAGGAGAGAAAGACAACCTTGCCGATGAAATGGCAGACGTATTGTGGGTCCTTATCTGTCTGGCCAACCAGACCGGAGTAAACCTGACCGAAGCCTTCCGTCAAAACTTGGAGAAGAAAACAAATAGAGATAAAGACAGACATAAAAACAACCCCAAATTATAAAGAATTATGGAACATAATCACGAATTCGAAGGTGGACATGAACATCGTCATGACCACGATCATGGACCCGAGCACAGTAAGTACGAGGAAGCACTTGCCAAGTATAACATCCGTTTGCGCGATGAGGATGTAAAAGCGAAAACTGCCCTACTCATCGAAAAACATGTAGCAGAAAACAATACACCGGACGTAAAGAAATTCCTGTTCCATTGCATTGACCTGACCACTTTAAAGTGCACTGATTCGGATGAAAGTGTAATGAAATTCACCGGAAAAGTAAATGAATTTGTTGACAAGTACCCTGATCTGGACAATGTAGCCGCAATCTGTGTATATCCTAATATGGCAGAAGTAGTCAACGACACCTTGGAGGCAGACCATGTAAACATAGCCTGTGTATCGGGTGGTTTCCCTTCATCACAAACATTTACTGAAGTAAAGGTAGCCGAAACAGCCATGGCTCTCCATACCGGAGCTGATGAAATAGATATCGTTATCCCGGTAGGCAAGTTCCTGAGTGGGGATTACGAAGGAATGTGCGATGAAATAGAAGAATTAAAAGCTGTATGTGGTGAGCACCACCTGAAAGTAATTCTAGAAACTGGAGCACTGGGAAGCGCATCCAACATCAAAAAAGCGTCCATTCTATCGATGTATTCCGGAGCCGATTTCATCAAGACTTCCACCGGCAAGCAGCAGCCTGCCGCCACGCCGGAGGCCGCCCTGGTTATGTGCCAGGCCATCAAGGAATACTTCCTGGAAACCGGACGTAAAGTAGGATTTAAGCCCGCTGGAGGCATTAACTCCGTGCACGATGCATTAGTATACTACACCATCGTAAAAGAGCTGTTAGGAGAAGAATGGCTGACCAACGAGCTGTTCCGTCTAGGTACAAGCCGCATGGCCAACTTATTGCTTTCTGACATTGTAGGAAGTGAAACCAAGTTCTTCTAAAAAACCTCATATAAGGACATAAAAAAAGCCCTTTTCTTCGATAAAGAAAGGGGCTTTTTTTATGAATCATTTATTTCGTTCAATCACATAATCGATATAAGCCGTCAATGCTTCTTTCAGACTGGAATCGGCCGAAGCGGGAACCAGGGCCAGCGCCTTATCGCGGAACTCGTACATCATGCGGGTGGCGTATTCAATACCTCCCTTTTCTTTCACGGTTTCTACAAAGTTCGCTATCTCCTCTTTCGAAGCTTCCAAGGAACGTATCTTCAAGGCGGTCTGCTTCAAGCTGTCATCCCCCGTCTGGTTCAGTACATACAAGGCAGGAAGCGTGAGCTTTCCTTCCAGCATATCGTTTCCTGTAGGCTTGCCCAGCTCCGAACTCTCGAAGTAATCAAAGATATCGTCCTTTATCTGGAAGGCAATACCAATCATTTCACCTAACAATCCAGCTTTCATTACCTCTTCCTGCACGGCTCCTACTGATACAGCTCCACTCTGCGAACTGGCCTTAAACAGGGCAGCTGTCTTCTTCCGGATGACATCGAAATATGCCTCCTCTGAGAAATCTTCCTTACCAATATTGCCTAACTGCAGAATCTCACCTTCCGACAATTCCTGTCCTAAAGTAGCCACCAGTTCTACCAGTTCCACCTTACCAGTCAGAGCGGCATGCTTCAGACTTGTGGCCAGCATATAATCGCCTACCAGTACGGAAACTTTATTATTGTAGATTGCGTTTACAGAAGACTGCCCCCGACGCTTATCACTCTCATCTACCACATCATCGTGTACCAGACTGGCGGTATGGAGCAGTTCCAGCGACAATGCCGCATGAAAGGTTGACTGATTTAATGTACCGAACAATTTAGCCGTCAGCATCACCAGAATAGGACGCATCATCTTTCCGCTCCGTTTCTTGATGTAAGCCAACACCTCTCCCAAAAGAGGGTCTGTACTCGTCAAAGAGTTTTCAAAAAGCCCTCTGAATTCCTCTAATTCTTTTTCTACAGGCTGCTTTATTAAGTCAATTTTGTTCATGTACATTTATTTAGGCCCACAAAAGTAATAATAAAAGACTGAATACCGTATTTTTTTGTACTTTTACATGAAAAAACTTAATATTTTTACACGAATGGAGAAGCTATTTCTATTAGACGCTTATGCACTGATTTACCGTGCTTATTACGCCTTTATCAAGAATCCTCGCATCAATTCGAAGGGTTTCAACACCTCTGCCATCCTAGGATTTGTCAACACTTTGGAAGAAGTGCTACGGAAAGAGAATCCTACTCACATCGGCATTGCCTTCGACCCGTCGGGACCTACGTTTCGCCACGAAGCCTATGAAGCATACAAAGCACAGCGGGAAGAGACTCCGGAAGCTATCCGGCAGTCGGTTCCTGTCATAAAGGATATTATACGTGCCTATCATATTCCTATTTTAGAGATTGCCGGATACGAAGCTGACGACGTAATCGGCACACTTGCTACGGAAGCCGGCAAAAGAGGCATCAATACCTACATGATGACTCCCGACAAGGACTACGGACAGTTAGTGAGTGAACACGTGTTCATGTATCGTCCCAAATACGGCGACAAAGATTTCGAAGTGATGGGGGTGGAAGAGGTAAAAGCCAAGTTCGACATCCAGTCGCCCTTACAGGTCATCGATATGCTCGGACTTATGGGAGATACGGCCGACAACATTCCAGGATGCCCGGGTGTGGGAGAGAAAACGGCACAGAAACTGATAGCCCAGTTCGGCAGCATCGAGAATCTGTTGGCTCACACCGACGAACTGAAAGGTGCCATCAAGAAGAAGGTGGAAGAAAACAAAGAGCAAATCACGTTCTCAAAATTTCTGGCTACCATCAAAACGGATGTGCCCATCGCACTCGACATGGAAGCACTGAAAAGAGAAGAGCCCGATGAAGAGGAATTGCGCCGTCTGTTCGAAATGCTGGAATTCCGAAGCCTGATTGACCGGGTAATCAAAACAGAAAAAAAAGCTCCCTCCTCTCCTGCCGCTCAACCCGATCTCTTTGGCTTTTTTGCGGAGGAAGATACAGCTGACGCCAAAAATTCAATTCTCACGAGGTTAGAAGACCTGCCATACGACTATCAACTCGTTGATAATAAGGAGAAAATGGCGGTTTTGGCCGAAAAATTACTTGTCCAGAAATTTTTCAGTCTAGACACGGAAACCACCGGAATCGATCCCATCACGGCAGAACTGGTGGGAATGAGCTTCAGTTTTGCCGAAAACCAGGCCTTTTATGTACCGGTACCGGCTAATCGTGAAGAAGCCCTTACAATTGTGAATATATTTAAACCAGCCTTCGAAAATCCAGATTCGCTCAAAATTGGACAAAATATCAAATACGACCTGATCATGCTGGCCAATTACGGAGTGACCCTGAAGGGAAAGATGTTCGATACCATGATTGCGCATTATGTGCTGCAGCCCGAACTTCGTCACGGCATGGACTACCTGGCCGAGATTTACCTGAAATACGAAACCATCAAAATCGAAGAGTTGATTGGAGCAAAAGGGAAAAAGCAAGGAAACATGCGCGACCTGGCTCCCGAGGCAGTTTACAAATATGCTTGTGAGGATGCCGATGTAACCCTCAAACTGAAACAGGTACTCGGGAACGAACTGGAGACTAACGGAGTCAAAAAACTGTTCGAAGAGATAGAAATGCCTTTGGTGCCGGTATTGGCTTACATGGAAAGAAACGGAGTACGTATTGATACGGAAGCACTGAAAGAAACGTCACGACATTTTACGGCCCGGATGAACCAGATAGAAGAAGAGGTACACCAGCTGGCCGGAATGGAATTCAACATTGCCTCTCCCAAACAAGTGGGTGAAGTGTTGTTCGACCGCCTGAAAATCGTGGAAAAAGCCAAGAAGACGAAGACCGGGCAGTATGTCACTTCGGAAGAAGTGCTGGAAAGTCTAAGAGGAAAGCATGAAATCGTAGGAAAGATTCTGGAACATCGCGGACTGAAAAAACTGTTAGGTACCTACATTGATGCCCTACCCCAACTTATCAATCCGGCTACCGGACGCATCCATACATCTTTCAACCAGACGGTCACAGCTACCGGACGACTGAGTTCTAGCAATCCGAACCTGCAGAACATTCCTATCCGCAACGAAGACGGAAAGGAAATCCGAAAGGCTTTCATCCCCGACGAAGGAAGCGAATTCTTCTCGGCTGACTATTCACAAATTGAGCTGCGCATCATGGCACATCTGAGCAATGACCCGCACATGATTGAAGCTTTCCAAAAAGACCAGGACATTCATGCAGCTACTGCCGCTAAAATATATAAGGTAAAACTGGAGGAGGTGACACGCGAACAAAGAAGCAAGGCCAAGACTGCCAATTTCGGTATCATCTACGGAATTTCAGTGTTCGGACTGGCAGAACGTCTGAACGTTGACCGCAAGGAGGCCAAAGCACTTATCGACGGATACTTTGAAAACTATCCGAATGTAAAGGCCTATATGGACCAGAGCATTCAGGAAGCACGCGAAAAAGGATACATTGAAACCATCTTCAAACGCAAACGCTATCTGCCGGACATCAACTCCAAAAATGCAGTCGTCAGAGGGTATGCCGAACGAAATGCAATCAATGCCCCCATTCAGGGCAGTGCCGCCGATATTATTAAGGTAGCCATGATACGCATATACCAGCGCTTCCAGGAAGAAGGTATCCGCTCGAAAATGATTCTCCAGGTACACGACGAATTAAACTTCAGCGTCTTGCCGGAAGAAAAAGAAAAAGTGCAGCAAATTGTGATAAGCGAAATGGAGGCTGCTTACAAAATGAAAGCTCCACTGCGTGCTGACCATGGTTGGGGACACAATTGGCTGGAAGCACACTAAGTCATCCAAATTGTTAACCAATGTTTAATTAGTGACATTTTGCTAATTTGTCGCATTTTTTTTGCCGGAATGCATACAACATATCAAGGCTTTTACTACATTTGCACCGTCAAAAAGAACAAAACGTAAGTAAAACCTTAAAATTAGAAAGATATGAAAAAGATGAATTTAGCAAAGTGTGTAGTTGTTTTAGTTATAACTTTTGTTGCAAGCTTGTCAACTTATGCTGCTAAAATGAATAACAACCTGATTTACAATGCGCAAGAAGTTAACGGATTGAAAGTTGCAGAAACTGTATACAAGAAAGACGGTAACATGCTGACAAACTACATGAAGTATAACTACAAATACAATGACAACAACCAGATGACTGAAAATATGTCACAGAAATGGAATGTAAACAAGAACTGCTGGGAAAACGATTTGTGTATCCGTTATACATACGACAACAAGAGTGTAACTACAGAATACTACAAATGGAATTCCAAGAAGAATGATTTCATTCTGATTCCTGAAATGACTGTTACAATGGACAAATGATTAAATAAGAAAATTCATAAACTCTCTTTTACAAAAGAGGCACTTCGTGATGAAGCGCCTCTTTTTTTATTTTCCACCGACGAAGTCTGCCAAAATTGCCGCTCATTCTGTAGAAGAATAGGCAGGAACTTAAAAAATAACTATCTTTGCAGAGAATTAGAGTATTATGCATCTGAAAATAGATTAAAAACAAACTATAAATTATGGCATTACAATGTGGTATCGTCGGTTTGCCAAACGTGGGAAAATCGACACTTTTCAACTGCTTATCAAACGCAAAAGCCCAGGCGGCCAACTTCCCGTTCTGCACCATCGAGCCCAATGTGGGCGTGATTACGGTGCCCGATGACCGTCTGAACAAACTGGCCGAGCTGGTGGACCCCGACCGTATAGTGCCCACTACCGTGGAAATTGTGGACATTGCCGGACTGGTGAAAGGGGCCAGCAAGGGCGAAGGGCTGGGCAACAAGTTCCTGGCCAACATTCGTGAAACGGATGCCATTCTGCACGTGCTGCGCTGCTTCGACGATGAGAACGTGACGCATGTGGACGGCAGTGTGGACCCGGTGCGCGACAAGGAAATCATTGATACGGAACTTCAGCTGAAGGACCTGGAAACCATTGAAAGCCGCATTCAGAAGGTACAGAAACAGGCGCAGACCGGGGGCGACAAGGTGGCCAAGCAAACGTATGAGGTGCTGGTTCGTTACCGTGAGGCGCTGTTGCAAGGCAAATCGGCACGTACCGTGCAGTTTGAAACGAAAGACGAACAGAAAATAGCACACGAACTGTTCCTGCTCACCTCGAAGCCGGTGATGTATGTGTGCAACGTGGACGAAGCCAGTGCCGTAAGCGGCAACAAGTACGTGGAGCAGGTGCGTGAGGCAGTGAAAGAGGAAGGTGCTGAAATCCTGATTGTAGCGGCCAAGACGGAAGCCGACATTGCCGAACTGGAGACGTACGAAGACCGCCAGATGTTCCTGCAGGAAGTGGGGCTGGAAGAGTCGGGCGTGAGCCGGCTGATACGTGCGGCCTACAAGCTGCTGAACCTGGAGACGTACTTCACGGCCGGAAAGATGGAGGTGCGTGCCTGGACGTTCCACAAGGGATGGAAGGCTCCGCAGTGTGCCGGTGTCATCCACACGGATTTTGAAAAGGGATTTATCCGCGCGGAGGTCATCAAGTACGACGACTTTATCCACTATGGCTCGGAAGCTGCCGTACGTGAGGCCGGAAAGCTCAACGTGGAAGGCAAGGAATACGTGGTGGAAGACGGCGACATCATGCACTTCCGTTTCAACGTATAATCAACTTATTTATCAAGCACGGGCTTACACGCTCCGTGCTTGTTTTTCTTTATAACTTTTTTCACCATGAATTATCTCATCATCGGAACGGGCGGTGTAGGAGGATGCATCGCCGGCTTTCTGGCACTGGCAGGCAAGGACGTGACCTGCATTGCCCGCGGAAAGCACCTGGAAGCCATCCGCCGGCAGGGGCTGCACCTGAAATCGGACCTGAAGGGGGAACATTTCCTCCCCGTAAAGGCATGCACCGCAGAAGAATATCAGGGAAAGGCGGATGTCATCCTGGTGTGCGTGAAAGGCTATTCCATTGACTCCATCCGCCCCGTGCTGGAGCGTGCGGCTACCCCCGACACCCTGGTCATCCCTATCCTGAATGTGTATGGCACGGGGCCCCGCATCGGCCGCCTGGTGCCTTCTGTCAAGGTGCTCGACGGGTGTATCTACATCGTGGGCTTCGTATCGGGCGAAGGGGAAATCAGTCAGATGGGCAGCATCTTCCGCCTGGTGTTCGGTGCGCGTCCGCAGCAGCAGGTGGCGCCCGAACGGCTGGAGAAGATTGCCGGCGAACTCCGCGAGTGCGGCATCAAGGTGGACGTGTCGGACGACATCAACCGGGATACGTTCATCAAATGGTCGTTCATCTCGGCCATGGCCTGCACGGGTGCCTATCACGACGTGCCGATGGGCGAGGTGCAGCACGAGGGTGAGGTGCGCGACACGTTTGTCGGCTTGTCGCGTGAGAGTGCGCAGATTGGGGAGAAACTGGGCATCGCCTACCCCGGCGACCCCGTGGCCTACAACCTGATGGTGATTGACAAGCTCGACCCGCACAGCACGGCTTCCATGCAGAAGGACATTGCCCGGGGGCATGAGTCGGAAATTCAGGGCCTGCTGTTCGATATGATTGACCTGGGCGCACAGTTACACATTGACATGCCTACCTACCGGAAGGTGGCGCAAAAATTCCAGCAAGCATGAAGCATCTTATCGATATTGACACCTGGGAGCGGAAGGAGAACTATCTTTTCTTCCGCGATTTCCATAATTCCTGGATTGCCATGACCAGCGAAGTGGACTGCACGGAGGCGTATGCGGAAGCGAAGGCACAGGGCCGTTCCTTCTTTCTGTATTACCTGTACGCCATTCTTCGTGCGGCGAATGAAATCAAGGAGTTCCGTTACCGGTGGGACAAGCACGGGCAGGTGGTTTACCACGATACGGTAGACATCACGACGCCCATCGCCGTGCCGGGAAAGACATTCTACACTGTTCGCATTCCCTGGAACAGTGATTTCAAGGCTTTCTACGAGGAAGCCCGGCGCATCATCACTTCTATCCCGGAGGACGGAGACCCGTACGGCACCGACAAGGAGATTGCGGCGCAGGGCGATTTTGACGTCATCCTGCTCAGTGCCACGCCCAAGCTGTACTTTACTTCCATCTCTTACACGCAGTATGCCCCGGGCCATCCGCTGGACTATCCGCTGATGAATGCGGGCAAGGCGGTGACACGTGAGGGAAGACTGGTCATGCCCATTGCGCTGACCGTAAGCCACGCCTTTGTAGACGGGGCGCACATCTCACTGTTCTTCGAGAAGGTAGAGAAGTACCTGAAGGAAAGATAAACAAACGCTTCATCAATATGCGTAAAACGCAGGGTTCTGTTCTACGTTTCCCACGGCGGAACCCTACGTTTTCCACAAGAGAAACCTACAGTTCGGGGCCGAGAAACATAAGGATTCCGCACAGAAAACCTAAAACATACAAGCACACCCTTATATCTATACAATAATGTTTTTGACTTCCCGCTTTTTGTGGCTTAATTTGCTTCTAAAGAATATTGTTATGAAAAAGAGAACAAGCTGGTTTCTGTCTGTAGCCGTCACTGTCATCGTACTCATGGGGGGCGGTTACGCGGCGCTGCGGCATAGCCGGACGCAGGTGCATGCCCTTATCAATCAATCCTTGCAGGAAGCCGAACGCCTTCACTACAACGACCGTCTGAATGCGTTCAGCAGGAACCCGCACATCTACGTAGACCCGGCCCTGAAGGCTTATCTTTTCGCGCCCGTCTCCAGCCGGAAAATCAAAAGCTATACGCTCCAGACTACAGAAGGGAAAACCACTTACCTGTTCAAGGACAGCATCCCGGAAGAGAAAGCCCGGAAACTGCTGAACGAATACCTGCTGGCAGACATACAGCCTGTCAGGGTGGAGGAAGTGAACCGGTTGTTTCAGGAACAGCTCGAGAAAAAACATGTCAGCGGAACGGCGGGTGTGTTTTATTCCGACAAGTCGGCCCGCACCCGCACACGGGCAGGCATCTTACCCACGTCCTCAGCCTATAAGACTCCGGTCTGCTCGCTCGACCTGACTCACAGCCTGCAACTGCAAGGGTGGGCGGACTACGACTGGCTGACCTTACTCCGCCATATCCACGCGGGCTTTTACGGGCTGCTGTGCCTGCTGCTTGCGGCCACAGGTATACAAGTCTACCTTTACCTGAAAAAGCGGCAAAATAAGCCTGAAAAAGGGCTGTACATCGACCTGAAGCAGCAGATATTGCTGATCGACGGCATGCAGTGTGCCATTTCCAGCCTCGACTTGCAGCTTCTTTATCTGCTATGGGAAAAGAAAGGAGAATGTGTGAACCGTGAAGACTTGAAAACGGCTTGCTGGCCGCACGACCCGCAGGCGGATGAGAAATTAGACGCGCATATACAAACAATCCGGAAAGTCCTGCAAGACTTCCCGGATTATCGGATTTCCACTGCCAAAGGACGGGGATATTATCTGACTGCTGCCTCCTGTTAAGGATTCTGCACCAGATTAGGATTGGCGTCTATTTCGGTCTGCGGAATGGGGATGGCCAGACGCGAATCATTCGGCTGGATGGTATAAGCATTGGAAGTCTCCAGCGAAGTCAGGTGCCAGCTTCCCTTACGCACCACGGGCAATTTATTACGCGTATAATCGTACACTGCCAGGCCCTCGCCCACCAGTTCCTTTCTTCTTTCTTTCAGAATGCGCTCCAGAGTGAAATCGGCAGCGGCATTTACTTTCATGGCGGTATTCGTGGTACGGTTGGTAATCACGTCGTTCAGGTATTCCATTCCCTTGGTCGCCTGCTCGCCCCCTATTTTCAGACCTGCCTCGGCTGCATTCAGATAAATCTCTGACAGACGCACGATGCACAAGTTGTTGTCGCGCGGATCGCCGGTCTTGCCGGGGAACTTCGCCAGATAGACTTTCTTGTCACGGGCGCCTTCGGGAAGACCTTCATTATTTGCTATGGCAGATACTTCTGTCACACAGTGGCGCACATCCTGCGGGTCTTCATTCAGCAAGTTCAGGTAGTCTTCCGACAGTATCAGATTGTTCCAGTCCACTTTTTCCTCATTGGCATAGACCATAGGAGCTCCTTCTCCACCCGAACCACCGGAAGGTTCCGTCAGCGAGAAGTAGAATTCGAAAAGCGATTCGCTGGTGTATTCTTTTCCCCAGACAGTAGGATACTCGTCAAGGGTGTACAACTGATACAGGCTTTTACTGTTTTCGATGATATCTGTGGCTGCCTTGTAGGCATTCGGATAATCCAGCTTGTTCAAATAAACTCTTGACAGAATACCCTGCACGGCCCAGTAGTTCAGACAGCCGTCCTTCTTCTCCTTGCTAAGGCCGGCCAGCGAGTTGGTCAAGTCGGTAATAATCTGGTCATAGCATTCGGCCACCGTATTGCGTGCTGGCTTCGAAGACTGATCAGTGGCTGTTGTAACGATAGGCACCCCTAATGACTGGCCGTTATCATACGAATAAGGCATGGCAAACACGCGTATAAGATCGTATAAAGCAAGCCCTCTCATGGCCAAGGCCTGAGCCTTAATCTCATTCAGAGCAGCCTCATCAGTAGTTTTTATCAACCCACTTTCAGTTGCAGCTATCAGATTGTTGGTTTGTCGAATCACTTTATAGACCTGATTCCACGGCAGGCTTGAATTAAAACTGTCAGTAGCCTTCACGTTATACTCATAATAAGGTGAAACCCTACGTCCGTCTCCTTTCGTCATACGAGCCTGCACATCCGCAGCCCGGCAATCGCCAAAATAAAAGAAATTGTCACCATAATAACTATGTGCTGACGCCAGCCTATAAATGCCGTTTAATGCGCTTTGGGCATCTTCCAAAGAAGAGAAAGCCTGGTCGGTGGGTACGGACGTGGACGGATTCAGGTCCAGCCAACTGTCCGAACAAGAGGTACATGCCAGTGAGGCGGCAAGAAAATAAATATAGAGTGGTTTCATAATCCAATTCGTTTTTAGAAAGTTAATTGTACGCCGAAGTTGAAGGTACGCATGGCAGGTGCCTCGCAGAACACTTCTCCGTTGACCGGAGTTTCGGGGTCATACTGTTTCCATTTAGCCCATGTCAGCAGGTTGCTGCCTGAGAAATAGATGCGGGCTTTGTCTATCAGGGCCTTGCGGGTCCATTCGGAAGGAAGCGTGAATCCCAGCGTAAGGTTCTTCAGACGCAGATGATCGGTACTGTGAATATAGCGCGAAGAGTTCTGAGGTCCGGCATCTTCCCCATACACAAAGCGCGGTACATTGGTCTGGTCGCCCGGCTCCTGCCAACGGTCCATGGCATATACCGGAAGATTATATCTTGAGTCATAAATGTTCTTGGTACCATTCTCTATATAGGTGCCAGTTTTATCATAAGAATATCCGCCCAAGGAATAGGTCAGCGTAAAGCTCAGGTCCAGCCATTTGTAGTTCAGCATGTTCGTCAGACCGCCAGACACTTTCGGGTTAACCGACTTATAAGGAATGGCCTGCGCCTCACTGGCATTCTCCGTCAGGCTCCGGTCTATAATCACCGTACCGTCTTCCTGCGGTATTTCCTGGTTGCGGTAATACATGGCCTTACCTGTATCCGGATTTACCCCGGCGTATTCTTTTACGTAGAAGGTGTAGTAGGGCAATCCTACTTTGTGAATGAACCATGTGCCCTCGATTGACTGCTCCAGCTGTCCGTTGAGTGACACAATCTTGTTCTTGTTGTGGCTCAGATTGAAGACTGTGGTCCAGTTAAAGTTGTCATTGGCAAAGTTGATGGTACGCAGTTCCAGTTCCACACCCCGGTTATTCAACTGTCCCACATTGCTCAGGTAGTTCGTAAATCCGGTGGTGGCACTGATGGGAAGGCTGTACAGCAAATCCTTCGTATCGCGGTTATAGTATTCCACGCTCAGGAAAATGCGGTTGATGAACGACACGTCCAGTCCCACGTTCAGATTATAGTTCTTTTCCCATCCCAAGTTGGGGTTGGAGATAGCAGATTCATAAGAACCCAAACCTCCCATATAGCTTTGTCCCAAAGAATACAATCCCATATAGCCATACAGAGAGCCTGGCTGGTTACCGTTCACACCGTAAGAGGCACGAATCTTCAAATCGCTCAGAATGTGCTTCACGGGCTGCATGAAGGCTTCGTTGCTTACATGCCACATACCCGATACGGACCAGAAATTTCCCCAACGGTTATCGGGTGAAAGACGGGAACTACCGTCGCGGCGGAAGCTTCCTGCCACATAATAACGGTCGTCATAATCGTAGTTCAAACGTGAAATATACGACAGCATACGATAATCCTGCGTTGATGAAACGAAGCTGTTCAACACTGCTCCGTTATCAGGTTCAGTAAGCCCTACATACGACGGCAATTTGGAACGTTCGCCGGATGCCTTATCCGTCTGGTAGCTTTCCACTTCGTACGCAGCCAAGACATCCAGGTGGTGCTTCTGCGCAAAGGTCTTCACGTAATTCACCGAAGTAGAAGAAATCAGCTTTCCATACTCGATGAATCCTTTGGAGGACTGTGCATCGGAACCGCTCTTCGGTCCTGCAGAACTCAACGGATTGTAGTAGCGCGAGTCCTTCTGGATGGTATAGTCATAGCTTAACGTTTCCTTTATTTTCAGGCCCTTTATCGGTTCTACAGCCGCATAGCCGGTGGAGAACATACGCGTCATCCGCGTGCGGTTATAGTCCGTCAGAATATCACGCAGCGGGTTCAACTGTGTACCGTCGTACGCTCCCACATAATTTCCGGCTTCATCTCTCACCAGCATGGAAGGAGTCATGGTCATTGCCACACACAAATACGGGTTGATGGCAGAGCCACGTTCTTCGTTCATCTCCTGGTTCATCTGGGTAAACATCATGTTGGCGCCTACCTCACCGTACCGGCCTACCTTCTGGGTCATGTTCAGACGGGCGGAGTAGCGATCCAGGCTGGAGTTCTTGGCCAGTCCTTCCTGGCTGTTATAGCCCAAAGAGGCATAGAAAGTGGTCTTCTCGTTTCCTCCGGATACAGATGCCTCGTAATCCTGCTGGATGGCGGTACGAAGCAGTTCCTTTCTCCAGTCGGTATAGCCCATGGAAGGCACAGACGCATACTTGTCAATCTCACCGTCTGCATAGCCGGTAGGGTCTGCCATCTGCTTGTCAGTAGCGTAGTTCACCAGGCCCTCGTACAACAGTTCACGGCGCTGGTCACCGTTCAGTGTCGGACGGAAATCAACCGCCGCATTCGAGAAACCTCCCGACATGTTAAAGGAAACCTGTGCCTTGCCCGCCTTTCCTTTCTTGGTCGTAATCAGGATTACGCCATTGGCCGCACGCGAACCATACAGAGAGGCTGCCGCCGCATCCTTGATAATCGTAATGTTTTCAATATCGGCCGGATTCAGCGTGCTCATGATATTGGTTTTGGAGTTGTTCATATAGGCCGCATCGGCTCCTCCGGCACTCAGGCTACCGGAAGTGACCGGCACCCCGTCAATCACGAACAACGGTTCCTGAGAGGCATTGAACGAGCCCATACCACGAATACGGATACTCTGATTGGCTCCCGGCTGCCCGGAACTGCTGGTAATAGACACGCCCGTGGTCATTCCCTGCAGCTTCTGCTCCACGCTCATCACGGGGATGTCTTTCATCATGTCTCCCTTCAGGGTATTGGCAGACCCCGTAAAAGAAGACTTGGTGAAATTACCGTATCCCGTCACCACCACCTCTTCCAGGTTCATGGTCTCAGGCTGGAGCACCACGTTCAGGTGTTCTTTCTTGGGAACCTTTATCAACTGAGTTTTCATACCCAGGTAAGCCACGACCAGAATCTTGTCATCCGGTCCCACTTCCAATGTATACTTTCCATCAATGTCGGTCACTACCCCATGCGCTTCGTTTCCCTGTACGGAAATCGTAGCACCGATAAGCGGCTCGTGATCTTCAGCTGAGATAACCAGTCCGCTGATGGTACGCTGTTGTGCAAAAGTCTGTTGACACACCACACACAGCAGCAATAAAACTAAAAGTCTGATTCTTTGCATTTTGACGATTTTTGTTTGTAATTCCGTAGAATACTTCGCAAAACACACGCCAAAAACAGCCTTTTTATACTTTAATTTTTAAAAAATTGATTACAAGAAAGTTACACGCGATTAAGAAAAAGAAAAGGCTGTGGAATTTCTGCACATTTGTAGAAATAATCCACAGCCTTTTTTCTGCTTTATTTACTGTTCAGATAGTCACACAACTTCTGTACGGCTCTTGCCCGGTGACTGATCCTGTTCTTTTCTTCAGCCCCCATCTCCGCAAAAGTCTCGGCATAGCCTTCCGGCACGAACACCGGGTCGTAGCCGAAGCCGGAGCTTCCTTTTTTCTCCCGAATGATTTCTCCCTTCACAATGCCTTCGAACAAGTGCTTTTCTCCTCCTTCTATCAGGCAGATGGCCGTGCGGAACTGCGCCTTCCGGTTCTCCTTGCCTTTCAGTTCTGCCAGCAGCTTCTTCATGTTGGCTTCCGAGTCGTGACCTTCACCGCCCGCATAACGCGCCGAATACACTCCGGGAGCCCCGTCCAGCGCTTCCACCTCCAGACCGGTATCGTCGGCAAAGCAATCCATGCCATAATGCGCATGAATATATTCCGCCTTCAGCGCGGCATTTCCCTCCAGCGTATCCGCCGTTTCCGGAATATCGGCCTCACAACGGATATCTTTCAAACTCAGCACTTCCACTTTATCTCCCAGAATGGCACGTATTTCCTCCAGTTTATGGGCATTGTTAGTAGCAAAAACCAGTTTCTTTTTCATGTTGAACTTTTTCTTGACAATTATACATTTCTGCGCAAAGATACACATCGCCCGACAGTATTTCAACTAACGGCCCCAAAAAGCCGATAAAAAAAGCCTGATCTTCCCTCAGGAGACCAGGCCTTTATCACGAAGGCTATGCGCCATCAGTTCAATACGATTTCATCTACAAACAAGAATCCGGGATTGCCCTTACCGCCGTGCCATGCCGGGATATTCTTTTCGGACAAGGCCGTTACCTTCACGTAACGGGTCTTTACCGGGTCAAACGTCAGGGTATGGGTATAAATCTGGTTGGCATCCGTTTCCTTCATAGCCGGATAAGCTTCCGAAGCCACTTTCTTGAAAGTCTTGTTGTCGTCCGACACCTCTACGGTAATACCTCTGGCATCAAACGTCCAGTCGCCCTTTTCCACGCAAGTGCGCAGGGTCATGGAACTAATTTCGGTAGCCTCCTTCAAGTCAATCACCGCCTCCATGTCATTCTTGTAGAAAGCAATCCAGCGTCCGGTCTTGTAGTTGCGGTCGCCCGTCATACCGTCTACCAGCGTAGTGGCGCCCTTAAACTCGTAAGGCTTATTGATAGGCTGCAACATAGTGATAGGTTTCGCCGTAGACTTGCTGAACGCAATGCTGTCACGCGTAATGCGCGAGTTGCCTTCCGGACGCACGGCCATCATGCGCAGCACACATGCCGCATCAATGGTCAGTCCGTTTTCATACTTGGACGAAGCAGTGGTAGGTTCCGTACCGTCGAGGGTATAGTACACAGGCGCATCGTCGATGGTGCTTGCCGTTACATCCAGCTTGCCCGTTTCCGTGTTGAGAGCGATGTGCACATTCACATCGAAGATATGCGTCGCGTAGTTCCATCCCTTCAGCTGATAAATCTTTGTCAGACGAGCCGTGCGTTTCAGGAATCCCTGATAATCCTGCTTCTTTTCAGGAGCACTCCACTGTGTTTCACAAAGCGCAGCCATACGCGGCAATACCATGTACTGTGCCTGTGCCATGGTCGGGATATATTCCGTCCAGAGGTTCGCCTGCACACCGGTAATGAACTTCTGTTCTTCCGGAGAAAGGGCAGACGGCATCGGTTCGTAGCTGTACACCCGTTCCATAGGCAGATAGCCACCGATGGCCAGCGGTTCACTGTCCGTATCCTTTGCCTGATAATAGTCGAAATACAGGTACGTGTTCGGCGTCATGATGACATTGTGCTGCTGACGAGCCGCTTCAATACCACCGGCTTCCCCTCTCCACGACATCACCGTGGCATTCGGAGCCAGACCGCCTTCCAGGATTTCATCCCAGCCAATCATGCTGCGTCCGTTCTCGGTGAGGAACTTCTCTGCTTCATGTATCACGTAGCTCTGCAGATACTCTTCCTTCGAGTGCTTGCTGTCGCCCTTGATGCCCAGCGCCTTGATACGTGCCTGACACTTCGGACAAGTCTCCCACTTCACCTTCGGACATTCGTCGCCACCCACATGGATGTATTCCGACGGGAAGATGTCGATAATTTCCGCCAGCACATCCTTGATGAACTGGATGGTCTTGTCGTTACCCGCACAAAGCACGTTGTCGGAAATACCCCACATGCGCCACACTTCATACGGACCGCCCGTACATCCCAGTTCCGGATAAGCCGCCAGCGCCGCCTGCATGTGACCCGGAAGGTCGATTTCCGGAATGACCGTGATATAGCGTTCCGCCGCGTAAGCCACGATTTCCCGGGCCTGTTCCTGCGTATAGAAACCGCCGTAAGGCTTGCCGTCATACTCGCCCGAGTTACGTCCGATCACCGTCTCGCTGCGTTTGGAGCCGATTTCCGTCAGCTTGGGATACTTCTTGATTTCGATACGCCACCCCTGATCTTCCGACAGATGCCAGTGGAAGCGGTTGATGTGGTGCAAAGCCAGCATGTCGATGTACGTCTTGATTTCATCCATGCTGAACATGTGACGGCCCACATCGAGCATCATACCACGGTAGCTGAAGCGCGGCGAGTCGTTGATTTCCACTGCCGGCAGTTCCACTGCTCCGGCCCCCTCATGCACCGACACCGACTTGCGGAGCGTCTGGATGCCATAGAACACACCCGCTTCCGAAGGAGCGGAAATCTCCACCTTGCGGTCGTCCACCTTCAGCCGGTACGCTTCCGGAGAATCAGCCTCCAGCCCCAGGCGGAGCACGATGCCCTCTTCCCCATCACCTTCCGCCACCTTCAGCGCGATGCCGGTCTGTTCCTTGATAAAAGCCGCCAGGAACTCGGCGTTCTTCTTCATCTTTTCATTCCCTGCCGTATAGCAGATAGTTTCCCCGCTCTTCAGCAGGAACGAACCCTGCGATGCCGCCGTAATCTCCAGCGGCATGGGCACCACCTGATAGTCGGCCACCGCCGTCGGACTGTCCGCACACGAGGCCATCAGCATTCCGGCAAATGCCAGCCCCATACAATTCATTTTTGAAAATGGTTTCATAATCAATACATATAAAAGATTAGTAATCAGATTTTATTCCCTCACATCGGCCAGCTGGTGAATCACCACGGAAACGTCCTCCAGCGGAGAACCGTCGGCCGAAGACACCGTGATGCGCTTCGTCTCGCCCGGCAGCAGGTCGAAGAAATTGTCGGAGAAACGCGCCCCCTGCAAGGGCACCTCCACGAACACGTCGCGCGCCAGCACACGCGATTTCAGCGTCAGTTCCACCACCCCGCCCTTCTTCACCTTACGGCAGGCAATTTCAGCCCTAGGCAGGCGTTGCTCCTTGGGATACACCGGATAGAACACCTCGTCCGAAAGTACCTTCTTTCCGTCCGCACCCCTGAGCGTCATGCGGATGAACGAAGCCGTAGTGTCACAGCCCTCAAACGCCTTCTGCCAGTCTTCTTCAAAGAACACCTCCGAAGCATTTACCGGCAGCATCCCTTCCACCCGATGGCGGCGCATCACCCTTCCCTGAAAGTCCGTCAGCGCCAGGTGCAGCGTCACGTTCTCCGTCTGCAGGCAGTCGGACAGCACATAAAAGCGCAGCTTGTCGCCCTGGCGGATGGCATCCACCAGCACGGGCGCAAAGGCACGGCGCGTGTGATACTGCATGGCCTTCCAGTTGCCGTAATAATCGATGGCCGACCACGACACCACGGGCCAGCTGTCGTTCAGCTGCCAGGGCAAGCTGCCCATGCAGTACGGACGATTGCGGCGGTGCGCCACCATGCCCCGGCGCATGCCGTGGCCCTGCAGCACCAGCCCCACGTACACCAGGTCTTCAAACTTCTCCGGCACCGGATAATACAGGCTCATGGTTTTCTTAATCAAGGCATTCCCTATCGTGCTCTTCTGATGCGCATTCATTACGGGCGACTCCAGCTCATAATCCTCGGGCGAAGCAAAGGTGCGGATGGTCTTCATCTCCGGAAAGGCCTGAAAGCCGTACTCGCTCATGAAACGCGGTATCTCCTTATCTAAACTCTCGAAAGGCTTCTGCCCGTACCACGTGCCCCAGTTATGGCTGTCGCCCACCTTCCAGCTCTCCGGTCTGCCCCAGTTGGCCTCCAGCGGCGAGCCTTCCAGGTAGAAGCGCCCCGGATCAAATTCTTTCACCTTCTGCGGCAAAAGCTGACGAAACAGCACGTCGTATCCCTCCTGCATCTGCTGATAGACTTCGGGCGAATATTTCTCCTTCCATCCCCAGTAGCGTATACCCTCGTATATCTCGTTATTACCGCACCACAAGGCCAGCGACGCATGATTGCGCAGACGCTTAATGTTGTATTCTGCCTCGCGGGCTACATTGCGCAGGAAAGCCGGATCATGCGGATAGGTGGTACAAGCAAACATGAAGTCCTGCCATACCAGAATGCCGCGCCTATCGGCTTCCTCAAAGAACGCGTCGTCTTCATAGATACCGCCGCCCCACACACGAATCATGTTCATATTGGATGACTGCACATCCTCCAGCAGACGGCTGTAGCGCTGGCGTGTGACACGCGGCAGCAGGGCATCCGAGGGAATCAGGTTTGTACCTTTGGCAAACATCGGCACCCCATTCACCTCAAAGTAGAAACTCTGGCCGTCCTTATCTTCCTCCTGGACTACACGTATCGAACGCAGACCAATCTGGTGACTCTTCAGTGACACCACCTGCCCGTCTATCGACACTGAAGCCTCAAACATATACAACGCAGGCTCTCCCCAACCGTTAGGCATCCACAAATGTGGCTGCTCCACTGTTACAGGAAGAGAAATATGATTAAGCCCCGGCTGCAATTCCACCGTCTGCTCCACGTTCTTATCTGGTTCACCCGTATAACTGTACGTCACACGTACCACAGCCTGCTGTGTACGATTGCTAATATTGTTTATTTCTAAGCGATTGTCTACCTCTGCCCGTTCGGCGCTGACTGACTGCTGGTGCACGAAATAATCTTCCACTACCGCCCGATCCGCAAACTGCAGATACACTGGACGCCAAATGCCACAAGTCACCATACGGATACCCCAGTCCCACCCATAGGAATAAGGTGCCTTACGAGTAAAAATACTTAGCTTCTGTGGATAATGATCATTATCGGCCGGATAATCAAACCCGTTACTCTCCCATTGTGGCATCGCTTCCCGAATGGGCGAACGGAAACGTACTACAAGCTTATTTTCTCCTTTTCTTAAAACAGACTTGACAGGTACCCGATACCCCACAAACATATTATCTGCTTTCAGCAGCAAAGAACCGTTTAAGAAAACATCTGCATAGGTATCAAGCCCTTCAAAAACCAGATACACTCCTTCATGATGCAGCTGTTCTTCTGTCAGTACAAATGAAGTGCGATACAGCCAGTCTTCTTTCTCCACCCATTGTATTTTCTGCTCATTCATGCCATAAAAAGGATCAGGCAATTTATCATGAGCTATCAGGTCCTGATGCACCGTGCCCGGCACCTGTGCAGACAACCATTCATTAGTACCGTACATTGAAAATTCCCATCCAGTATGCAACTGATGGATTTGAGATAAACTACTGCCCGACGCATGATTTCCATAAGTCAGTAAAAAGGCCAGTAACATCATCAGAGTGACTTTTGACATATTTTTCACGTTATAGATTCAAGTATCGTAATATCAGATACAAAATAAAATAAGTTTTTCCGATAAGCCAAATTAATCGAAAAAACTTATTTTATTTTAGTTTTTTAAGGGAAAAGTTTATTTTACTTTAAGCTTATCAAAGCCTTCACCATATACTCCAACTACATTGCTTTGTGAAATGAAGGCATTCGGATCAATATCCTTTACTAATCGGAAGATATCGAGTGATTCCCGTTTTTTAGCCAAAACCACTACTACCTTTATTTCCTGTTTGCTGTACCATCCTTTTCCATCAAGTAAAGTCACCCCACGATCAATCTTTGTCGCAATTCCTTCGGCTATTTCCTCATATTTGCGTGAGAATATCAGGAACTGCACAGACTGACGTGTACTGTTAATCACATAGTCAATAACGATACTCATCACAAACAAGACACAAAAACCGAACAATACCCTGCGCCAGTCGTGAAAAATAAAATAACAGGATGAAATGATGACGATGTCACAATACATCATCATCCGTCCCAACGTAACATCCTTATACTTATTGATAATCCAGGCAATGATATCCGTTCCACCCGTACTTCCATTGTTACAGAACACAATACCAATTCCAAAACCCAGCAGACCGGCACCTATCACACAAGCCATAAAATCCTGACCAGGGCCTAACAACTGAGGAAGGTTTCCATTCTCATCTTTCAAAATCATCTGAAAGAACCAGAGCAGGAAAGTCAGCATAAAAATGGCAAAGACGGTCTTAATACTAAATTTAGGCCCTAAAATTTTCAAGGCAAAACCCAGGAATATAGCATTAATCACAAAATAAGATACCTGAATCTCTATGCCTGTGGCATAATAAATAATTGCCGCAATACCCGTTACCCCTCCGGTAGTAATCTGATAGGGAAGCATAAATGCAGCCCAGCCAATGGAATAACAAATCAGCCCGAAGGTTATGGCCAGATAGTCTCTGGACTCCCGGCCCAACTTTTTCTTTAATAAAGCTTCCATAGACAATAAAAAACAATCCGGAATGAACAGAAGATATCTCCTGTTCATTCCGGACGAGCATTTAAAAGGTTAAAGTACAATGTTTACAATTTTCTTCGGTACAATAATCACCTTCTTCGGAGTCTTGCCCTCAATCCACTTCTGTGACTGTTCTTCAGCCAATACAGCAGCCTGGATGGTATTATTATCTGCATCGGCAGGGAACTCCATTGTAAAGCGAGCCTTACCATTGAAAGAAATAGTATATTTTACACTGTCTTCTTTCAAATATTCCTCATTGAATTCCGGCCAATGTGCATCGCATACAGAAGAAGTATTGCCCAAGGCTTCCCACAATTCTTCTGCCAAATGCGGAGCAAACGGAGCCAAAAGCACTACCAGATTGCTCATTACAGCCTTGTTGCGACATTTCAATGAAGTCAATTCATTGACACAAATCATAAAGGCACTGATAGAAGTGTTGTAAGAGAAGGTCTCAATATCTCCTGTCACCTTCTTAATCAGTTTATGAATGGCTTTCAGTTCTTCTTTGGTAGCTTCCCCTTCAACAGGCAAGAAAGCATCCTGACGGTCATAGAACAAATGCCAAAGCTTCTTCAGGAAGCGGTGTACTCCGTCAATACCATTGGTATCCCATGGCTTAGACTGTTCTACCGGGCCAAGGAACATTTCATACATACGCAATGTGTCTGCTCCATAACGTTCTACAATCATATCCGGGTTCACCACGTTATACATAGACTTACTCATCTTTTCAACTGCCCAACCACAGATATACTTGCCATCTTCCAAAATAAACTCTGCATTATGGTATTCCGGACGCCAGTTCTTGAAGGCTTCCACATCCAGTACATCGTTCGATACAATGTTTACATCTACGTGCAACGGAGTTACTTCATACTGGTCTTTCAATCCCAATGACACAAAAGTATTGGTATCCTTGATACGATATACAAAGTTGCTTCGTCCCTGAATCATTCCCTGATTCACCAGTTTCTGGAACGGTTCTTCCTTGATACTGATGCCCAGGTCGAACAAGAATTTATTCCAGAAACGAGAATAAATCAAGTGACCAGTAGCATGTTCCGTACCTCCTACATAAAGGTCTACATTCTGCCAGTAATGATCTGCCTTCTCAGAAACCAGCGCTTCATTGTTATGCGGATCCATGTAACGCAAATAATATGCACTGGAACCAGCAAATCCCGGCATAGTATTCAATTCCAGAGGGAATACATTCACGTTATCAATCTTCGTATTTTCTACGACTTCACCTTTTGCTACATCCCACGCCCAACGGGTTGCATGTCCCAAAGGAGGTTCTCCGCTTTCTGTAGGCAAGAACTTAGCAACTTCTGGAAGTTCCAGCGGAAGCTTGCTTTCGTCAATCATATACGGCATGCCGTCCTTGTAATATACCGGGAACGGTTCACCCCAATAACGCTGACGAGAGAAAATAGCGTCACGCAAACGATAGTTTACTTTTACACGGCCCAACTGATGCTCCTTCACATATTTTTTGGTTGTGGCAATAGCTTCTTTGATAGTCAATCCGTTCAGGTTCAAGTCGCAATACGGAGTAGCTCCTGCTTTCGGAGAATTACATACGATACCTTCTTTAGCATCGAAGCTTTCTTCCGACACATCACATCCTTCTACCAATGGAACGATAGGCAAGTTGAAGTGTTTTGCAAAAGCATAGTCACGACTATCGTGAGCCGGAACAGCCATAATGGCTCCTGTACCATATCCAGCCAATACATAGTCGCTGATCCATACTGGAACAGATTCACCAGTAAACGGATTCACTGCATACGAACCACTGAATACACCGGTAACACGGCGATCGGCGATACGTTCACGTTCGGTACGCTTCTTAGTACGGTCCAGATAAGCTTCCACTTCTGCTTTCTGTGCCTCAGTTGTCAGTACAGGAACCAGTTCACTTTCAGGAGCCAGTACCATGAAAGTAACACCAAACATAGTATCAGCACGAGTAGTAAAGATGGTAAATTCCAAATCGCTGTCTTTTACCTTGAAACGTACCTCTGCACCTTCCGAACGACCAATCCAGTTACGCTGTGTTTCTTTCAGAGAATCAGTCCAATCTACAGTTTCCAGTCCGTCGAGCAAGCGCTGAGCATATGCTGACACACGCAGACACCACTGACGCATCTTCTTCTGCACCACCGGATAACCACCACGTTCAGATACGCCGTCCACTACTTCATCGTTAGCAAGTACAGTACCCAGTTGCGGACACCAGTTAACCATAGTTTCACCCAAATAAGCGATACGGTAGTTCATCAGCACTTCCTGCTGTTCCTTTTCGCTCTTAGCTTTCCATTCTTCTGCTGTAAAGCTCAGTTCCTCACTACAAGCTACATCCAGTCCTTCTGTTCCTTTCTCCTCGAAATGCTTGATCAGTTCACTGATAGGTTCAGCTTTTCCACAAGTATTGCAATAATAGCTGTTGAACATTTTCTGGAAAGCCCATTGAGTCCAGTGATAATAACCCGGCTCACAAGTACGAACTTCACGGTCCCAGTCGAATGAAAAACCGATTTTATCCAATTGCTGGCGGTAACGGTTAATATTGTTTACGGTAGTGATAGCCGGATGCTGACCGGTCTGAATTGCATATTGTTCAGCAGGCAAACCATAAGCATCGTATCCCATCGGATTCAATACATTATAGCCCTGCAAGCGTTTGTAACGAGCATAAATATCGCTGGCAATGTAGCCCAGCGGGTGACCAACATGAAGTCCAGCTCCCGACGGATAAGGGAACATGTTCAGTACATAGAACTTCTTTTTCGATTCGTCTTCGACAACCTTGTAGGTTTTGTTGTCTACCCACTTTTGCTGCCATTTTTTCTCGATCTCTCTGAAATTATATTCCATAGTGATGTTATATATTTGATTTTTACTATTTCCCACAATACCGTGCAAAGATAGTAAGACTTCGGGAATAAAACCGATTTTTCCGCTAACAAATATCCGACCAATCCGTTATCTTGCAGCCTATTAACTCATACTCCTTCCCTAGTTGACATTCCTGTCGCTTTTTCCCCATTGCTCAACAGCTAATTATGCTGCATCTTTTCACACTAATACTTATCAGGTTTTTAACGGAATAATCAACTATTACTAACAGGTTGTTAACACCTGTTGAAACAATAACTAAAATTCTATTTATCAGAAATATATATCTATCACATTCCTCATATAAAACAAGGATTTTAACAGAGATATTCACACTCATTTTACATCCCTGTTTATATACAAATACACTTTTCAACAAGCTTATCAAAAGAGTTTTTCCCAACAGCAGCTATACCCAAAAAGAAAATTCCCCTCTGAGCTTTCCGTTTTTCTGTAAAGCAGAAACAATAACGGAGCCCAGAGGGGAATCGATATCAGATAAATTAAAAAGTTACTTTTCGAAGTCAGCCCAGTTAGTCAGACGCATATCACCCTGTTTGATGAAAACCTGATGCATACCCAACGTCGCCGACAAACTGTGGCAAGTCTGTCCCTTGGTAGAAATCTTCAGATAATCCCACAACAGTTGTTTGTAGTCCGGATGTGCGCAGTTTTCGATTACAGCCTGTGCACGTTCCATCGGACTCTTTCCACGTAAATCAGCAATACCCTGTTCGGTGATAATCACATTTACAGAGTGTTCACTATGATCGAGGTGAGAAACCATCGGCACGATTGAACTGATACATCCTCCTTTTGCCGTCGACGGACAAGAGAAGATAGAGATATAAGCACTGCGGGTAAAGTCGCCCGAACCACCGATACCATTCATCATCTTCGTACCGCAGATATGAGTTGAGTTTACATTTCCGTAAATATCCGCTTCGATAGCTGTATTCATTGAAATGACACCGATACGACGAACAACTTCCGGACAGTTAGATATTTCCGACGGACGAAGTACAAGCTTATGACGGAAGAAATCCATATTATCATAAATATCTTGCAGACAGTCGTTTGTAACACTGAGTGAACAAGTACTTCCAAACTTGATTCTACCCTCTTTAATCAATTTGATGACTGAGTTCTGAATAACCTCCGTATACATTTCGAATGGTGGAATACTGGGATCCTTACCCAATGCACTGAGTACAGCATTAGCAATGTTTCCCACTCCCGACTGCAACGGAAGGAAAGTAGACGGAATAATTCCTCGGCGCATATCTGCTGCAAGGAAGTCAGCTACATTCTGACCAATTTTATCCGTAATAGGATCCGGCTTATGGAATCCTCTCGCTTCATCAGGCAGATTCACTTCTACCACTCCTACTATCTTTTCCGGACTTACCTGAATATAAGGCAATCCGATACGGTCGCTTGGACGTACAATAGGAATCGGACGACGATAAGGAGGGCGCTCCATTTCATACAAATCGTGCACACCTATCAGGCTTTTGCTGTGCGCAGCATTAAGCTCTACTATCACCCGGTCGGCAAGACGAGCAATTGTCGGGGTAATTCCCACACCTGCAGTCAGATAGATCCGTCCGTCTTCTGTAATTTCACAGGCTTCGATGATAGCTGTAGTTACATGACCTAAAAAACCGGAACGCAAACGCTGGGCAACCTGAGAAAGATGTATATCCGTATAATTGATTTCACCGGCATTGACTGCTTTGCGGAAGTCAGTATTCGTGGTATATGGAGCACGGAAGTGAATGGCATGAGCACGAGTGAGCACTCCGTCGCAAGAATCTCCGGTAGAAGCTCCCGTAATAATACCTACCTGAAAGTGTTCTCCCCTGGCGTGTTTTTCTTCAGCCTGCCTCGCAAGCTCTGCAGTTACGGCTTTCGGACTTCCTGCCGGCGTAAACCCGCTCAGGGCAATTATCTCTCCATCTTTTATCAAGCTGGCAGCTTCGGCTGCGGTCATAAAATTATAAGTCATGGTATTAGGTGTTTTTATAATTATTAGTATTAAACTTACAAAATCTGCTTATTAGTATTTACGGTTAAAAATCTCGGAATAAATAAATGCACGCCTTGCGTCCGCAGGTGTCTTCAACCGGACAGTGCTACCTGACTCAGGCTGTTGGGCAGTAGATAGCGCATCCTTCTGAGGCGCTTCTTCCGATAACTTCCGATGCTTTCTCCCCTCTCCTTTTCTTTTCTTATTAAGCTTATTATCAACACTTTGCCCAACGCATTCATTTTGTTGACCAGCCATGATAATATCCGGCTCTACATGGACTGTTGCCGGCTTAACCATCTTCTTACGGGAGGGTTTGTTCCTTTTCTTTTCCTTTTTGGCATAATTCTGATAAGCGGCGAAAGCAATAGCTGCCACTATAACAAATATTTTTATCACTTCGTCCATAGTCTGCCAAAATGTTAAGGATTTGCCCAAAGATACTAATAAATATAACACATTCATGGATTTTAGGGAAGAAACTCATATCTTTGCAAATGAATTTATTAAATAATAACATAACATTATGACAAAAGAAGCTACGGGAGCGGACTTTAAATCCGCAACCGAACAGGAAACCAAAAAACTGTTTATCGAAACCTACGGCTGTCAGATGAATGTTGCGGATAGCGAAGTCATCGCATCTATCATGCAAATGGCAGGATATAGTGCGGGCGGAATCCTTAATGAAGCTGATGCCGTATTTATGAACACTTGTTCTATCCGTGACAATGCCGAGCAGAAAATCCTAAACCGGCTGGAGTTCTTCCATTCTCTGAGAAAGAAGCGCAAGCACCTGATTGTCGGAGTATTGGGATGTATGGCAGAACGTGTAAAAAACGATCTGATAGAAAATCACCACGTCGACCTGGTAGCAGGACCGGATGCTTATCTGACATTGCCCGATTTGATCGGCGCAGTTGAGGCAGGAGAGAAGGCCATCAATGTAGAGCTTTCTACGACTGAAACTTACCGTGATGTCATTCCGTCACGCATCTGTGGAAATCATATTTCCGGATTCGTATCTATCATGCGCGGCTGCAACAATTTCTGTCACTATTGCATTGTGCCTTACACTCGCGGACGCGAAAGAAGCCGTGATGTGGAAAGCATTCTGAACGAAGTGCACGATTTACAGCAGAAAGGGTATAAGGAAGTAACGCTGTTAGGCCAGAACGTCAATTCTTATCGCTTCGAGCGGGAAGGAGAGGTCGTAACATTCCCGATGTTGTTACGTATCGTTGCCGAGGCTGTACCCGAAATGCGTGTACGCTTTACTACTTCACACCCCAAAGACATGAGTGATGAAACACTGCATGTCATTGCTGAAGTACCTAACGTGTGCAAGCATATCCACC